>Ga0068872_10000996_pt1 | contig 23055 bp, 13 predicted proteins | sample NOAtaG_7_FD_66441 | JGI IMG/M metagenome (GOLD analysis project Ga0068872, IMG submission 66441) | Freshwater lake microbial communities from Lake Erie, under a cyanobacterial bloom - NOAA_Erie_Diel1S_2200h metaG | ecosystem: Environmental > Aquatic > Freshwater > Lake | place: USA: Ohio, Lake...
ATGAACTCTCCGGTGTCCGTGTCGAGCTGGTCGTAGTCGAGCTCGTTGATCACGAGGCCGCCCGTGCCTGCGCTGACCGCGATGGAGGCCCGCGCCGTGGAGGCGCCGAGGGTTGCCGTGAGCGTCGCGTCGGCGCTCGCCGCCGAGAGCGCGAACGTCGCGGTGAGCTGGCCCGCGGGGACGGTGACCGATGCGGGGAGGGTCCCGGCGCCGGCGGGGGAGAGGGCCAGGGCCACGTTCGCGCCGCCGGTGCGGGCCGGCAGGTCGAGGGTCACGGTGAACATCGCTCCGCCGCCCGGTACGACGATGGCCGAGGCCGGGCTCAGCGAGGCGATCGAGGGGACCTCACCCGCGCCGACGACGCGCACGGTCGCGCTGCGGGTGGAGCCCTCGAGGCTCGCGGTGAGCGTCACGGCAGCGGCCGCTGCGAGGCCGTTGAGCAGCACCGGGGCGGAGCTCGAGCCGGCGGGGATCGTGACGCCGCCCGATGCGACGGTGAGGGCGCTGGGCGTGCCCGACGCGATCGCCACGAACGTGCTCGTGGCCGCGGGGCGGGAGAGGGTGACGGTGAGCGCGGTGGGGCCGGTCGTCGCCGCGGTCGCACCGACGTCGAGGAACGAGAGGGCCGGGCCGAAGTCGCCGAGGAGCGCCCCGGCGAGGTCGGCAGCGCTGCGGGGCAGCAGCTTGCTCGCGGAGTTTCGGAACGCGAGCACGCCGGTGATCGAGAGAAAGCGCGCGCCGACGGCCGGGAAGGGGGCCGCGAGGAAGGCGGCGTCGTCCACGATCAGCGAGCCGGTGACGGTGAACTCGTTGAACATCGTGTTCACCGCGGTCACCGTGAGATCGTTCGCGGAGACGAGGACGCCCTCGAGCACGCGCGCACGGCTCCCGCCCGTCGCGAGGTCGGCCGCCGGCGCGACGACCGCGGCGGGGAGGGTGGTGCCGCTCCCGGTGACGGTCACCGTGGTGGCGGAGATCTGGGTCTGACCGAAGAAGTCCTGGACCCGACCCGATACGTCCACCACGTCTCCTGCCGTCACGGTCGGCGGGGTGCTCGTGAACACGAAGACGCCGGAGAAGTCCGCGCCCGCGTACTCGGAGGAGCTCGGCGGGACCTGCATGAAGAAGCCATTGCCGATGCGGGCGGTGACGACCGCGCCGGTCACCGCGACGGCTTGGCCCACCGGGATGGAGCCGTCCTTGATCGCGTAGATCGTCGCGGGGCAGGCGGCGCCGGCGGGGTTGGGGAAGCTCGGGCACGCATCGCACGCGTCGCCCGTTCCATCGCCGTCGCCATCCTCCTGACCCGGGTTGAAGGCGCCCGGGCAGTTGTCGGCGGTGTCGGCGATGCCGTCGGCGTCCGCGTCGGCCCCGGTCGGCAGCCGGCAAGCGCTCGTCGCGTCGAAGGGGCACGGGTCGCAGGCATCGCCTTCGCCGTCGCCGTCGAAGTCGGGCTGCGCGCCCTCGTCCATGGGCCGGATCGGGTCGAAGACCGCGGGGCAGAGATCCATGTCGTTGGCGATGCCGTCGCCGTCCGCGTCGGAGGCGGTGAGCAGACCGTCGTAGCGGTTCGAGCCCCCGACGATCGGGCTCGGGAGCGGCGAGACGGCGTTGCGCTCGGGGTGGCAGGAGGGCTCGTTCGCCGGCAGATCGCAGGCGAAGAGCGGGTAGGCGCTGGCGTTCGCGGCCGCGAGCGCGGCGTAGCTCGAGCCGGTCTCGGCGCTGATGCACGCACGGCGCGCGGCGCCGCAGACGTCGAACGTGTCGCACGCGTCGCCGCCGCTCAGCGAGCCGACGACGGCCGCGTCGCCATACAGGGGCCGGCCGCCGCGCAGGACGAGGACGACGTCGGTCGCGCCCGCGTCGATCACGGCGCGGTGGTCGAGGTTCGTCCGCGCGTCGAAGAGTGCGAGGTCGGCGACGCGGTCGACGGCGATGCGACCGATCACGTCATCGGTTCCGGTGGCCATCGCGCCGTTCAGGGTGGCCATGAGCCAGAGGTCTTCGTCGGTGAAGTAGCCGTCGAAGTAGTCCGTGTTGAGCTCGTCCGCGCAGGTGAGCTCGCGGAGCATGTTCATCGAACCCGTGTAGATCCAGTCGGTGCCGAGGGCGATCGGCACGCCGAGACGGTGGTACTCGGGGGCCCGCGCAGTGTCGCCGTAGAGGGTCACGTTGCTGCGGGGCGACCAGACGAGCATCGAGCCGCCGTCGCGCACCGCGAAGATGTCGCTGATGGCGAGCCCGACACCGTGGATCAGGGCCGTCTGGGGCTCGATCAGATCGGTCGCGCCCATGCGGACGCAGGTGAACTCGTTGCGCGCGGCGAGGTCGATGCCTTCGCTGAGGTGCGGGGTGTAGGCATCCAGCGAGGCGATGGCGGCGGTCGTGTTGATGGTCCCGTAGCCGCAGCCGCTCGTGAGGAGGGTGCCGCTGCTGTCGCCGAGCGGGAAGGTGTCGTAGTCGACGGCCGGCTCGCCGAGGCCTTCCATGTCCGAGGCGCGGTCGAGGTTGCGCAGCAGGCCCGCGGCCGCGCCGGAGCCGTTGATCGCGGTCGCGCCGCCCATCACGAAGCGGAGCTCGGCCCATTGCATCGCCGCCCCCGAGGCGCCGCCCGAGGACCGGATCGCGGTGTGCCCGCGCAGCCCTCGCCGCCAGTCGTGACGGTGCTCGTAGCGCTCGCCGGTGTCGGTGTAGGGCTGGCCCTGGAAGGTGAGGTGTTCGTGGGCGTTGATGAGGCCTGGCGACAGTACCGCGTCGGGGCAGGTGATGGTCGTCGCGCCGGCCGCGCCGGCCGAGCAATCGCAGCCGACGCAGCGGATGTGGCCGGTGTCGTCGACGAGGACCTGACCGCCGCGGAGGACCTCGCCCGGCGTGAGGATGTCGGCGGTGATGAGCACCGAGGCGGAGCCTGCGGTCGCCTCGCAGGCGGCGCTGGGCAACGAGGGCAGCGCGTCGCCGGGGCAGATCGTGACCGTGGGGCCGCTCGGCATCCCGCCGTCCCCCGCGTCGAGGCCGGGCGCGTCGAGCGGAGGGGTGTCGAGCCGGGCGTCCGAGCCGCTCGGATCGGGGGCGTCGAGGCCGGGCGCATCGAGACCGGGCGTGTCGGCCCCTCCGGGCGCGTCCTCAGGGGCCGGCATCGACGGGCAGCCCAAGAGCAGGAGCGGTGCGAGGACGGTGAAGCGCCGGAGCGCACGGAAGGACATCGCGGACCTCGAGAGGAGAAGGACCGCCCAATGATCGAGGAAACAGGACGCGCCGCAACCGGAAACCGAGCCGGTCCGGGGCTGGAGGGACGCGCCTTCGGGCCGCGTCGAGCGGGGCGCGCGGGCTGCGGCGCCGGCCGGCTCAGACCGCGACCCAGAGCAGCCCGCCGAGGCGCTCGAGGAGGGCCTGCATCGAGGCCGCCGCAGCGCCGTGACCCGTGCGCGTACCGCTCCGGTGGCGGTCGCGGGCGCGGACCACGGCTTCCTCGGCGCGGGCCTTGAGGTGCGGCTCGGAGGGGACGCCCTCGAGGATCGTGGCGAGGGCCGCGGCGCCCTCGAGGGAGGGCAGATCGCCCGTGTCGAGGAGCGTCTCGAAGCGGAGCACCAGGCGCGGGACGAGCACCGCGGGATCCACCTTCACCCCGCTCGCGCGGGCCTCGGCCAAGGTCGCCTCGATCACCGCGAGGTCCATCCCGCCCTCGCGATCGAGCGCCGCGGCGATGCGGGCGCTCAGCACGTGCGAAGCTGCGTGCTCCATGGCCGCGGGCGGGGTGTGCCCGAGCCCGCTGAGGTACCGCATGAGCGGCGCATGCTCGGCATAGAGCGACGCGTAGGCCCGGTCGATGTCCTGCCGCGTCTCGGCGAGTAGCTCGCGCAGGATTCGCGCCTGCGCGTCGTGGGTGAGGGCCCGCAGCGAGAACGTGCGGCCCGGAAAATGCCGATCGAGCCCCCGCAGGACCTCGGGCAGCTCGAAACGCCGAAACGCTTCCGCGAGATCGGCACGGAACGACGTGCTCGGCCCGCCGCCCGAGGCGGGTCGGACCCCTCCGCTCAGGTTGTGGTCGCCGAGGTGCACCACCGCGTACTCGAAGCGCGCCGCCTCGTCGGTGCTCCGCCGGCGCACCTCGCAGGTTCCTGTCCCGAGGCGGGCGCGGCCCGCGTGCTCCTCGCCACGATCCAGAAGACGCGCCTGGAACGCCGGCATCGACGGGTCGCGGTCCGTCGGCCCCTCGATCACGGTCCGTGACGCGACGTGCACCGCGGCGCGTTCGAGATCGACGCGGGCTGGGATCACTTCGCTCTGCCACAAGGAGGCCCCATCGCCGCGGCCCGCGACGTTGGACTTCGCGCGGCCCAGGCGGGCGAGGAACGGGGCCTCGAAGCGGTCGCCGAAACGCTGGCTTGCGAGCTCGAGGGCGCGCGCCGCGTAGCGGAGGACCTGGATGGTCTCGATGCCCGAGAGGTCGCTGAAGAACCAGCCGCACGACGTGTACATGAGCAGCAGGTGCCGCTGCATTTCGAGGAGCTCCAGCGCGCCTCGGTGGGCATCTGGCTCGCCCGCGTCGTCGGCGCGGCGCAGCTCCTGCCGCAGGAAACGCTCGCGTGTCTCCCGGCGCGGGTCGAGGAGCAGCTCCACGTACCGATCGCGCGCGCCCCACGGATCGTGGAAGAGCGCGCTGGCCGCGGGCTCCCAGGCCGTGTTCACCTCGTCGCGAAGGGCGTCGAGCGCATCCCGCAGCGGCTCCCGCCACGCCTGGTTCCAGCCCGGGCCGCCGCCGGTCGAGCAGCCGCAGTCGGAGCGCCATCGCTCGATGCCGTGCGCGCAGCTCCACGCGGTGTTCTCCGCGATGACGACCTCGTGCGTGACGGGATGGCGCGCGAGCAGCTCCTCGTAGGTCGTGAGGACGAAGCGCGGGTCCTTGGCGAGGAGATCGAGCGCGTACGCGAGCGCCATCTCGCCGAAGCGGTGGTGGTGCCCGTAGGTCTCGCCGTCGGTCGCGATGTGCGCGAGCTGCGCGTCGGAGCCTTCGCCGAAGGCCGAGACCAGCCGGTCGCGGAAGCGCACGCCGTCCTCGAGCAGGCGCTCGAACGCGACCGCCTGCGAGACCGGTCCGTCGTAGAAGAACAGGTGGATGCTGCGGCCGCTGGGCAGGCGCGCGAGATAGGGCCTGCGCGGGTCGATCCGGCCGCGGACCTCGTGCCAGCGTCCGCTCGGTCCACGCCAGCGCTGCGCCTGGTGCGGCGCGAGCACCGTGAACTCGATTCCCTCGGCGGCCAGCGCCTCGAGGGAAGGGATGTCGCACGCGGTCTCGGCGAGCCACATCCCCCGCGGGGCCCGACCGAAACGATGGCGAAAATCGCGCGCACCCCAGCGGACCTGCGTCGCGCGATCGCGGTCGTTGCAGAGCGGCAGGATCGCGTGGCCGTACACCTGCGCCATGCCCGGGCCTCGGCCGGTGGCGAGCACCCGCGCGCGGTCGGCCTCCTGCAGCGCGCGGTAGAGTTGCGGGTCGGCGTGCTCCATCCACGACAGCAGCGTCGGACCGAAGTTCCAGCTCATGCGCTCGTAGTTGTTGACGATTCGCTCGATCCGGCCCTGTTCGTCGAGGATCCGTGCGAAGGCGTTGGGCCGGTAGCACTCCGCGCTGACGCGCTCGTTCCAGTCGTGGAAGGGAGCCGCGGAGGGCTGCGTCTCGATCGCGTCGAGCCACGGGCTCTCCCGCGGAGGCTGGTAGAAGTGCCCGTGGACGCACACGTACCGCGGCCCGGAGGGCGGGGCGGGCGCCGAGGGGCGGCGCGTCTGGCTCACGCGGTGCCTTCTGCGGTCGTGCGCGCCATCGCCTGCCGCTGCTCCTCCGTGAGCACGGGGCCGCGCAGCATCACCGCGCCGAGCGGCGGGAGCGTCACGCGCACCGAAGCGCGGAGGCCGTGGCGCGGCGTGGCGGCCGCCTTCACCTCCCCGAGGTTGCCGACCCCTGCGCCGCCGTAGTCCTGCGCGTCGGTGTTGAGGATCTCGGTCCACGCGCCGGGCGCGGGCACGCCGAGCTCGACGTCGTGACGGGGCACCGGGGTGAAGTTGAACAGGCACGCGATCGGCGGATCGCTCGGCTCGCCGAGCCGCAGGAAGGCCACCAGGGAGCGCTCGGCGTCGGTTCCGTCGATCCAGCGGAAGCCGCGCCGATCCGTGTCGCGGACGTGCAGGGAGCGTTCGCTCTGGTGCAGGCGGTTCAGGTCGGTGATGAGCCGCGCGAGGCCCTCGTGCTCGTCCTGCTCGAGCAGGTGCCAGTCCAGGCTCGTGTCGTGGTCGAACTCGCGCCACTGCCCGAAGTCGCCTCCCATGAAGAGCAGCTTCTTGCCGGGCTGCGCGTGCTGGTAGGCGAAGAGCAGGCGGAGCGAGGCGAACTTCTGCCAGCGGTCGCCCGGCATCTTGTTGAGGAGCGATCCCTTGCCGTGCACGACCTCGTCGTGGCTGAGGGGCAGCACGTAGCGCTCGTCGAACGCGTAGAGCGGGCGGAAGGTGACCTCGTTGTGGTGCCAGCGGCGGTGGATGGGATCGCGCGCGAGGAAGCGCAGCGTGTCGTGCATCCAGCCGAGGTCCCACTTCATCGTGAAACCGAGGCCGCCGACGCTGGTGGGATGCGAGACCATCGGGAACGCGGTCGACTCCTCGGCGATCACTGCGCACTCGGGAAAGGAGCGGTGCAGCGACTCGTTGAGCGCCCGGAGGGTCTCGATGGCCTCGAGGTTCTCGCGGCCGCCGCGCTCGTTCGGCTCCCACTCGCCGTCCTTGCGGGAGTAGTCGAGGTAGAGCATCGACGCGACTCCGTCGACGCGCAGGCCGTCGCCGTGGAAGCGATCGAGCCAGAAGCGCGCGGAGGACACGAGGAAGCTCCGCACCTCGCGCGAGCCGTAGTCGAAGATCTCGCTCTTCCAGTCGGGGTGCCAGCCTCGGCGGCGGTCGGCGTGCTCGTAGAGGTGCGAGCCGTCGAAGTAGACGAGGCCGTGCTCGTCGGAAGGAAAGTGCGAAGGCACCCAGTCGAAGATCACGCCGATGCCGCGCTGATGCAGGTGATCCACGAGGGCCATGAGGTCCTCGGGGGCACCGTAGCGGCGGCTCGGGGCGAAGTAGCCGGTCACCTGGTAGCCCCAGCTCCCGTAGAAGGGGTGCTCCATCACCGGCATGAGCTCGACGTGGGTGAAGCCGCGGGCGGCCGCGTACTCGCCGAGGCGGACCGCGAGTTCTTTGTAGGTGAGGAAGCGGTCGTTCTCTTCCGGCACGCGCCGAAAGCCGCCGAGGTGGACCTCGAGGATCGACATCGGCGCGGACTCCGGGCGACGCGCGCGGCGCTGCGCGAGGTAGGCGCCGTCGCTCCAGCGGTGCTGGGGGGCCTCGACCACCGAGGCGGTCTGAGGAGGGCACTCGGTCCCGAAGGCGAAGGGATCGGCCTTCGCGGCGGCGTAGCCCTGATGGACGCGGGAGCGGATGTGGAACTTGTAGAGGGCGCCCTTGCCGACGCCCGGCGCGAAGGTCTCCCAGACGCCGCTCGGACGGCTGCCCCGGGGCACCTCGGCGCGGCTGTCGCGGAGGACCATCGGGTGCGCGTCGGGGTTCCAGTCGTTGAAGTCGCCGATGAGCGAGACCTGCGCAGCTCCGGGAGCCCACACGGCGAAGTGCGTGCCCCACGCGCCGTCGACGACGGCGGGATGCGCCCCGAAGCGCTCGTAGAGGCGGTCGTGGGTGCCCTCGTGGAAGAGGTAGACGTCCTGATCGGAAAAACGGGTGGGGAAGGCGGCCGGCGGGACGACGCGGATCACGTGGCGTTTCTACCACGGCGGCGCGCTTGACCGGGCGCCTCCGCGCGGGCACTCCCTGGCCATGACGAGCAGTTCCGTGCGCGCCGTGCACGCCAACGGGATCCGGTTCGAGGTCGAGGTGACCGGGCAGAGCGACCGCCTCGCTCTGTGCCTGCACGGATTCCCGGAGAACCGCTTCTCCTGGCGCCATCAGGTGCCGCTCCTCGCAGAGCTCGGCTACGAGGTGTGGGTCCCGGATCTCCGCGGCTACGGAGGGACCGACAAGCCTGCGAGCGTGCGCGACTACCGCATCGACGTGCTCGTGGAGGACGTCGCCGGGCTCATCGACGCCGCGGGCAAGAAGAGCGTCACCTTGCTCGCCCACGACTGGGGCGGCGCCGTCGCGTGGGAGTTCGTCTCGCGGCGCTTGCGGCCGATCGAGCGCTTCGTGCCGATGAACATGCCGCACCCGCGATCGCTCGCGAAGGCGCTCCGCAATCCCTTCGGGCCGCAGTTCCGGCGCAGCTGGTACATCTTCTTGTTCCAGCTGCCCTGGGTGCCGGAGTGGTACTTGGCACGGAACGATCACCACGCGATCGCCGCCGCGTTCCGCGCCATGGCCGTGGACAAGGAGCGCTTTCCCCGCGAGGTGCTCGAGCACTACGTCCGCGAGGCCGCGCGACCAGGGGCGATCCAGGGCATGCTCGCCTACTATCGGGCCGCGCTGAGGCACCCGAGCACGGTGCGACCGCAGCCCATCGAGACGCCGACGCTGCTCGTGTGGGGCGAAGAGGACACGGCCCTCGGCAAGGAACTCGCAGAGGACTCGCTCCGCTACCTGACGAACGGCACGCTGCGCTGGGTTCCCCGGTGTTCGCACTGGGTGCAGCAGGAGGCGCCCGAGCGGGTGAACACGCTCCTTCGCGCGTTCCTCACCGGCCAGCCCGTGCCCGAGGTCTGAGGGCGCTCAGGCCGGTGCAAGCTCGAGGAGCGGGTCGCCCGCGAGCACGTCGTCTCCGTCGCGCGGCACGACCCGGAGAACGCGCGCGCGCTCGGGCAGCTCGCCGCCGCCGAAGCGGACGCGGTGGAAGGTCTTCATCACCTCGAGGAGCGCGACCGTCGTGCCGGCTGCGATCTCCGCGCCCTCGGCGACGAAGGGCGCCTCGCCTGGCGTCGGCCGCGCGTAGTAGCGGCCGCCGATCGGCGCTCGGAAGAGGAGGCCGCTCGATGCCCCCGCGCCTTCGACCGCGCCGGTCACGGCGCTCGCGACGCCCGCGAGCGTCTCGTCGAGGCAGGCGATCCGCTGGCCGGCTTGGACCGGGACCTTCGCTGCATGTCCATCGCCCGCGACGAAGGCGACCGCGCCGCGGGCGCCCGCGGGAACGATGAGGGCGATGAGCTCGCCGAGGACCTCGAGCTCTCCGCACACCTCACCGGGGCCGAGGACCTGACCGTGGCGCGGCAGGCCGCGGAGCAGGCCCGGCTGCGGGACGTGCAGCGCGAACGTGCCGGCCGCCTCGCCGGGCTTGAGCTTGAGGTCGAGCGTGCGCCGAAACCGCCGTCCGCCGTGCATCACCGCACCTCCGAGCCGATCACGCGGAGGTCGTGGAGCGACCAGATGCGCGGGTTCTTGATCCGCCGGTGGCCGAGCGTCTGGTAGGAGGCCTCGACCAGCATGACGAGCCAGTCGCGCAGCTCGCGGACCTGCACGATCTCGTCGGTGTCCATCTGCCGAGCCGCCACGTAGGGGTCCATGTCGGCCTCGATGCGGGCCTCGACCTGCTTCATGCCCTCCTCGATCGCGCGCCGCTCGGCGGGGTCGGTCGCGGTGATCTGGAAGTCGTCGTCGAGCTTCGTGTTGTAGGTCGCGATGGAGAGCGTCCGCCCCTCCATGACGCTGAGGCGCGAGAGCACCGTCGAGAGCTGCACGACCGGATCGTACGGCATCCCAGCGAGCGCGTAGTACCCCGCGCCGCTCGCCTTCCGGAGCAGCACGGTGAACATCGGCACGGTGTTCGTGCTGTTCGTGTAGATGAGGCTCGAACCGTAGCCGAGCAGGCCCTGGGCCTCGGCCTCGACGCCGATGTCGAAGCCGGAGATGTCTTGCAGCCACACGAGCGGGATGCCGTCGTCGTTGCAGGCCCGGCTGAAAGCCGCGACCTTCGCGATGCCTCCCCGGTAGAGGGCGCCGGCAGGGCGGTGCGCCCCAGGGCGCTCGGGATCGCCGACGAGGCCCTGCCGGTCGATGACGAAGCCCGCGTAGAGGCCGCCCACCCTCCCGATGCCGCAGAGGATCTCCTCGCCGACCTCGGGCATGCACTCCCAGAAGAGGCCCTGATCGACGAGGCGCGCGAGGACCTCCTCGGCGGCGTAGGCCTCGCGGTGGTCGACCGGCAAGAGCCCCTCGAGCTCACGGGGCGGCTGCACCGGATCGACGCCGCCGAGCCCGCCTCGGTGGTAGTCCGCGCCGCTCGTCGGCAGGCGCCGGATCTCGGCGCGGATCGAGCTAAGCAGAGTCTCGTCGTCGGGCACCCGGACGTCGGCGCAGCCCGAGCGGTGCACGTGGACCTCGGGGCCTCCGATGTCGAGCGAGGTGAGCTTCTGGCTCTTGGCGCCCTTGATGAGCGCGGCCCCGGCGATGACCATGTAGGCCTGCTCGGTCATGTAGACGCGATCGCTGATGATCGGCATGTAGCCGCCGCCTGCGATGCAGTCGCCGAACACACCCGCAATCTGCGGCACGCCGCCGGCGCTCAGGAGCGCGTTCATCTTGAAGATGTGCCCGGCGCCCCGGGCGCCTGGGAAGCTGCGGGACTGCTCGGGCAGGAACAGCCCGCTGCAGTCGACGAGGTAGATGGTCGGCAGGCGCAGGCGAAGCGCCATCTGCTGGGCGCGCTGAATCTTCTCCGGGGTGCGCGGCCACCACGATCCGCTCGCGACGGTGTTGTCGTTGGCGATGATCATGCACCAGCGCCCCTCGATCCGGGCGTAGCAAGTCACGACGCCGGCGGCCGGGGAGGTGAGCTTCTCGGGCCCGAAGGTCTCGCCGTCGTTGACGAAGGTGCCGACCTCGAAGGTCCGGGTGCCCGGGTCGACCAGCCGCTCGACGCGCTCCCGGGCGGTGAGCTTGCCCTTCTTGTGCACGCGCTCGGCGTACTTGTCGCCCCAGCCCTCCTGGACGCGGGCGCGGCGCTCGAGGAGCTGCGCCTCCTTGGCGAGGACGGCCTCGCGGTTCTTGACGAAGGTCTGCTCGTCGACGGCGGTCGCCGCGGCAGATCCGATGGGGACGAGGGGGACGTGCGCCACGGGGCGCTGCATACCACGGCGAGCCGGCAGGCGGTGCGGCTCGGGCGTGGCTGGTCACGCAGCCAGGGGACATGCTGGCGCCATGCTGACGGACATTCTCGGGCGCGTACGTTCCGAACTCGCGGGGTGGGTGCCTGATCTGCGTGAGGCGCTCGCGGCGCGTGAGCCCGCCGAGGTCGTGGAGGCGGTGCTGACCGAGACCGAGGCGAACCTGATGCGCATCGTGGAGACCACGCCCGATCCGGGGTGGACGGCTCCGCACATGCGCGCCTTCACGATCTCCGGCGCCATCTACGTCGCGTTCTATCTCGCGCTCGCGGCGCGTGGACGAACCGCGGCCTGGGTCTGGGAGGTGTGCGACGCCGCGACCCGGGCGCACTTCGCCCGGATGGGCGCCTTCGAGAAGAAGCTCGCCTCGGACGGCATGTTCGGCTTCCCGATGAAGGCGCTCTCCCGCTGGGTCGCGGGGCGCTCGCAGCGCGCGCCGGTGGGCGACTGGGTGTTCCGCTTCGTCGAGGGCGAGGAGGGCTTCGCGTACGGCGTGGACTACGAGCGCTGCGCCATCCGCGAGCTCGCGGTGCGCAGCGGAGCGGCGGACTTCGCGCCCTACATCTGCCTCGCCGACATCGCGGGCAGCGAGGCCTTCGGCTGGGGGCTGCAGAGGTCGGAGACGCTCGCGCAGGGCGGGCGGCGTTGCGACTTCCGCTTCACGCAGGGCGGACCGACGCGCGTTCGCGTCCACCTTCCGGTCGTGGACGCGAACGGTCGCTGACGGAAAGTTGCGGAGCGACGCCGGCCTCGGATACCCGGCCAAGTGATGCTCGAGGGCGCACGATCGGTGACGACAGCCCTCTCGGTCCTCGCCCGCGCCGGCGTGAGCCGGACCCTTCACGTCGAGGCTCTGGCAGGCGCAGCGGCGCTGACGGTGCACGAGGGTCGGGTGCTGGGGGTCGGGCTGTTCGGCATGCACACGCCCGACGCGGGGAAGCCGCGCACAGGCCCGTGGACGCGCGGCGTGGCAAGCCCTTCGGAAGAGGTCCGCGATGACTTCGCGTGCGCGCGCTGGCATCGGCGGCAGATGGAGCGGCGCTTCGCCGAGGTGCTCACGTGGCCTCGGGTGCGCCTCACCCAGACGGCTGCCGCCGACGGGCCCGACGGCGCGCAGCTCGGCGAAGGCATCGGTGCGCACGACCTGATCCTCGCCGGCTTGCGCGGGGCGGCCGCTCGGGTGCCCGACGAGGAGGTCGTGCGGGTGCTCGGCCGGGGCGCATGGATGCTCTCTCGCGCGGGGGAGCAGCTCGTGACGCGGGCGGCCTTGCATCCCGACGAAGAAGCGGCCGTCACGCGCCTCCGGAGACCGGCGCACCTCGGCGAACTCCGGGAGGTCGTGGCGGGCTCCTCGCGCGCGCTGAGGCTCGTGTGGGCCCTCGTGCAGATCGAGGCCGCGTCCGTGCCGATCGCCCGCGGGGCCAACCTCTCGCTGCTGCTCTCCACGAGCCGGGCCGCGCGGGGCAAGGCACCGCTCGTCGAGGTCCGGGGGCCGGAAGGAGCGCAGGCGCGTGCTCGGGTGCGGCGGCTTGCCGCGCGGCTTCATCCGGATCGGCTCGGTCCGCACGCGCCGGCGGGGATCGTCGCGGCGAGCACTTGCGTCCTCGGCGCGCTGAACCGCGTCGGCGACGGGCTGCGGCGACGGACCTGATGACAGGGCAGGGATGGGCGGCGATGCGCTAGGCTCGCCGCCATGGAGCGCCTCAGACCAGCACGCGAGCGCCGCGCAGGAGGTGGCCCCGGTCGGAGTGATGTCGCAGGGACGCGCGAGGACGGACGATGCGTGAGATCCTGAGCGACGGGCCCGCGGCCTCGGTCGGCGCCCCGCCGCGAGCCACGGTGTACGAGCCATCGCCGGCGTGGCGCGAGATCTACCGCTCGTTCTTCCGTCACATTCAGACCGGTGAGCTGTGGGAGCCGGAGATCCGCGCGGCGGCGGGGCGTGGGCAGGTCATCTACGTCGGCCGCTCGCTGAGCTGGCTCGATTTCCTCGCGCTCGACTGGCTGACCAAGGAGCACGGGCTCCCGCTCATTCGCTTCACGAACGACGTGGGGCTCTCGGTGCTCGAGCCCTTCGGTCGCGGCTCGAGCCGGCTGCGGCTCGAGGCCCCGGTCGCCGAGGACGTCGCGTTTCGCGGCTGCATCGACGAGGGGCACTCCGCGCTGCTGTTCCTGCGGCGGCCTCCCGACGCCACTTCGACCGGGGTCGACGGCGCGCGGCAGGGCGGTGAGATGGAGCACGACCTGCTGCGCCTCCTCGTCGCGCGGCAGCGCCATGCCGAGCGACCCTTCCTGCTCTTGCCGCAGACCTTCGTGTGGACGAAGCGGCCTGCGAACGCGAAGCGAACGCTGCTCGACGTGGTCTTCGGCCCGAGCGAGTGGCCGGGCCGCACGCGCACGCTCCTGCAGCTCCTCGTCAACTACAAGAACGCGACCGTTCGCACCGGCGAGCCCTTCGACGTGAAGGCCTTCCTCGCGCAGAAGCCGGAGCTGAGCGACGAGGCCGCGGCCGACGCGATCCGGTACGCGCTCTTGCGGCGCATGGAGCGCGAGCGCGTCATCGCGGTCGGTCCGACGCAGAAGACGGCGACCCGGATCCGGGACGAGATCCTTCGCTCGCCCCGGGTGCGCGAGCACCTGGAGGAGGCGGCCGCCGAAGCGCGCCGGCCGATCGAGGAGGTGGAGTCCGAGGCGCGCCGCGAGCTCGACAAGCTCTGCGCTGCGCCCGACACGAACGTCGTCGAGGTCTTTCATCAGGTCGTCGACCGGGTATGGAACCGCATCTACGACGGCCTCGTCGTCGACGAGGCGGGCCTCGAGCGTGTGCGCGCAGCGGGGCGGAGGGGACCGCTCGTGTTCGTCCCGTCCCACAAGAGCCACGTCGACTATCTCCTCGTCTCGGACGTCCTCTACAGCCGCGGCATGGCCCCGCCGCTCATCGCCGCGGGAGAGAACCTGAGCTTCTTCCCGCTCGGGCCGGTGCTCCGGCACGCCGGCGCGTTCTTCATCCGGCGCAGCTTCAAGGGCAGGAAGCTCTACCCACAGCTCGTCGACGCCTACGTCCGCAAGATCCTGTCGGAGGGGTGGAACGTCGAGGTCTTCATCGAGGGCGGCCGCTCGCGGACCGGCAAACTCCTGCCTCCGAAGCTCGGCATCTTGTCGATGATCGTCGACGCGGCGCTGAAGCTCCGTGGGCTCAAGGAGATCAGCTTCGTGCCCATCTCCATCGGCTACGAGCGGGTCATCGAGGAGGGCTCCTACACCCGCGAGTCGGAGGGGCAGGACAAGGAGCCCGAGAGCTTGCAGGGCCTGCTGCGCACGCCGCGCGTCCTGCGCAGCAAGTACGGTCGCGTGCACCTGACCTTCGGCGAGATCTTCTCGTTCGACGACCTCTACGGGAGCACCCGGCGCCTCGACGCGGAAGACGGCGCCTTCGCCGAGGCGCTCTCGGCCGCCGAGCAGCGGGCCCTCGTGCAGCGCATCGCGCACCGCATCACCTACGAGATCAACCGGGTGACGATGGTGACCCCGGCCTCGCTCGCCGCGAGCGCGCTGATGAGCCACCGCGCGCGCGGCATCGCGCGCAAGGACCTGATGGAGCGCGCGCGCGTGCTCCTCGCCGCGTTCCAGCGCCAGGGGGCGAGTGTGGCCCGGACGCTCGTCGACCGGCGCGGCGAACTGCGCCCCGACGCGCTCGACGAGGCGCTGCAGCTCTTCGTGGATGGCCGTCTCGCCGTCGTCGCGAACGACAAGGAGCGTGCCCGCAAGGGTGGCCCCGCCTTCGAGCCGATCTACGCGGTGCCCGGCGATCGACGCGTCGCGCTCGAGTACCACAAGAACGCCGTGCTCCATTTCTTCGTCGCGAGCGCGCTGGTCGCGAGTGCGCTCTTCGCGCTCGGGGGCGAGGCCGAGCGGCGGCCCCTCGAGCAGCGTGTCCGCGAACTCTCGCGGTTGCTCAAGCTCGAGTTCCAGTTCCGCGCCGATGCCGAGTTCTCCACGATCTTCGCCGACGCGATGCGGGGGATGCTCGAGGCCGGCGAGCTCGCCGCGATCGGCGACTCGGTGCGCGCGGCGCCTGGTCAGGGCGGCCGTCGCGCCGCGATGTACGCGGAGATGATCCGCACGTACCTCGAGGCCTACCGCTGGACGCTGCGCTCCGCGCTCGATCAGCCCGAGGGCACGCTCGTGACGAAGAAGGAGTTCACCCGGCAGCTCCTCGTGTCCGGCACGCGCGCGTGGTTCGCGGGCGAGGTCGAGCTCCGGGAGTCGGTCTCGCGGCACAAGTTCGAGAACGCGATCCAGCTCTTCGTCGAGCGCGGCGTGCTCGCGGTCGAGGGCGAGAAGCTCCGCGTGCAGCGCGGGAGCGGGACGGAACTGCTCGCCCTGCTCGACGAGCACCTCCGGCGGGAGTGAGCGGCCCGCCCGGTCCGCTCAGGGCGCCGCGGCGAGCACTGCCTCCGAGCTGCCCGCGCTTCCGTCGGTGCCCGACGCTCCCGGAGAGAACCCACCGCGGCCGGCGCGGCCCGCGACGCCGGTGGCTTCGACGGTGACGCTCGCCGCCAGCTCGGCGCGGTAGGCCTCGGTGCCAGTCGCCAGGTACACGCCGTGGCTGCCGCCGCCGCAGCCGCCACCGCCGCCGCCGCCGGCGCCGCCCCGGCCGCCGTCGCCGCCGCGGCCGCCGGTGCGGGCGCACCAGAAGCGCCCGACGCCGCCCGGCGCGCCGATGCCGCCCGCGCCGCCGTCGGCGCCCACACCGCCATCGCCGCCGTCGCCGCCGCTCGCGGTGACGATGCGGACCTCCTCGAAGGTCGGCCCCCGGCCGGTCGCGGGATCGACCCGCACGAAGACTCCGATGGAGTAGCCGCCCCCGGTGCCGCCGTCGGCCCCCGGCGCGCCGCAGCCGCCCGAGCCGCCGCCGCCGCCCGAGCCGCCGGCCCGATCACCGCACTCGCCCGCGGTGCCGCCGATGACCTCGTAGCCGCCGCCTGCGGTGCCGCCACCGCCGCCGCTGCCGTCACTGCCCGGGGTGCCCGAGGCGCCGTCGCCCGCCGCGATCACGCCGTCGCCGCCGACCGTGGGGCCGAGCCCGCATCCCCGGCCGCCCGCGCCGTCCGTCCCGCTGCCGCCGTCGCGTCCCGCTTGTCCCTCGCGCGGCAGGGTGGGGTTGTCGTCGCAGAAGTTGCAGACGCCGCGGTTCGTCGGCGCGTTGTAGGTCAGCTCGCCCGCGGCGCCGGGTGCGGGGCCGCGCCCCGCGCCCGCAGCGGGGTTCGCGGTCGCAGCGCGGCGCGCGGCCTCGAGATCGCAGACGCCGCCGGAGGTGAAGTCGGTGCAGCCCGCGTTGCCGCAGGGCGCTCCGTTCGTGCAGATACGGCCCGGACACGCCGCCCCGCCGCCCGCGCCCCCGCTCACGTCGAGGGCTCGCCCGCGGCCGCAGAAGTGGACCGAACCGGCGCCGCCGGCGATCGGTGGGCAGGCCAGGTCGCTCGGCGTCCCGTCGGTGCCCGGGGCGCCGCTGGTGCCGTCGAGCTCGTCGAGCGAGGCGAAGCCCCACGCGGCGAGGTTCGCGCTCGCGTCGGCGCCGCGCACGCCATCGGCACCGCTGCCGGCGAGGATCTCGATGGCCCGCAGCACGACCGCGGGCCCGCAGCCGTCGAGCGTCACGGCCGTCGATCCCTCGCCCTCGATCGCCGCGTCCGAGCCGGCGATGACGAAGCCCTCGACCTCGGTCGCCGCGGTGATCCCCCGGCACACGAAGGCCGGCTGCCCCGGGGCGTCGGCGCGCTCGATGAGGACCGGGAAGAGCTCGAGGTCCCGGTCGGTGAAGTCGGGGCTGTAGCCGCCGTAGAGCGAGACGCCGGCGATGAGGTTCACCGGCCCCTCGTAGATCCCGCGCGCGACGAGCACGTCCTTGCCCTCGGCGCGGGCGCGTGCGCTCGCCGCGTCGATCGTCCGCATCGGGCGGGCGAGCGTGCCGGGGTTCGTGTCGCTGCCGGCGCTGGTCACGTAGACGAAGTCGGTCGTGTCGTCGGCAAGGCCGTCGCAGTCGGCGTCGCCGCCGATCACTGGCGGCGGTCCGATTCCGTCCCAGCGCTCGCACTCGCAGCCGTTGGCGAGGATGCGGTCGACGTCGACGAAGCCCTCGGCGCAGCCGATCTCGCAGGTGACGGCAGCGCCTGCGGCGCACTCGGCGACCATGTTCGGCCCGGGCTCGGTGCAGGGCTGGGCGCAGGCGCCGCAGTGGTAGCGGGACACGTAGCGCCCGGCGTCGTCGACGAAGTCCTCGTCGATGCGGCCGTCGCAGTCGTCGTCCTGGAGGTTGCAGCCCTCGCCGAGCGCGGGCTCGCAGGCGCTCGGGCCGCCCTCGTCGCAGCGCTGCACGCCGGCGCAGCGCACGCCGGGGACCGGGCTCTCGAGGAGGCAGGCGAGCTCGGTGCCGGCGGTGGCGTCGGTGCAGCCGCAGAGGCCGCTGGTGGGCACGCACTGCGCCGTCCCCTCCATGCGCGGCGCGCACGCGAAGCCGTCGGGGCAGGGCGCGCCGTCCTCACAGGGCTGGCCGCAGCGCCGCGCGCCGCTCGCGGTCTCGAGGCAGGCTGCGCCGGGCAGGCGCAGCGCGCAGTCGCCGTCCTCCTCGCAGGGCAGGCAGAGCACGTTCACGTCGGGCACGCAGGCACCGTCACCGGCGCGGTGGAAGCCCTCCGGGCAGCGGAGGAGGCGGCACACGGGGCCCTCGTCGGCGACGACGCAGCCGACCTCGGCGGCGGTCGGGAAGACCGCGCGGCAGTCGACCCCGCAGCTGCCGCAGGCCTCGATCGCCGTGTAAAGGCCGTCCTCGTCGACGAAGCCCTCGTCGACCGTGCCGTCGCAGTCATCGTCGCGGAGGTTGCAGGCCTCGGGCTCGCCGCAGGGGTGCGCCTCGTAGCACCCGGGCAGAGCGAAGAGCGCGATCAGGAAGGCCGCGCGGACCTCAGCGGACCAGGACATCGCTCGCTCCTCCTTCGGCGCCGTCCATGCCTGCCGCGGGCCCGCCGCCGCCGCGTCCCGCTGGCCCCGGCACCCCGAGGCGGAAGGAGTTGGCGCTCCGGAGCGCCGCGGCGAACGGGGGCTCGCTCGAAACCCCGGTGATCCACACGCCGACGCTCGCACCGCCGCAGCCGCCGCCGCCGCCGCCGCCCGCGCCGCCGTCCCCGCCCGCGCCGCCGCGCCCTCCTCCGAAGGGGCCGCTCAGCGTCGGGGTCGAGCGCTCGCTCCGCGGCAGCTCGCCGCCGAAGGCGCCGCTCAGGCCGCGCCCGCCTTCGCCCCCCGCCCCGCCGTCGCCGCCCCGGCCGCCCTCGCCGCTCGCCAGGGTGGCGCCGCGGAGGGTGGGGCCGGTCGTGGCGAGCGCGGGGTCGGTGTAGCGGATCAAGACCGCGACCGAGGGGGCGCCGCTCGTGCCGCCGGCGCCCGGCTCGCCGCCGCAGGCGCCCGCGCCGCCGCCGCCCCCGCCGCCGCCGAGGCCGTCCACGAATTCGCAGGTGAAGTCGAACCAGTTCATCACCGCGCCGCCGCCCGCGCCGCCGCCGCCCCCGCCGCTCCCCGCGACACCAGCGCTGCCCGCAACCGCTTCGACGCCGACCCAGCGATCGCCGTCGAAGCGGCCGAAGGGCTCGAAGCAGGCCGCACCCGCCCGGCCGTTCGCGCCGTCGCGGCCCGGGGCGCCGGGTTGGGGGCCAACGAAATCGCCAGGCACGGTGAAGTCGGCCAAGCCGCAGCACACCGCGCTCGGGCAGGTGCCGCGGTCCGAGGTGATGGGCCCCTCCGAGTCCTGGCCGCCCGCCCCGCCCGGCCCGCCGCCGGTGCCTCGGCCGGTGCCGCCGCCGGCCTGGAACGCGGCGAACCGCGGGCAGCCCGCCGCGCCGCCGGCCCCGCCGCTCACGTCGGTCCCGCCGCAGGTGTTTCGCCCCCCGGCGCCGCCCCGCACCGCGTTGCGGGCATCACCGCCCAGGCACACGTGGTCCGGGCTCTCGACCGCGCCGCGGGGCACGTCGCCCGTCGCAGGCATCGTCTCGAAGCTGCGGCCCTCGCCGCCGCGCGCCCCGGAGCGCCCCTCGCCCGCCGCGCCGGAGCGCACCGTCAGCTCGCTCAGGCGCAGGCGCGGGCCCGGATCGAGGGCGTAGATCCCGAAGCTCGCCGCGCCCTCGTCGACCGCGTCCCGGCCCCGCACGAAGACCCACTCGAGGGTCGTGGTCCGCGCGCCCGCGCCGCGGATCACCACCGCCGCGCCGCCTGGGGCCGTCGTGCCCGAGGGCGCGCGCACCTCGACGCGGAAGCCGTCCGGATCGAGCGCGAGGAAGTCCCGCCGGTAGCCGCCATGCACCTCGACGCCGTCGGGCAGCTCGACGCTCTCGGCGTAGGTGCCCGAGGCGACGAAGACGTGGGGGCGCGGGGCGCCCATCGCGAGCGACTCCGACGCGCGGCGCATCGCTGCCCCGAGGGTGCGGAGCGGGCGGGTCGGCGAGCCGGGGCCGGCGTCGTCGCCGTCGGGCGCGACGTAGAAGCTCTGCACCACGATGCCGTCGGCTCCGTCGCAGTTCACGTCGAGCGCCGCGCCCACCGCGCGGACCGGGCCAGGATCGTCGGTGAGACCCGAGACCGTGCACTCGCAGCCGGTGGAGATGAGCCGGTCGCCGTCGATCCGGTCGCCGACGTCGATGCCGTCGAGCGCGTCGGGGCAGGACAGCACGCAGCTCGGGGCGAAGGGATCGCCGCCGCAGACCAAGTCGCCCTCGGGCACCGCCGAGCGGGTGCAGTCCACGCCGCAGTCGCCGCAGTTCCGGAGGTCGTCGTAGCCGCCGACCTCGTTGACGAAGGGATCGTCCACGATGCCGTTGCAGTCGTCGTCCTCCCGGTCGCACGCCTCCGCGGGCGCGGCGCAGGTCGAGAGCACGCCGTCCCGGCAGGTGGCGCTCCCCGGGCAGACGAGGTCCATCGGGCCCTCGAGCGCGCAGGCGAGGTCGAAGTCGTCGCCGGCCTCGCAGCTGCAGCTGCCGGACGCCGGGGCGCAGACGCTGCCCTCGCAGGCGTAGCCGTCGGGGCAGCCGAGCGCGCAGTCGACCGAGCAGCGCTGCTCGTCCCCGAGGTTCGCGCAGCGGGCGCCCGCGAAGTCGCCGCAGTCGCCGTCGTCGGCGCAGAAGAGACACAGGCGCTCCCAGATCGGTACGCAGCGGCCCGCGCTCGAGGGCGTGAAGCCGGGCTCGCAGCGGGTCGCGACGCAGGTGGGGAACTCGTCGACGAGGCCGCAGCGGACCTCGATCTCGTTCGGCCGCGAGGGGGCGCAGCGCGCGCCGCAGCGGCCGCAGTGTTCGTCGGTGACGTAGCGTCCGAGTTCGTCGCGGAAGTCCTCGTCGACGAAGAGATCGAGGTCGACCCCTCCGTCCGGCGCGCCGCCGTCGATGGAGGCCTCCCCGGCATCGAGGCGGGCGTCCGCGGCGTCGAGCGAGGCATCGACGCTGGCGTCGATCGAGGCATCGAAGCCCGCGTCCAGCGCAGCGTCGCTGCCCGGTCCTGCGTCGCGCCGGCCCCCGTCGTCGTCGAGCGCGCCGACCGCGACGAGGCCGTCGAGGTCGTCGTCGAGGCCGTTGCAGACCTCGGGCATCGGCGTCGGTCCGGGCCGGCCCGCCGCGCCGTCGTCGATCGCCCCGGTGCGCGCGCCGCACCCGGCGAGCACCGCCCACAGGAGGAGCGCCTGGCAGCGCGGGAAAGGCGAGGCAGAACCCATCGGCCGGCCGAGTATAGCTGCCGGGCGTGGGGCAGCCGAGCGCCCGCCACGGGGCCGTGGCCGTCGGGGGGTCGCGCCCTTAGGATCCCGCCCATGCACCGCCTCGCCTTCGTCGCCCTGCTGCTCGCGTGCTCGGAGGAGCGCGAGCGTCCAGCTCGCCCCGCCCCCGCGCCGGCCACGGTCGAGCCCGCTGCCGCATCGCCTGCGCCGGCTGCCTTGCCCGAGGCGCGGGAGGTGCGCTTCACCTCCGGCGACGGCATCACGCTCGTCGGCGACCTGCAGCCGGCCGACCGTCCCGATGCGCCGCTCGTGCTCCTCGTGCACCAGCTCGCCAGCGACCGCAGCGAGTGGGCGGCGCTGCGGGCGCGCCTGCACGAGTCGCCGCGCGTCGCGACCTTCGCCTTCGATCTGCGGGGTCACGGGCAGAGCACGGCGGGGCCCTCGGGGGCGGTGGACTTTCACCGCTTCACGCCCACGGAATGGGCTGCGACCGGCGACGACGTGCTCGCGGCCCTGCGCGAGATCACGTCGGAGACCCACGGGCTGAACCCCCGCCGCATCGCCGCGGTAGGCAGCTCGATCGGCGCGACGGCGGTGATCGCCGCTGCCGCCGAGGTGCCCCGCATCGAGGTCGTGGTCGCCCTCTCCCCCGGCCGCGCCTACCACGGCTTCGACGCGCTCACTCCCATCACCTCCCTCGGCGGAAGGTCCTTCTTCGCGGTCGTCGCGCGGGACGAGACCGAGAACGTCGAGACGGCCCAGGCGATGGCGCGGGTCCTCGGCGGCGAGGCGCTGCTCGTCGAGGGCAGCGCGCATGGCGTCGCGCTCTTCGGGGCCGATCCGACGAGCCTCGACCGGGTCGAGACGTTCCTCCGCGGCGCGCTCGAGGTCGAGCGTCCGTGAGCGTGCATGCGCTCGCCGAGGCGCTGCGGGCGAGCCGGTACACCGTCGTCCTCACCGGGGCGGGCCTCTCCACCGAGTCCGGCATCCCCGACTTCCGCAGCGCCGGCGGGATCTGGGCGAAGACCGATCCGATGGAGGTCGGCAGCCTGGCCGGCTTTCGTGACGATCCACAGCGCTTCTACGGCTTCTGGAGTGGGTTCTTCGCCGGGCTGGGGACGGTGGTGCCGAGCGCGATGCATCAGCTGCTCGCCGGGCTCGAGACGCGGGGTCTCGTGCACGCGGTGATCACCCAGAACGTCGACGGCCTGCACCAGCTCGCGGGCAGCCAGCGGGTGCTCGAGGCGCACGGCAACTGGCAGCGCACCCGGTGCATCGGCTGCGGCCGGCGGGACCGCTGGGAGGTCGTGATGGCGCGGGCGGCCGGAGGGTTGCCTCGCTGCGCGGCGTGCGGAGCTCTGGTGCGGCCGGACGTCGTGCTCTTCGGCGAGGCGCTCGGACCGGCCTTCGGTGAGGCGGAGCACGAGGCACGCCGCGCCGAGCTCTTCGTCGCGATGGGGACCTCGCTCGAGGTCGCGCCGGTCTCGGGGCTGCCGCAGCTCGCCCGCGAGGAGGGCGGCTTGGGCCGGGGCGCGACCGTCGCGATCGTGAACCGCGATCCGACGGCGGAGGACGGCGCCGCGCACCTCCTCGTCCGCGGCGAGCTCGGTCGGATTGCCGAGGCGCTCGGAGCGCTGCTTTCGTGAGCGGCCCGTAGGGGGGGAAGCGCGCCACCATTTTCGCGTATGCTCCGGCCGTTCGGAGGACCACGACACCATGCACCTCATCGCTCGCCTCGCCCTTCTCCTCGCGGCCCTCGCCGCGGTCGGTTGCCGCAACCAAGCCGGCAGCATCGAGACCTGCTCGCCCGGCGACATCCTCGACATCAGCTGCGACGGAACGCTGGGGATCCGCTGCGGGGGCGACCCGACGCTCACCATCTGCGACGCGACCTTCGTCAGCAACCCCGAGAGTTGCTCGCGATCGGCGTCGGGCTTCCTCGCATTCGACGACGACGGCGGGGAAGGGCTCTGCCCCTTCGTGCGCGGCGTGACCTGCCCCGCCTCGGGCCGCATCGCGATCAACCCGAACCCCTTCTCGGGCAGCTCGCTGAGTTGGTCGTGCGCCTACACGATCCGGCGGAGCGCCTTCGCGCCCTGAGCGCGCTCAGGCCGCGTGCTTGGCGGCGAGCGCCTCGTCCGCGAGGGCGTCGTAGCTCGCCTGGCGGGC
>Ga0068872_10001003_pt1 | contig 23006 bp, 15 predicted proteins | sample NOAtaG_7_FD_66441 | JGI IMG/M metagenome (GOLD analysis project Ga0068872, IMG submission 66441) | Freshwater lake microbial communities from Lake Erie, under a cyanobacterial bloom - NOAA_Erie_Diel1S_2200h metaG | ecosystem: Environmental > Aquatic > Freshwater > Lake | place: USA: Ohio, Lake...
CCACAGCGTAGCGGACAGCTCCAACCAGATTCTGCTTTATTTGGGGATCAACAGATCAGGAAAGACGGCGACAGCGGCACATCCTTTTGGCTACGGAATGGAGCAATACATTTTTTCATTCTTGGTTGCCATCATGATTTTCACGTTGGGTGGGGCTTTTTCCTTGTATGAGGGCATTCACAAACTGATGCATCCCTCCCAAACCATAGACTATGTGTACGTGAACGTTGTCATTCTGGGAGTAGCAATCATCCTAGAGGCATACAGTTCCTATGTCGCAACCAAGGAGTTCAAAAAGACAAAAGGGCAAATGGGACTATTCCAATACCTGACCAACTCCAAGGATCAAGTTTTGGTGACGGTATTGTTCGAGGATTACGCAGCATTGCTGGGATTGATCATTGCAGCTTTAGGGATTGGCCTGTATATCATCACGGGAATGGTCATTTTCGACAGCATTGCCACCATACTCATCGGGGTCTTGTTGTTGGTGATTTCGGTTTTTTTGTACAGAGAGGCAAAGAGTTTGCTGCTAGGTGAGGCTGCCTCATTGGAGGACCAGGAGAAATTGAGGGCCGCAATCGAAGGTCATGGATCTGTCGAGAGACTGAACGAACTACTGACCATGCATTTGAGCTCCAATCAGATTTTGGTGAATGCGCACGTGAAATTCAAGCAAGATTTGACATTGAAAGAGGTTGAAAATGCGATTGATGAAATCGAATTGAAAATGGCACGAACGGTTCCTTTGGTTTTCAAAGTATTCATCGAACCACACCAACGCGAAATCGTAAATGACATCCAAAACTTGGTAAAAAACTTGCCGGAGGATCTGGATAACAAACAATAGGATGGCAAAGCAACAAGAGAAAAAGACGTTCAGTCCAACCATTCAAAATAAAAAAGCCAAGTTCGAATACCATTTGTTGGAAACTTACGAGGCTGGTATAGCATTGAAAGGAACAGAAGTCAAATCAATTCGCCTTGGGAAGGTTCAATTCACCGATGCTTATTGTTATTTCAACGACGGAGAATTATTCATCAAAGAGCTACATATTAGCCCCTATGATTTTGGAAACATCAACAATGATGACCCAAGAAGGGAACGCAAATTGTTATTGAAGAAAAAACAACTGAAAAGATTAAAAGAAAAGTCGGAGGAAAAGGGTCTGACAATCATCCCTGTCAAAATTTTCTTCAGTGACAGGGGATTTGTAAAAGTTGAAATCGCCTTGGCACAGGGCAAAAAACTTTACGATAAGCGACAAGACATTAAAGACAAAGACCTTACAAGGGAAAGCCAAAGGGGATTTTTGGACTGAGGAAATGAGATTTGTGCTCATGCCAAAACTAGGCCTGCCCCCTGCCTTCGAACGAGACCCGTAAGCTCTAAATCCAAAATTGCATCGGCCAAGGGATAATCATGCGGGAGCATTTGAGCCAATATTTCGAGCTTATAATGGCCCTGCCTTAACAAATTCAGAATTGGATTTTCATTTTCAACTTCAGTGAATTTTTCATCGAGGCAAGACTTCGGGCAGGTGGGTGATAGACTTGCAGTGCCATCAAGTCCATTCGAAATAATATCCTGCCTACGAAGCGCATTGAATAAATCTTTGGCCCTAGATATCCGTGCGGCAATACCATCTTTGATAAGGTTTTCACAGCCCGAGGACCGACCCAAAGGATTCCGATTTCCAAAAGCAAAAACAGGACGTCCCATGGAGTGTGCAACCTTTGCCGTGATCATTGCCCCACCTTTTTCATTGGCTTCAATCACCAGTGTTGAATCCGAAAGGCCTGCAATCACTTTGTTTCGCTCGGGGAAATGAAACATTTCGGGTTTGATGCCAGGGGCAAATCGGGAAACCAATGCGCCTCCTGAATCCAGAATGCTATGGGCTAAACCTTTGTGCTGGAACGGGTAAATAGTATCCAAACCATGCCCCAAAACGCCAATGGTACAACCTTGCCCCAAAATTGCTCCTGAGTGGGCGTATGAATCAATGCCATGAGCTAGGCCACTAATGATACAAACATCTTGCTTGGAAAGGATTTCCGAAAAATAATTGGACCAAAAACACCCAAATCTTGAGGGCGATCGTGTGCCTACCACAGCAATAGACGACTTGGTAAAAACACTTGTGTCTCCTTTGACAAATAATACGAGTGGACTTTCAGGTGCGGCTCTCAAATTGTCAGGATACCGGTCTGAGGACCAAGGAATAAGGATTTGTGAATCATTCAAAGTTCGCTGAAAGATGGCATAGGCTTTTTTATGAAGATTGTGATCATTGATATGTGCAGCAATTTTGGCGTGATAACTCAGGCCAATACGCCGGGAGCCCATAATCAATTCATGGCTATTTGCAGCCCCCCCTGCTAGTTGAATGTGTTTCTTCAAAAAAGCATGGAAAATCCTTGGCAAAAGCGAATAAATCAGGGATCCCAAGATTTCTTTTTCATTGTCATGATCAGGCAAAAGGCCTTGGACCCTACCAATGGGCCTTGGAAACTGCTTTGAATTTAATTTTTCATAGCCTAAATTATTGACCTTTGGTTTAGTACCATAAGCAACAGCTGGCGCAGAAATTTGAATGTATTTTTCAACTTCTTCTGAATCAAAAGCGTCGAAAAGATCGGGGTAGGCACGCCTTTTTTTAGGAAGGGTTTCACCAACTTGGTTTGTAGCCAGATACATTGATGGGGTGTTAAAAGGCGAAAGTGGCTGATTAATAGCTTCATGGTGGCATACTGATTCGTCATCCGAATCAGGCCAATAATCTTTCTTTGTAAATTCACATCCCTTAGGAAATCGGCCCCTTTCAAAGCCACCAATTTGACATGGCATGCCGCCACTTTTTTCTCTCATATCCCTCCCCTCATTCGCTTTTGAAAAGAATAAAGAACAAAATCAGACCCCAAAAGGAAAAAGATTCCATTCGAGGTAAAAGATACCACTCAAGGCAAAAAAACCACCAAGTAAAATTAACCTTAGGGCCTCCTTACATTCGGGAAGTCATTTGAAAACCCAAAAATCTTGGCCATAGCAAATCAACCACCAAATGCGAAAAAATGCAACTAATTTTAGCAAATAAGCCCAATTTATACAAAATTTTTAGCACCTATTTGATTTTGCAACTTTTAATACGATACGATTTATCAAGCAGGCTCTCCTCAGAGAATATTAAAATAGCCCCTTCACCATTTTCTTCAACAATCAACTGAGGCTCAAATTGTCTTGAATATTTGTTTAAAAAACTGTGACCAAGCGGTCCGTAGCGTAGCTGACCAGCAGGGTCGATGATCTGACATTGAACATGACTTTTGCCCTCAGAGGCTGAAACAGGCCAGGCCAATAAGAAGCAACCGTTTTTGAATGGAACTCCTTCATAATTCACCCAGCCAGTCAATCCAACCGCTAAATTCAATTTTGAACTCCCTCCAGTGGACGCACCCGAAAGGTCGAACCTTTTCCCAAAAAAATTAGAACCTCCCCCATATCCCAATTGTTCTTCCAACCAAAAAACCCAAAAGTCCCCTGCCCCAGCTTGAAAAACCTTGACATTTTGATGGCTTCGGGCTGACGCGTCTACAGCAATCCCACTTGACGACCACATCCTGCCTCCATTGGAGGTGTGTTTCTGCATCATCACCCGGGAATTACCACCCTCGGAATTGCTCTCCTCCCAAACCACATTCAATTCGGACTGATTATTGATGGAAGCTGATGGTGCCCTTTGAAATCCGGATGAAGCACTGACGGTGGGCTTTCCACCGAATTCCCATACATTCAACCCTGTGCTATTGATTCTCTGGACAAAAATTGAAGACAACTCTTGACGACCGTCTTGCCAAACTACATAAACGCCTCCCTGACCATCCGACAACAAAGTAGGATTGGTTTGAATTCCATTGAAATTCGCAACAGGAATGCCATTCGAGACCCATGCACGAGAACCGTCATGCCTGACGCGCTGTGCATATAAATCGAAACCGGTGCTTGAAAGATTTCTGAAATCCACCCAACAAAGAATGGCTCCTTCATCCCCGTCGGTTACCATTCTCAATCCATTTTGCCCTCCCATCTCTTGACAAACAGGCACTCCGTCCCGGGCCCACAAAAATCTTCCATCAGAATCAATCCTTTGAGCGAAGATTGAACCAGATGAACCATCCCGTTTGTCGTACCATGCAAGGATGACACCACCAACACCATCTTCAATCAAAACCGGAAAACTCTGCTCACCTGCAGCCTGACAGACCGGAATTCCATGAGACCTCCAAACCGGCTTACCTCGGGCATCTAGCTTTTGAAGATAGATATCTTGGTTTTGGATACCATTGCGGTCATCTTGCCACGCCAAAAATGATTCTCCGGTTTTGGTAGTGGTCAAAGCGAGTTGTTCAAATTGAGCAAAAACCCGCTCATGTTGAGCACCAAGCAATATGCCCTTGGGATTCAAAAGTGGCAAACAATTCGAGTTCATGTGCTGCGTGACCACCAACGAACCACCCTCTTGCTTTTCCGTCCAAGCACACCACAAACCTCCTGATTCATCGGGTAAAATCGACACATCCACTTGGTCCTTGTTGTTAGGATTGACCACTACTCCTGTTTCAAGCCAACTCTTCTCACCCAGATTCGTGAGCTTTTGGGCGCAAATCTGATTCCCTTCCCTCGACTTCCTCACCCACCCGAAAACCTGGTAACCATAACTTGAGGCCGCTATGACAACCGGCTCTTGCTCATCTGCTGTGGTTGAGGCAACCGGAACCCCATTGATTTCCCATTCCAAAATACCATCATGAAGGCGAACCATTTGGGCATAAATGTCCCAGCTTCCATTTCGCCTGTCCTCCCAACAAACCAAGGCCTTACTCCCTTTCTTTACAATCCGTGGATTTTGCTGCTCCTCATTGGCATAGCAGGTTGCAAAATGGAATACCAATTCACCGCCACTGTTGATGCGGCATCTGTAGATATCCGTACCATGCGTTTCTTGGCTGTACTTTTGATAGACAAGTAACAATCCGCCATAGCCATCTGGAACGATTTCAGGATTGTGGTGGCTTTCCTCAACGCCAGCAAAAAAGTCCAATCCACCGGATTTCCATTGCGTGATGCCGGATTGATCGACTTTCTGCCCGTGAAGATTCCAATACAATCCATTTCGAAAATCCTCCCATACCACATAAAGGAAATGTTTGTCATCGGTGGCCAAGGAAAAATTCTGTTGCGCACCAGAAGCAAATGCCAAAGGAAGGCCTTCAGACTTCCATCGGAGACGACCGCCCAAATCGATGAACTGACTGTAGATGTCAGGCTCATCCAAGCCCCCCCTTAAATCCTCCCAAACCACATAAAAGCCTCCCTCCAGGTCCGATATGATCTCGGGTTTCCTTTGACCTGATTTGTCCGTGCATACCATGATCCCGGACTTCCCCCACATCAATTCACCACTCATGTTTACCCGCTGCATGAATAACCTTGGCGATTCCGGGCCCTCCCGGTAGTCTTCCCAAACCACCACAACGCCTCCATATCCGTCTTCCCTCATGGAAAAGTTTGTTTGGTTTGCAGGCCATGGGCAAATGGGCACACCATCCAATTCCCACAACAATTGACCGGAGTTATCAATTTTTTGGAGGTAAATTTGATTGTATGGCACGCCCTTTCGAGTGCTTCTCCACCCTGCTATCACTTCTCGCTCTCCCGACCTCGCCAATTGCGATCCCAAATTGACGGATTTAAAGGAGGTTACCACTGGCTCGACAACATCAACAAGTTCACCAAACGACTGTCCGAAGGTGAGCCGGAACATGCAAAGCCAGTAAACGGAACCCATCAACAATAATCGCAAACAGGATTTAGCCATAACTGCAGCAAAAATACCCCATTCTATCGGCCTTACAGAAATGAGTGACCCACAATTAACCGGCACCGTCCGAAAAACGAGTCAAACACCACTTGAACAATCTGCTACACCCAATTGCAACCAAGGCTCCCACTGCAAATCCCCCCAACACATCCCCAGGAAAATGTACACCCAAATAAATTCTGGAGTATCCAACCATCAAAGCGATGCACATGACCATCCAAGAGAGCCACTTCGAACCCTTAGGCAACGACCAAAACAAATAAATAGCCAGAAATGAAAAATTAGAAGCATGTGAAGACACAAATCCGAATTGACCACCACATTTGCCTGTGACCAATCTCACCACCACGCTGGGATCATGGCATGGCCTGAGCCGCCCAAACAAGGGCTTTAAAACTGACGATGAAAACTGATCGGCAATCAAAATGCCAAGCAAGGCAATCGCAAGCATCCAGATGGACTGGCGCCAACCAAGTTTCCGCTGCAAAAAAATGAACAGCAACACGTAAATGGGAATCCAGACAATCCTTCCGCTCACCAAGGACATCCATTGGTCAAGCCATCCGGCATTTGCACCATTGATGAGGCTGAAAACTTGCCGATCCAATTCCAAAAGTGCCGACATCAATACTCAGAGTACAAGTGGAGAAGCTGACCGATAATCACCAAAACAGCCACCCCGACAACCAAACGGCCAACCTTTTCATGGTTCATTGCACGACGATGGTTGAGGCCTCTGCGGAGCCAAGGGTAAATGTATACCAGGCAAGCAAGCGCTCCCACACTACCGATGAGGGACCCTATAAACACGTCTCCTGGAAAATGAACTCCGATGATGACACGCGTAAACCCGATGAATACCGAAAACAAACCAGCAAAGGTAGGGAGCCATTTCCCATGATCGGCTAACAGTAGAGCGAAGAAAAAACCGCCTGCCGCGGCACTTGTGGCATGTCCGGAAGGAAATGACCGACTGGTTGGAGGTGTTGGGTGGAAAATCTGAATGGCTGGGTTGTCGGCAAAAACTACCGGAGGGCGATGCCAGTCCGTAAACAAGACCAATTTTCCAAATTGGGCAACCAACCCGGTGAACATGATGGCCAAAAATGCTGTAATAGCCAAGGCAGGATCCTTACGCCAAAGAAACAAGAAAAGTAAGGCCGGCAATATCAACCCGTCAGCCAAATGGGTGAAGATATAAAGGGAAGCCGTATCCAACCACGCCCATCGAAATCCATTGGCCCATTCGAAAGTAGGGTGATACCCCCATCCTATCCAAGCCGACAAGGATAGCGACCAAAACGCAATCATGACACCAAAAAAAGGCCATGTCCTTTGCCAAGTGCTCTTGAAACCATCGGTCATACCTTCCATCATGCAAACATACGTTTCAGAAACTCAAAAGTCTGAATCATCAAACCAATAATATATGAACCAAGGCTGCCCTTCCCCTTGACGCCTCATCCTGAGTTTAGCCCTTCCTGTGCCACTGTATACTGAATTTGCATCTTCCACAATCGTAAGGTTAAAGCTGCGGACTACAAAGGCGGTGTCGCCCACCACCGATTGCTCCACGTAAAAATTCCAATCCAATGCAATTTGTTGCACGTTGCGGAACAGATTGTAGGCCGTGGCCATCTCCTGACCTTTGTCCCATCGGACCTCGACGGCTTGCTCGAAATCGTAATAAACAAAGACAAAATCCTGTGTAAAAAGTCTACCATAAAGGCTGGTGTCACGGATCTCATAGGCGCGCTCAAAAAAATCAAACAGCCCGTCGATGGTGGTCCGATCTCCCAAACCACCCTGATCCATCAATCCATCCTCATCAAATGCAGGCGCAAAAGGATTGCAGCCCCACAGGAAAATGAAAAATAAACCCGTTAACAACCAAATTTTATTGGACATAGTTAAGCTTCAAACGGCTCCAACTTGAATCAACTTTCGTTTCAAAGTCAACCCACTTGGAAATCTCCCACTCATTGTAGGAGTTGAGTTGAAACAAAAACTCAGCTTGCCCTGCAAACTCTACAGTTAGGCTAGTGTCGGTATGGTTCATGCGAAGGCGATAGTCGGCCACATAGCGGATTGAGTCAGCAGCAAAGGATTGCAGCCCAACTTCTTGAAGTTGAAGACTGTTGCCATTTGACAAACCTATGTTTTCATTGATGTTATTGAACCAGGTTTGTTCGTCTTGCCAGGACCAGTCACCCCATATCAATTCATTGCCCGTAAAAACCGGAGTTGACGGCACAAACACAAAACCATCAGCACGAAAACACCGCAAATAGTTTTGCACATTGAGCTGGGACACCGAACGCTTCAGGTTGTCCAACAAGGTCGTGTAATCAACCGGGCTGACCCAATCGCTGTTTTGCTGATCTGGGGGCTCAACATCACGGGTGCGAAGACATCCCAAAATGGAAATGGCCCACAAACATGCTATCATGATCCTCTTGAAACCAACCATGCCGGATACATCACCCACCTTATTCTGGTATTACATGAGTAATGATACGGAATTCGGACGACTATCAGTTCACCCTGGCAGTGAATGCATGTGCCAAATTCTCCGCTTTGACCAAATCTACTTGGACAGATCCAATTACAACACCAGATTCCACCCGCACAGGGACCCTGTTGGCATCATCCGTGATCCAGAGGTACATCTCGCCCTCATGTTGGAAAATCCCTCCTTCCCGAACAAGGGGTTTCAATTTCACCGTTTTATAGGTAACACCGGCAACCTCGATGGTTTCCCGGCCCAAAAACAAGACATCCAAATCATGGACCTTTTTGTCGATGAAATTTTGGAACCTTACCACGTCGCCCGGTTTTGCACTTTGGTAGGATTGGGTCCTGGCATAGTAAAATGCTGACATCACGTCTTGAATGTATGCCGGCACGTCATAGGTTGTGATGTGCTTCACTGTACTCCGACGCTCATAAGCCTTTTGATTGAACTGATCGAATGCCACCTCGGAATACACCTTGAAATCACCTTCTTCGATTTTCCGTTTGAACTTCCAAGGCATGAGGCTCTCCATGTCAACAAAAGTTTCATAACGGTCGTTTACCCGAAAGAAAAGGCTGAATGAGCGGGAGGATATTCCCGTACCGACCATTTGATAGCATGGCCTGCCATTGACCTGCACGGGCTCCTTTTTGACTTCCAATCGTGCCGTGCCGGCGGTGATGGCACCATAATGCACCCTGTACTCCAATTTCTCTCCCAATTGGAATGCATCGTTGTGGACCTTACGGAGTCCTCCATGTGAAGATTGTGCCTGAGCGACAGGCACCCATCCCAAAAATTGAAATACAATTACCAGAAAAAGATTCTTCGCTTCCATGACTGAAGGGTTTTCCATTGGTAGGAAGCAATAACCTTGCCAAGACAAACAGGCTCAGGACACTACTCCCATCTCGGCCTCGATGAGTTGCTTTTTCTGAATCAATGCGTAAATCCCTTTTTGCTGTAAAAGTGAAGCGTGAGTGCCTCTTTCTACGATTTTTCCGTGGTCAAGAACCAAAATCAAATCCGAATCCTGCAAGGTTGAAACACGGTGACTTACCATCATTACCGCCATGGAAGGATTGTCCACCCGCGCCTGACGCAAATTCTGAAGGATATGTTCTTCCGTTTTGGTGTCGACCGCGCTCAAACTGTCATCCAAAATCAACAAAAGGGGCTTACGGATGATGGCCCTTGCCAAAGCGATCCTTTGTTTTTGGCCTCCAGACAATGTAACGCCACGCTCCCCTACCACCGTATCGAATCCCTCAGGGAAATCCAAAATATTTTCCAGAATTCCCGCCTGGTGTGCAGCCTCCCTGACCTCCCCATCGGTTGCGCCCGGCTTGCCAAACGCAATGTTTTCCCTGATGGTCTCTGAAAACAGAAAAACATCTTGGGGAGCGTATCCAATCGCATTCCGAAGGTCCACTTTTCCGTAGGCCTTCAATTCACTTCCATCCAACAGGATGATTCCGGAATCAGGGTCGAAGAGTCTCGGAATCAGGTTGCATAGGGAAGTCTTACCTGAACCTGTTGCTCCCAATATCCCTATTTTTTGACCTGGAGCCACTGAAAAACTCACGTCCGACAATGCAGTGATGCCCGTGACCGGATAGGTGAAACTCACATTCCTGAACTCCAAAGCCGCTTGGCTCACCACCGGACCTTCGGGCGGAAAAACCAACTCTGGCTTTTCTTTCATGATTTCATTGATGCGGGATTGACTGGCAGCCGCACGTTGAATCAAACTGGAAACCCAGCCAACCGAAATGATGGGCCAGGTAAGCATGTTGACATAAATGATGAACTCCGCAATGTTACCCACGGTCAACTGCCCTTGAATCACTTGCTCCGAACCGACCCAAACTGTCAAGGCCGTACTCATGCCCGCCAACAGCATCACCACAGGGAAAAAAACTGCATTCAATTTGACCAAATCCATGGCCTTTGAACGGTAATTGTTGCTTTCTCCTTCAAACTTGGAGAAAAAATCCCGCTCCCTGGCGTAAGCCTTAGCGACGCGAATCCCAGAAAACACCTCCTGCGTGAAGGCTGTTAGGCGGGACAGTTGCTTTTGTATCCGGTCGCTTCGCCTTAACACATGGTTTTCGACCAAATAAATCACCACGCTTAGCAAAGGCAAAGGCGCAATGGTATACAGGGTCAGCGTCGGATTGACCATCCACATGGTTGCCACCACAATTAAGGCCATGCTGATTGTATTAAGAGTGTACATGATGCCTGGGCCCACATACATTCGGACATGACCGATATCTTCCGAAATCCTCGCCATCAAGTCACCCGTTCGGTTTCTCCGGTAAAAAGCCAGCGAAAGGTCTTGGTAATGGCGGTAGATGTCATTCCGTTGATCAAATTCAACCTTTCGGGACAAAACGATGAGCGTCTGCCTCGTAAAAAACAAAAACAATCCGCGAAGGAGTGAAAGACCAACCACCAACAGCCCGAATAGCAACAATCCCATTCCGATCAAATCCGAAAATTGATTGTTGATTGCAAAGCCATCATGAAGGCGGTTCAAACGAACCAAATCACCCACAAGGTCGATGGCATGCCGCACGATTTGAGGAGGATAAAGGCCCAAGACATTGGACACCAAAACGAACGCAACGCCCAACAAAAGCAGGCGGCGGTATCTCCAAATGTGACGATTTACAACTGAAAGGGATTTCACAGACAATTACTTAAACATCCAAGGCCATTAACCCAAACAAGGGTCAAGCCTTTACAGCCTCCTGCTCCACCCGAAAGTGTTGCTCGGTAAAATGAATCCCGAAGGTTTCCAATTCAGCCAGAACAGGCCGATAAATCTCCGGGTAAATGGGCATCAAAACTCCTTTTCTTGTGATCTTACCCTGCAGAATGAGTTTTGCAGCGATGGCTGCAGGTAGTCCCACAGTTCTCGAAATGGCAGTATCATCAGCGTTCAACCCCTTGTCCACCATGCTAGAGACAATCCGATGCTTAACCGAGCCAACCGTGTATTCAAATTGATGCTGCATCACCACCATGTCGGTGTCTTGGGGATCAAAGACCCATTTCTGCATCAAGACCCATTCCAATACCTCGGCAGGGGTCGCATTTTTAAGGGGGATTTGGTCCGAGGAGAGGAAATCCAATGCCAAAATTTGATCCAACAAATCACTGTCAGTGGTTACGTCCAGAAAAAAGGCAAGGCTATCTTCATCCGAAAGTCCGGATTGGGAAGGAATGAATGAAAACACGAAATCCCTCATGGTCATCCCTTCGCTCTTGGCCAAACGGTAAGAGTCATCCGTGATGCCCATCTGCACGAAAGCATTCCACATTTCACAATATCCCGGAAACCGAAGCGTGCCCCTCAACAATGTACCCACGTTGTCCATTCCGTAAACCGTGCTGTATTTCAAGGAGTCTCGGTTGGCATAGGCTTCAAAGGTGCCAAACCCGGGTACCTCTATCTCCTCCGTACGCTTGAAGAGCTGGTGGTAGGGAATGAACCTGTCGCGTCCTGCTTTCCGATATTTGGCCGTTCCTTGACCCGCTAAAATCACATTTTTCGGCGCCCAAGTGAATTTATATCCCCACCGGTTGTTGGATTCAGGTGCAATCAAGGCCCCACAATACGACTTGTAGCTTTGCAAAACACCACCCTGGGCAGAAATGCGGTCAAGGGTTTCCATCGTGCTCATATGGTCCACACCGGGATCCACCCCGATTTCATTCAGAAAAACCAATCCTTTGGACTCCACTTCAGATGCCGCTGCAGCCATTTCGGGAGACACATAACTTGCAGTTACCATGTGAACACCGTATTCAATGCAATCGCGGCCTGGAATCATGTGCATGTGGGCAGGGAGCAATGAAATCACCAGATCGGCCTTTTTGATTTCAGCTTTCCTTGCTGCATCGTCATGGATATCGAGCTGGATGGCGCGACCTTTGGGATGCCCGGCCACCTTTTCCTCCGCCAAACCCAGGTTGAAATCTCCAACCACCACGTTCCAATTTTCATGGGTGGCCTGATCAAGCAGATAGCGAATCATGGTTGTTGCGGAACGGCCTGCGCCAATGATGAGCAAATTCTTCATTGAAATGTCAGTTTTCGGGGGTGAAATTACGACATATCCTCGGTATGGGTCGAAGTTTGAATTGTCAACTCCCACTTTTTCAGCATCAGACAACCGCTGTTTTCGCTTCCCGACCTACATTTGCGGTCAACCATGGAACCGCAGGAACACTTCATATCCGTCCAAAGGACAGCCCGTTATCATGTCTTGGGAATTCCCGGTCCACACATCAATAAGCTGTGGATTGTGCTGCATGGATATGGGCAACAATCCAAGTATTTCATCCGTCACTTCATGCCAGTGATTGGCGACGACACCTTGGTGATTGCTCCGGAGGGTCTTTCCTTGTTCTACGTTGGCCAAGGATGGCAGCGCGTGGGGGCATCTTGGATGACAAAAGAAAAAAGAGAGTCCGAAATCAAAGACTACACATCCTATTTGGATGGTCTTTGGGAAGAGGTTGCAAATCAAGTACCTGAAAACTGCAGCATTGGGATTTTAGGGTTTTCGCAGGGGGTTACCACAGCATGGAGGTGGTTGGACGTCGGGAAAATCATACCCGATGTTTTCGTGGTTTGGGCGGGTGGAATACCAGAAGAACGAATTTCGACGACTTCTAGATGGGAGTCGGAATCTGAGATTTTCTACATCCGGGCAATGCAGGACGAGTTCATTTCAGACGAGCAGGCTAAACGGTCGATGGAGATATTGAAATCCAAGTCTAACCGACTCACAACCTTGGAATTCGATGGCAACCATCGGATGGACGAACATACACTTGCTGCCATCATGGAGAAGTGCTGTATGAACAAATCCTAAATACGAATTCAAAAATCAGCCCGGATTGAGATTGTGGCCCATTTTTTCGCGCTTGGCGCGCAAATAGGCTATGTTGTGTTGGTTGGGAGCAATTTCGATGGGGATATTTTCAACGATTTCGAGGCCGTATCCAATGAGTCCCGTTCTCTTTTTGGGATTGTTGGTCATTAGGCGCATTTTGGAAATCCCCAAATCACGTAGGATCTGAGCTCCAACTCCATAGTCCCGCTCATCCATTTTGAATCCCAATTCCAAATTGGCCTGAACCGTATCGCGACCTTGCTCCTGAAGTTTGTATGCCCGGAGTTTATTGAGCAAACCGATACCCCTTCCCTCCTGGTTCATGTACAAAATCACGCCTTTCCCCTCCTGCTCGACCATCTCCATTGCACGAAGCAGTTGCTCTCCGCAATCGCACCGGCAAGATCCGAAAATATCTCCAGTGACACAGGAAGAGTGGACCCTTACCAACACCGGCTCATCTTTTTCCCACTGTCCTTTGATGAGCGCCAAGTGAATTTCGTCGGTATGCAGCTGACGGTAGGCAATCAAGTCGAAATCTCCCGCATAGGTAGGCAAATCCACACCGATTTCCCTGACAATCAAGGAGTCGTGCTTCAACCTATACTCAATCAAATCCTTGATGGTGATGAGTTTCAGGCCAAATTGGTCTGCAATCACCCGCAACTCTGGCAAACGGGCCATGCTACCATCAGCGTTCATGATTTCAACCAATACCCCGGCAGGCTCACATCCGGCCAAGCGGGCCAAATCAACGGTTGCCTCTGTGTGACCGGTACGACGCAAGACACCCTCGGCCTTGGCTTTGAGCGGGAAAATATGCCCGGGTCTGCCAAAATCCTGCGCTTTTGATTCAGGATCGATGAGTGCAAGCACGGTTTTAGACCTGTCAGAGGCGGAAATTCCGGTTGTGACACCATCTCGCAGCAGGTCTACGCTCACCGTGAATGCAGTAGCATGGAGGGCTGTGTTGGACCCCACCATGAGGTTCAGCTCCAACTCGTTGCACCGCTCTTCCGTGAGTGCCGCGCAGATGAGGCCCCTTCCATGGGTGGCCATGAAATTGATGACTTCCGGAGTGGCATGTCGCGCCGCAATGATGAAATCGCCCTCATTTTCCCGGTCTTCATCGTCCACAACGATGATCATTTTTCCATTTCGGATATCCTCGATCGCCTCTGCGATGTTGTCCACTTTGATGTCTGACATGGTGCAAAGATAAGAAAAACACAAGCCCTAACTCACGTTGTCAATCCACGGGCCACCCTCAACAACCCTGTTTCAAGTCTTTTGTTCATGGTATCCCACCGGTAATTTTGCTCCACAAACTTTCTGCCTTTCGCACCGATGGTTTCTGCCAAGACAGGATTGTCCAACAACCTTTCGATGGCATCAGCAAATTGAGCAGGTGTGTTGCAGACCAAAAGCTCTTCCTCATGGGATGTCACCAAACCGGCATGGGCCAAAGGTGTGGTGATGGTCGGAACACCCAATGCCATGGATTCCAACAATTTGTTTTGAAGGCCTTGCCCCCCGACCACGGGAGCTACTGCAATTCGGGATTGCAACACCGGAACCCGGATGTCTTCCACGAAGCCCGTGACTTGCACCCATTCCGATTGGTATTTGAGAATCGAGCCAGCCGGCCGGGCCCCGGCAAGACAGACCCTTAGGTTCCGGCCTCGGGATCGCAGGACAGGCAAAATGGATTCCATCAAGAATTTGGCACTCTCCACGTTGGGTTGATAGCCTAAATTTCCAAAAAACACCAGGTCGTATTTCCTTTCTGGCTTGGGAATATCCTCGAAAAAGTATTCACCAACTCCATTGGGAATCACATCGGTATGATTTCGAATATTGTCGGGCAAGGCTGCCAAGTCCCTATCCGATATCACGGACCAACCCTGAAAGTGCGACGCCAATTCTGCTTCGTAGGATTTGAGCCTTTTCGCCTCCAATCGGGCCAGTGTGCGGGTGATGAAATTTCCGTGTTTCGCCCTGTTTTCCATGCCGATTGAAAACGTGTCCATGTAATCCAAATAACGTCCCGGATGTTGACCTTCAGGCAAATTCAGGCCCATTCTGATGAGCTGTACATACAAAGCCTCCGCGCCGAGGGTTTGGATTTGATGCGACAGCAGTTGTTTGAACTTGGAAGAACGGAAATAGTGTACTTGGAATGGACGTTTGTCGAACAATCCTCCCAGCAAATTCAGCAGGCTTCGCCATTTGGGTAAAACCACGATTTGGACCGATTGGCAAAAAGATAATTTTTTTAAATGGTCTGGGTGAATCGCCCGATCGTTTAAACAAACCAAATGAACCTCATGACTCCGTGCAAGTCCCTGAAGTTGATAATAGGCCCGAAGTTTATCTCCTTTTTCCAATGGCCAAGGGAAGCGAGACAATGCCACCAATATCTTCACCCCATCACCTCCGCATAAAAAAGGTTCATGGAATCTCCCGTGGCGTCCCATCCAAAATTACGCTCAGCCAAGGTCCTGCCTTGCCTACCAATGGAGATTCGCAATTGTTCGTCTTGGCACAATGCCGTCAAACGCTCCAACCATTCATCCGCACCTTGGGCCACAACGATGCTTTGACCGTCCTGGGCCGCGATGCCTTCGGCACCAACAACGGTACTCACCACGCACAATCCACAAGCCATTGCCTCAACTATTTTCAGACGCATTCCTCCTCCAGCCATCAAGGGCACGACCATAATACCGCCTTCACCCATGAAGTCCGCAGCATCCGCGACCTCGCCATGCATCACCACCCCATCCGGTGGGGAGGCCAAAAATCCCAAGGGCGGATTTTTGCCCGCTACATGAAAAATCAGTTCCGGGAAACGCCGTCTGAGTTCGGGCCATACCGATTCCAAAAACCAAAGCAGCCCTTGACGGTTAGGCATCCATTCCAAGCTACCCAAAAACCTAACGGACAATGCATTAGTCCTATTTGTATTGAAGTAAAACTTTTGCAGGTCTACCCCTGCTGGTACAGTTTTTAAATTGCCCGAAAAGCCGTTATCACGAAACCACAGGGCGTCTTCCGGCGTGATGGCAGCAATTCCATCGAAATCATGTAGATGTTCCCTTTCGAAACGCTCAATTTTAGGAGTAAGGGTCTGGAGATAAATCCTTTTGATGGGATTTTTTTCAGCAGAAGCCAACCTTGACCAAATCCTGTGTTCAACATTGTGAGGCCGCAGAATCCGTTTCACTCCCCTGAACTCCTTCAAAACATCCATGTAAATGGAAAGATAAATTCCTTCGAATTGAACGGCATCGAATTTTCCGACCCGAAGCAATTCCCTGATTTTTTTGCGGAATGCGACACTTTGGAATCGCTGGACGTTGTAGGGGAATCTTTGAAACAACCCTTTCAGTAATCCAAAAAATGTAAGGGAGGTATCTATGTCCACCGTCTCGACAGGGAATTTATCCATCAAGGCCAGGGGATCTTGATGGTGCTTGAGGGTATTGAGGCTCAAAAGACTCACCTCATGCCCATGCTTGATGAGCTGCTCAATCATGTGGTAAGACGCAATGTTCCCTCCGTCGTTCAACGGCCATGGCAAACGGTTGGTGATCACAAGTATCCGTAGAGACATGGTTTGGGAATATCAGGCAAAGGTAAACAAAGAGAATCAGAGCTCCATCGTGTAAGAATCCTTGAACATTCACAACCTTGAATTCCTTCCTCATGGACATTCTTTCTGGTTTAACCTCAAGCTGAATTGATTGGCTCAAAGCTTACAGACAAATTCAATGATTTGGTTCAGGGTGGACTAAAATTGGCTACAGGGAAGGATTCAATCTCACCTGTTAGTCATCCAATTGTAAGACAGAGGTCAGAGCTAAAAATTCAGCCCAAATCAGGGATTTCAGAGTTTTTTTGTGATGTCGGAAATACGTAACTTACCGACCTTGATTGCCGTCAGCGTACGGAATACGGAACTTTGTGAAGCAACCATGAAAAAAATTTTCGGGATCCTCCTCTGTGTGGCTGCGCCTTGCCTGCTGTTTGCGCAAAGCACATCCCTTCAGCGCATTGAAGTCACTTCTGTGACCTTGCATTTGGACAGTGTCAATACCATTGAGGAAATGACACTTGTGAAACAAGCCATCATGGCCCACAAAGAAATCCGTGATTTCGACATCAAAATGAAGAATTGCAACTTCACGATGGAGGCCGGTAAAGACAAACTGGACCAAATTGTGGACGAACTTCAGGTGGCCTACCGCCAGCCTGTCAAGGTTTATTCCATGAGGGTCAATGAGCAGTTCACAAGGGTGCCGGAAGAGTCTTGCGACGCCAACAAAACCAAGCGACCCGATATGAGCGAACAAGAAGTCAAACAACGTGGCATCACCCGCAAAGGCGGGCAATAACCATTCCTTCCAAACCTTTCATCGACTAGAAAAACGGTTTATGAATCAAAAAATCTACCAACTGAACAGGTCGTCATTTTTCCTAATCGCCGCGCTGTTGTTGCTCGTTTCCAATGCATTGATGGGTCAACGAAACATCCGACTCGAGGTCTACCAAGTACAAACCACCATACCAGACTGCGATGGGTTCCTGAGCGGCGACTCCGACCCAACTTGGTGGTGGACGGGCCCCGGAGTCGTGAACGACGACTGCTACCAAACTACTTGCAATGGCTGTACCCGCGGTGTTAGTTACACCCTGATGAACGAAACCTACAATTGCCCGCAGGACGTCCCATCAACAGTAGAAGTCAGATTCAGGGGGTGCGAGGACGATGGTGCGGGTTGCTCCTTTGGTGCCTTTACTGGAATTTGTGATGGAAATGCCGCCGACAGGACGGACAACATTCCGGTGGTTACCGCTGCCGGTACAACTAACATTGGCCCCTTTGCCGCCAACTCTTCTGGCTGTACTGGTACGTATACATATTGGGCCAGATGGGTGGTAAGCGGGAACTTTATTTCCACACCAGCAAACGACAATCTTTGCAATGCCATACCACTCGCTCTGAACACCACAGTGAATGGAAACAACACCTGCGGAACCGTACAGCCGGGTGAAGTTGACCCATCCGATGGCACAATCAGCCCCAGCAATTCGGTTTGGTACACTTTCACCGCACCCGCATCCGGGCATGTGATTGTGACAACCGACTTCGGAGGAACCACATTTGACACCGAAATAGCAGTTTACCGCGCATCAGGCACTCCTTGTCCCGGAACCAACTGGGGAGGCCTCACCGAGGTAGGATCTGATGACGATATCGTGGCCCTTTTCAATCTCAACAGTGAACTCGAGCTTGAGTGTTTAACCGCAGGGGCTACTTATTACATTCAGGTCGACGGTAATTCCGCTTCGGATTTCGGAGGCTTCCAAATCCGGGTTAATTCCATCGGTCCAGCCCTTCCAACCAACGATTTGATTTGCAACGCCATCAATTTGGGCACACTCAATTTTGGATCTTCCATCGGCGGCAACAACTTCAGCAATCTTTGCGCCACCACTTCGCCCGGAGAGGCCGTGCCATCTGCTTTCGGCATCGACGCAACCGTTTGGTTTCGGTTCACAACTGGCGCGAACGTAGGCACCACAACGTTGCTGAGCGCCTCCAACGACCCTTTGAGTCAAGGTGACCAAATAGACTTGCAATTGGCTTTGTATACTTCTAGCAACAGTGCATGTACCGGGACTTTGAGTGAAGTCGATTCAGATTACTTCACCCCTCCTTTTGCGGAAGACCTCAGTGTGACCTGTCTCCGACCCAATACAACCTACTTTGTTCAGGTGGACGGATCCAGTCTGAACACGGTTGGCTATTTCGGATTGAATATTTCGGACAATGGCATCACCCGAGCACCCAACGACCTGATTTGTAATGCAATCAACTTGGGAACGGTAGGATTGGGGCAAACCGTTGCCAACAATAACCTCAACAATTTCTGTGCGACCACCTCTCCCGGTGAGCCTAATTTTCCCGGTTGTCTGAGTGGTATCGACCAAACCATTTGGGTGAGGTTCACTACCGGGGCATCCCTTGGATACGAAATGACCATCACGGGATTGAACGACCCCTTGAATTTAGGAGACCAAACAGATGTGCAGCTTGGACTTTACACCAGTTCGAATGGAACTTGCACCGGGACCCTCACATCCGTGGATTGCGAGTACGACCCGGGATTCTTCGATGAAGAATTCGTTGTGAAATGTTTGCAACCCAATACCACCTATTTCCTCCAAATCGATGGTTCCGCCCTGAACGTTCAAGGGTACATCGGCATTTCAGTTGCGGATGACGGATTGGCGAGGGCCCAAAACGATTTGATTTGCAATGCAACACCTTTGGGCACCATCCCCAATCTGGGTAACGTAAGTCTGACCAACCAAAACAACTATTGCGGTGGTGTTCAACCCGGTGAGCCGGACCCCTTGAACCATGACTTGGACCAAACAGTTTGGTACACATTCACCCCGCCTGCAAGCGGTTCGGTCATCATCGAACTCATCAACCAGGCATCCATCGACAACATTGACCTCCAGGTCGCAGTTTGGGAATCAAGCAACAATGCATGCACCGGTTTCTTTGCGGAGGTGGAAAGTTACGACGACCCCTTCTCCTTTTCAATCGACGGCCCGGAGGCACTCCGTTTGAAATGCTTGGACCCGACGAAGACCTATTTCATCCAAGTTGATGGCGCATTTTTGCCCTTGTTGGACAACCATGTCGGTGTGTTCAACCTGATAGTCACCGATTACAACGTCGGAGCCGCACCCAATGATTCCATTTGCAACGCCATCGCTTTGGGCAACCCTGCAGGTGGTCCGGTAGGCCTTATCAACCAAACTAACTTTTGCGCCAACAACATCTTGGAGCCTATTCCAAGTTGTTTTGGCACCAACATGACGGTTTGGTACACCTTCGTAGCACCACCGACAGGCAGGGTCACAATCGAATTGGAAAGCGACCCCTTGAATACCGGTGACTATATCGACCTTCAAGTTGCAGTTTTTGCTTTGGATGGAGACTCTTGCACGGGTGCCCCCACCGAAGTTGGCTGTGACTACAACGATTTGCTTGAATTCCCACCCCTGAGCCGGGATGAAGAGATTTTGGTCACCTGCCTCACTCCGGGAAGAACCTACTGGATCATGGTGGATGGTTCCGATGACCCTGACGACGTGGATGGATTCTTCGACATCACCGTCCGTGAAGAACCCGGACCTCCTCCCATCACCAACGACAACCTTTGCCAAGCCATTAATTTGGGAGCAGTGCCAGCTGGTGGAACAATTGTTTCGGCGGAGCACCACAATTTCTGCGCCACCGTTGAGCCCAATGAGCCTGTTCCTGGAACTTCCCTGATTCCTTATGGACTGGACCAAACGGTTTGGTTCTCGTTCACTGCACCTCCCTCCGGTAATCTCACCATTGAAGGTGTCTCCGACCCGAATGGAAGGGGCGACCAAATCGACATGCAAATCGCGGTGTATGCGAGCAGCAACGGTACTTGTACGGGAAACATGACGGAAGTTGTCAGTGATTACGATCCCGGATTCTTGGATGAAGACGTCACCGTTACCTGTTTGACACCCGGACAAACTTATTGGATCCAAGTCGATGGTGCCCTTTTGCCACCCGCACCCTTCCCAAGCGTTTTGGTTGAGGGTTATTTCAACCTGACATTGGCGGAGGATCCAGCTTTTGTTCCGCTGCCAACCAACGACCAGATTTGCAATGCAGTCAACTTGGGCATCCCACCTTCAGGTCTCTCCACTCCTGTTTTTACAGGCTCCAATTATTGTGCCACCACCGAACCATTTGAGCCGAACATCGACTCCTGTGCCCTGAACTTCGGATTCCTTTGCGATGAAACGGTTTGGTTCACCTTCACCACCAACAATAACCCAGGAACAATCTCGGTTGAACTAACCAATTTGGTCGGCATCATTCCCGCTATCACTGTTTATTCGGTTCAGAACTTCCCCTCCTGCAATTTCGCAGACCTGACCTTCCTGGCCGATGGGACTGGAATTCCTTTCACCAACCTCAGCTTGGATCTCCCATGCTTGCCTCCTAACACCACTTTCTATGTGCAGGTGGATGGAATCGACATCATTGGAGATGAAGGCAGGTTCGACATTCAGGTCATCGATGACGCCACCCCACAAAACGTACCCAGCAACGACAGCATTTGCAATGCTACAAACCTTGGTTTGATTGCAACTGGTGGGGCATCGGCAGTGATTCCGGGATCCAACATCTGCTCGCGGGAAGAACCAGGCGAACCCAATGTCAGTGGGGGGATAGATTACACCAATCCGTTGTATGACGAAACCGTTTGGTATACATTCACAACAGGCGCTACCCCGGGAACCATCACCGTGAATGTTACGGGAGTCTCAGGCGGATTGCAAACCTCACTGACCGTTTACCAAGCCCTTGCTCCCCCCTCTTGCAATTTCAACGACCTGCTTGAATATGACTTTTTGACTGCTCCCCTACCCGATGCCAATTTGAATTTCCCGCTCGAATGCTTGCTGCCCAATACGACCTACTACATTCAATTGGATGGATTGGACATCATCGGCGACAACGGGGACTTCAGCATTCAGGTCGTAGACAACGGCACCCCGCACCTGGTTGCCGCAAACGATGACATTTGCAATGCGACTGCATTGGGTTTGGTTCCTGCAAATGGTTCAACAGCATTGACACCTGGTTATAATTTCTGTGCCACCACCGAAATCAACGAGCCCAACGTAAGCGGTTGCAGTTACTTGAATGACCCCTTTTGCGACGAAACGGTTTGGTATACATTCACAACAAGTCCTACCCCTGGAAACACGACAGTCGCCATTTCCAATACGAGCGGAATTGATGCCACAATCAATGTATACAGCGTTTCGCCGGCAGGATCTTGCAATTTCGGCAACCTGACCTTGGTTGAAGATGCCGATGATTTGTTCAGCACGGATGTTTCATTGACCATGGCATGCCTACCTCCCAACACCACCTACTATGTCCAAGTGGACGGAGTGGATTTGCTGGGGGATGAAGGCAGTTTTAACATCCGGGTTTTTGACTCCTCCCCGAGCAATACCTACCCTGCGAATGACAGCATCTGCGACGCATTCAATTTCGGGGTTGTTCCGGCGGGAGGAAGCTCTGCCTTGGTGGCCGGCAACAATTTCTGCGCCACAACGGAGCCCAGCGAACCGAATGTGGATGCGTGCCCAACGATTTCTTCACTCACCTGCGATGAAACCGTGTGGTATCGATTCACCACGAGTGGCGCTCCTGGCACTATCACCATCAACGTCAACAATACGGTTGGCATCAATGCTGTCATCAACGTCTACCGTCAGGTTGTGGCCGGCTCATGCAACTTTGCGGATTTGGACCAAATCGCGACCAGGGATGACCTCCTCAGCAACAACGTTAGCCTCCAATTGCCTTGTTTGATCCCCAACAGCACCTATTACATCCAATTGGATGGTGTGGACGTTTTGGGAGACTTCGGCACATTCAACATCCAAGTGTCAGACAATGGCAGTTTTGTTGCAGCCCCAGCCAACGATTTGATATGCCAAGCTGTAAACATGGGCAACCCCACCAATGGCCAAGTAGGACCAACAGCCGGCAACAACAATTGTGCCAGCGAAGAACCCAATGAACCCAACGTGGATGGGGATGACGAAACCGTC
>Ga0068872_10001004_pt1 | contig 23003 bp, 20 predicted proteins | sample NOAtaG_7_FD_66441 | JGI IMG/M metagenome (GOLD analysis project Ga0068872, IMG submission 66441) | Freshwater lake microbial communities from Lake Erie, under a cyanobacterial bloom - NOAA_Erie_Diel1S_2200h metaG | ecosystem: Environmental > Aquatic > Freshwater > Lake | place: USA: Ohio, Lake...
TATGGGACTTGGTGGATTGACAAATTGCCAGAGTTCAATCGTAAGGTTGAGGCGTTTAATCCAGACGGGATGTAAACGGGCCTGATTGAATCCAATTACCTGATCGTAGGCAGGATTTGGACCAATGACGCCCGGGTTCACGACTTCGCCGCCAATCAACGATGCGTAGAAGTGGGCGAGGCGTGCTACATCTTCACTGACACAGGCCATATGTCCCAACCAGATGGGATAACTGAATGGCGTATATGGCACTTCCTCAATCTCGATGAGTGTCTTGTCGCTGTCGCGTCCATACACATATAGGTGCCCGGTACGCAAATCAACAGGCGCTGACTGCATGATCATGGTGTGATTGCGACAAGTTGTCACCGCACGAGATATGGTGGGGACTTGAATGCACAAATGTGTCCACCCGGGTGCATGTACTTCGGTGGATGCAGGTTGTGTTGATGGAGAATGTTGTAGGAGTAATCCACCATTCGGTGCAAGTACAAACGCATTTGTCGATGAAAGAGGAATGACAGGGAGGCCAAGCTCAAGATACATGCGGGTCGTGCGCTGAAGATCATGCACATGTTGCACAATATGATGGATGATTGTTATCATTGGCATCACGCCTTTGTAGATGTACCCGGCAGACATAATATCTGCCGGGTATGCACATAAACAAATTAGAATCCCTTGTTGTCCATGCCCATTGGCAATGGTGCTGGGCGCTCTGGGCCACTGGTCAACGTAATGTGTTGGCCGGCGCGTGATGCATCGTGAATTGCATGCATGATGTCAAGGACATGGTAGGTCAACTCGCCTGAGGCGCGATGCGGGCGATTCTCTTGGATGGCCATGGCCATGTCAAGCACACCCAAACCGCGGCTGTTCTGGGCGAAGCTGTGGCTGAGCGGCATGACTCGCCAGTGTTCTTCACCAGCACGACGAACTTTGACTTCACCATCGAAGTTGTTGGGGTCTGGGACCAACATCGTGCCAGCGCTGCCATAAATCTCGATCCACGGCAACGTGCTGTGCCAGACGTCAAAGCTGGTGATAATCGTGCCGACGGCGCCTGCCGCAAAGTCGAGCACACCGACGACATGTGTTGGCGTATTGACTGGGATCTTCTCACCGTATTGAATGTTGTTGGTAATCGTGCGCTCGGCAAACGAAATTTGCGCTGATCCACTGACCCGTGTGACTGGCCCAAGGAGTGTAGCGAGGGCAGTTAAGTAATAGGGACCCATGTCGAACATCGGGCCGGCGCCTGGCTGATAAAAGAAGTGTGGATTGGGGTGCCACCCCTCTGGACCACGCCCCATCATGAATGCAGTCGCGCCAATCGGACGACCAATCCAACCATCATCGATGAGCTTGCGGGCGGTTTGTAGGCCGGCACCCAAGAATGTATCCGGAGCCCCTCCGACGCGTACGCCCTTGGTGGCTGCATTGGCCAACATCGCTTGGGCTTCGGCACGAGTGACGGCGAGTGGCTTTTCGTTATAGACTGACTTGCCAGCGGCAATCGCTTTGAGTGCGACTTCACCATGGGCAGCAGGAACGGTCAAATTGATGACAATCTTAATCTCGGGATCGGCCAACAACTGCTCTACAGTGTAGGCTTTAGCGACGCCGAATTCAGCGGCACGTGCTTGGGCACGGCTGAGGTCGATGTCGGCTACTGCGGCGACATGAATCCCGCGGAAGCGCTGGTGGCAGTTCTGCAAATAAATGCTACTAATGTTGCCACACCCAATGATGCCCACTGCTATGCTCGTCATGCTGACTCCTTTGTGTGTTGTGCGTCTTCGACAAAATTTATTCTACTACGAATTTTATACACTGCGTCTGAACTCGGTTTACTACGACTCATCGCCCCACATATCGCCCCAATCCAGCCGTCGCGCACGTGCATGGGCGATTTTGTCGCGCTTAAGAATCGTCGTCGTGTGTAGACCATCGCTGTCACATACGGGCAGTGCCACAAACCCTTTGTGATGGATGGGACTATGGATGATACGCTGACCTGACACCGTCATGGGTCGTTTTGAAACCGCCAAAAAGCTAACTTTGGCCTCCTCCCAACCTATTTGTACTGCACGTGCCTGTCGTTGAAAATCCGGTCGGGCGATTTTTTGGCCGAAATGACACCAATCATCCCCTGCCATGGGGCAGGTGGCATGGTGGGTACAGGGCGCAACAATATGTGCTCCCTTTGCAATCAGTTGCTGGCGGATTTCACGGATCATGCCAAAAAACGCCGACGTGCCCGGTTCAACAATGACTAACAGTTCATTGGTGGCCGCCCAAGCTGCCTCGAGGACGCGACTGCGGTGCGCTGCTGATAATTCATTGAGCACATGACCGATGATGACTACATCATGTGTCGACCATGTTGGATTATGAGTGATGTCTTGTTGGATAAACGTTACCTGGCCCTCAAGTGGTTGGCAGAGTTGTTGAGCTAATCCGACAAAGTGTGGATCGCGCTCAACAGCGGTACGCACGGTCAGGTTAGGCATGTACGTATGTGCTACCCACAGGGCGGTACCCGGCCCACTGCCGATATCGAGTACACTCCGCCAGTGTGAGCTATCAACAAACGCTGTGCACATGCGTAACGCTCGTGCAAGTTGGGCGTACGTCGCTGGCATGAGCATGGCCGTGTATGCGAGTGCATCGAGGGTCGATGTGACAAGTGGTGTGCCATCGCGTGGGGCGCGATAACGCTCACTAAGCAACTGCGCTGCATCACTCCATTGTTGGCTTGGGTAGTGATGCAGCGCCTGTCGAATCAGATGTTGAAGCGGTGCGGGGAGTTCGATCACGGTGTCGGTGTTTCAGTAGGGGTGAGGGTGTAGGTCGGTGGTACGGGCGTATTAGTTGGTGGTACGGGCGTATTAGTTGGTGGTACAGGCGTATTAGTTGGTGGTACAGGCGTATTAGTTGGTGGTACGGGCGTACGCGTTGGTGTGCGGGTGAACGTGGCAGTAGCTGTCAATGTGTTTGTCATAGTGACAGTCATTGTTGCGGTTGCAGTGCTTGTGCTCGTATTCGTGACTGTGACAGTCTCTGTATTGGTTGCTGTTGCCGTTGCAGTCAGCGGAATGCTCGTGGCAGTATCTTGTGGTTGAGGGATGTTAGTTGCACTTGGGACAGCCGTTGCTATCACTGCAGTTACGGTACTTGGACGTCGGGTTGGCGGGTTCGTCACCACAATCGACGTCGCACTCGCCACGCTAGTGGGTGGCATCACGATCAGCTCAACTGTTGGCGTCGATGTGAGCGTGCGCGCCGGGGTGGTAGTCTGCGTTACTGTCTGGGTGACTTGAGTGGTTGCGTTTGCGTCTGCGTTTGCTGATGAATTCGCGAATTGGGCGTTAATCAGAATGATAAACGTCACAATTAATCCCAGACCAAGTGGCAGAATGATATTCAGTGGCAGAGTCTCAGGACGCAATCCGGGCCGGCTCGGTAATCCACTACGTGCCTCGAGTATGTTGCGACGCCGAGGTTGTGTGGCGCCGTCATTGGTGACTACCGGATTGGCATTGGATTGTTGTGTGGCAAAGGTATTGTCCGATTGTGTAACCTCGATTGCCCTGGTTGCTTTTGGCGATGAGTTTCGTGGCTTTGCTAAGCCAGATACAAGCATGGCTGCCTGCGTATTGCTGGGGACTGTGCTAAATGCCGCATCAATCGCATCACTCAGCTCGAGGCCTGTTTGGTAACGGTCGTCAGGGTTTTTGGCAAGTGCCTTGTCAAGGACAGCAACCAGTTCCTCTGGCAAACCGTGCAGGTGCACTGGGAGCGGTGGCGCTTTCTTTTGGGCATGTGCCACGATAAGTTCAGGCGTATTGCCGGTGAACGGTACATCGCCGCAGAACATTTCGTATGCTGTAATTGCCAACGAATACAAGTCGGTGCGGTAATCGACCGCCGTTCCCGAAACTTGTTCGGGCGACATATACTCCGGTGTCCCCATGAACAAGCCGGTGCGCGTGAGCCGCCCACTGTCGTCGTCAGCAGATACCGAAATACCGAAATCTGTTAAGAGAATCCGACCATTTGTGTCAATTAATACGTTTTGTGGTTTGATATCACGGTGAACAGCCCCGTGGCTGTGCGCATAGTCGAGCGCCGATGCAATGGCGCGGATAATCACCGCTGCAGTTTCGCCAGGCAACGGCCCGTGTTCTTTGATTGCAGCATAAATGCTCCGGCCGTTGATGTACTCCATGGCCAGATATTGGATGCCATCAATCTCACCGACATCGAATAATGTCACGATGTGGGGGTGCTGAAGGGCCGCGACAATTTTGCCTTCGCGGCGAAATCGCGCCGAAAACTCAGGTTCCGTGGCCAATTGTGGGGCAAGGACTTTGAGCGCAACGGTACGCCCAAGTATGGTATCGATTGCACGGTAGACGCGCGCCATACCACCACGGCCAATTTCTGCTTGAATTTTATAACGGTCAATCCGTCGACCAATAAGATTTAACACGTACCGTCCTGTCTGATTTCATGTCAGTGTGGTATAATCGGCAGTAGTTCGCACATTGTACCATATGCATTCGTGCGTGTGTGTCTACAACGCGTTTGTGTCAGGTACATATCGAATTGGAGGATGGATGTGAATAAATCCAATCCCGTGCCATTACTGCGCATACGTCATCCAAATACCCCTGAAGTTCAAATTGAATGGCATCGCGACATCATCTCAATTGGGCGTGATCAACTCAATGACATCGTCATACCACATCCATTAGTGTCACGGCGCCATGCCACGCTCGAACATACCGATGGTGCATACTTAATTCGTGATCTTAAAAGCACCAACGGCACGTTTGTGAATGACTCGGCAATTGCCGATCCACATGTGCTTAATAACCAGGATGTAGTCTTGGTTGGCGAGAGCGAGATTATCTTCATTGATCCTGAGGCCACCGTCAAGGGTGATTTGCCACTCTTTACGTTTCGCCGCCCCGTTGAAGGCGATATTGCAATTGATGATGGCGCCAAAACCGTACACATTCGCGGTACACTTCTTGATCCACCGTTGACCGTCAAAGAGTTCCAGTTACTTTTTTTGTTGTACTCACGTCAAGGCTTGGTTGTCAGCAAAGAAGAGATTGCCAAATCGATTTGGGACTATGAGGTTTTCGACTTCAATTCGATTGATGCACTTGTCTATCGTGTGCGCCAACGCATTGAAATTGATCCGGCCTTGCCACGCTATCTCGTGACCGTGCGTGGGTTCGGCTACAAGCTGATTATCAGTCCTGATGCCCCTACGTCCTAGTTGTGTTACGGCATATGTGTGCAACCACTGCAATGCGTTTCGTTGCAGTGGTTGTTTTTTGCAGAGACCTGCTGACCTGTTATAATCGCTGTGTTCAGCAATGATGCTTCGAAATTCCATCGTTTTGTAGATGCACTGCAGCATCGCATTGTTGCTGTAGCCTGCATGTGGAGGCGTTCCGATGAAAATTCTGGTGACAGGTGGGGCGGGGTATATTGGCAGTACAGCAACGGCTGAATTGATTGCCGCTGGCCATGAAGTGGTCGTCATCGATAATCTATACCAAGGTCATCGCGAGGCCATCCATACTGATGCCCAATTTGTTCAAGGCGACTTGACTGATGCAGTAGTCGTCAAAAACCTCTTCGCTACCCACAAAGGCATCGAAGCAGTCATGCACTTCGCCTCATATACGCTGGTCGGCGAGAGCATGCAACATCCCGCCAAGTACCTGCGCGATAACACTGTCGCAGGAGTAAATTTGTTCGAGGCAGCTGTCGCTGCAGGTGTCGGTCGTATCATCTTTTCGTCAACGGCCAATTTGTTCGATGAGCCTGAGATGATGCCAATTGAGCCCGAGTGCAAAATTGTGCCCGGCTCGCCCTACGGCGAATCCAAGTTCTTCCTCGAACGTGCCCTGCACTGGTATGAACGTATCCACGGCATCAAATACGCCTGCTTACGCTACTTTAATGCTGCCGGTGGTACGCCACATCGTGGCGAAGACCACACACCCGAGCTGCACCTCATCCCCGTTGTGCTCCAAGTTGCCCTCGGTCAACGCGAGTCGATAACCCTCTTTGGTGGCGACTACCCGACTCGTGACGGCACCTGTGTGCGCGATTATGTGCACATCGTTGATCTGGCTCAAGCCCACATCCTCGCCCTCGACGGTATTGCTCACCTCGGCAGTCGCAAATATAATCTCGGCAATACCAACGGCTTTACGAATCTTGAGGTGGTCGAGACAGCCCGCAAAGTGACGAGTCACCCGATTCCTTGTACGATTGGTGCCCGTCGCCCTGGCGACCCAGCAATTTTGATTGCCTCAGCCCAAAAAATCCGTGACGAGCTTGGTTGGGAACCCAAGTATCCACAGCTCGAGCAAATCATCGGCAGTGCCTGGGAGTGGCATCAATCACATCCACAAGGGTATCGCACCAAATAAAATCAAGGGGGTGCAAGGATAATTCCTTGCACCCCTCGCGTCTTCGGCAACCTACTTCAAAAAGATTTCAATCACCGGTACGTGCACATCTGGCTTGACGATCGGCACCTGAATCGCCACCGGTGTGCTGGCGTTGCCCGCCATCCCCGACCACGATGCCTCATGTACTTCGCCGATATGCACCTCGCTGCCGTCATGCAAAAACTGTGCGTACTTGATGCGTTCGGCGAGCCCGGGGCAATAGATGTCACGGAACGGCCACGCAAAAATATGCAAATACAACGTGTTGCGCTCGGCGTTGTAGGTATAGCGACAGTCCGGTGGTGCGACAAATTCGGCTGGTGCTGAGCCACATCCATAAATCGACCGACCGTGGAGCTGCATCCATTCGCCCATGCCCTCGAGGCGTTCTTTGGCGCGGGCATCGAATAAACCACGAGCAGTTGGTCCAACATTCAGCAACAGATTGCCGCCTTTGCTGACCCCATCGACCAACATGCGGATTAACAAATCGACACTCTTCCACGTGTGTTCATCGCGGTAATAGCCCCATGATCCGCTAAAGGTTTGACATGCCTCCCAGACGACTGGTTTGCCATGCTTGTCTTTGAGCCCATCGGCTGGCTGAAATTGCTCTGGAGTGACGAAGTCGCCTACATCTGGCAAATCAAGTCGGTTATCGACGAGTGCATGCGGCTGGAGTTCTTGCACGATGGCGTATAACTCCTCTGACTCCCAATCTGTGTGTCCTTTGCCATCCTCACCCGGATACGAAAAATCAAACCAAAACAGGTCGATTTTGCCGTATTGTGTGCACAACTCAAGCACTTGGTCGCGCATGTATTTTGCGTATTTACGCATATCACGTTGACTGTTCTTGGCTCGTTCCTCTGCGTTATTCCGCATGGGGTGTATTTTGTCGACCGTGAACTCAGGGTGATGCCAGTCAATCAACGAATAGTAGAACCCCACTTTGATGCCCTCTGCCCGAAAGGCGTCTACAGTGGCACGAATGAGATCCTTCTGATAGGGCGTGTTTTTGATGCAGTAATCGGTGTGTTGACTTGGCCACAAACAAAAGCCGTCGTGGTGCTTGGTGGTAATCACAAAATACTTCATGCCGGCCTGTTTGGCCATGCGCGCCCACGCTTTGGGGTCAAACAAGTCGGGGTCGAAGTGGTCGAAGTAGCGCTCGTAGTCGGCAATGCTAATCTCTTCGCGGCTACGAATCCACTCGTGGCGCGCTGGCATGGCATACAGCCCCCAGTGGATGAACATGCCAAAGCGGTCCTGGACAAACCATGTCGAATCAGGCTTTTTGAAACGTGACGTCATTGGCGTTTCCTTTTGTGTGATGCAAAGCGAATCTATCACAGCGTGGCGATGTGGGCACCATCACCCCGTCGGATTACTTTTGAGCATATACGTCTCAGGCGTGTCGAGTTGACGTAACTCGGGAACTTTGGCGGCTGTGCCGATTACAACACCTACACACATGATGCCTCCAATTATCACCGCAATCGGTGCACCGATGATACTCGCCGTCAACCCGACTACAAACTCTCCGAGTTGTGGTCCACCAGCCACAAATACCATGTTGACAGCCGTCATCCGTCCGCGTAACTCATCGGGTGTCATTAACTGCCGCAATGTGCCACGGATTACCATGCTCACAGTGTCTGCCATGCCAGTAATGGCGAGCATAACGAGGGTGAGCGGAAACCATGTGGATGCCCCAAAAAACGACGTTGCAATGCCGAATAAGGCGACAGCCCCGAGTAATACCGGTCCTTGGTTGCGTATCTTGCGCGAGGTCAAGAATAGCGCCGCAATAAATGCCCCAACTGCCGGCGCAGCGCGCATAAAACCATACCCCTGCGCCCCGACGCCGAGAATATCATTAGCGAAAATCGGCATCAAGGTCATCGCCGCCCCAAAGAACGTGGCAAAAAAGTCGAGCACCATGGTCGAGGCGATAATTTTGCTCTTAAAGACAAACTTCAATCCCTCAAGTGCATCGGCTAGTCGCACCGGTGGTCGTGTAGTCGTCGGCTTGGCTGGGGGCCGAATGCTGATAGCTGCATACACAACTGCTAAATAGGTTGCCGCATCAACCCAATACAGCGGGACAACACCCACTGATGCAATCAAAATACCGGCAATCGAGGGCCCGAGCACAGTCCCAAGTTGCCACGAGACAATACCCGCACTCATCGCTTGTGGTAGTCGATCAGGTGGTACAAGTGTAGGGATGAGCGCTTGGCGGGCGGGCATTTCAAAGGCGTTGGCGATGGCCGTGACCACCACCATGGCGTACACCAGCCACAGTGCGGGGTTCTCGAGGCTCCCAGCAATCGCTAAGATGACTGAGGCAAACAACGCAATAAACGAAGTGACCACAATCACGTAACGTCGGTCATAGCGGTCAGCGGCCACACCTGCAAATAAGGCGCTGATGGTCATTGGAATCACGCGCATCAACCCGATAAATCCAAGTGCTAATGCGGGGTTTACCCCTTGACCAGTAGCAATCACATAGACTTGCCAGTCGACAGCGACGATGCGCATCTGAGAACCGATGATAGAGATGAGTTGACCAATCCACAGCAGGCGGAAATCACGATATTTCATGATCTCCAAAAAGCCAGACTGACGTTCCATTAAAATCCCTTTGGTATGGTTAAGTGCGTGTTAAACATCATAGCAGAAAAATACCGACAACTGCCCCTAGGCACTGGCTCGCTGGTACACTGGATAGCGCTGCCCCCAAAACAACAGAGCCGTGACGCCCATCAGCATGATATGCAAGGCGATCGGCCAGAAGAATCCGCTCGTGACCTGCAACATACCGCTCACACCAGCAGCTACCGCCCATCCGAGTGACCAATACATATTATTGATACTCGTTGTAAAACCACGCTGTGCTGGTGCGACTGTATTGAGAATCAAAATATCACCCGCTGGATAAATCTGCCCAATCAACGCCATGCCAATGGTGTAGGCTACCACAAATACGATTGGGTTAGGCAAAAACGCACTCAACATTACAATGCCTGCACCGGCTGCTGACCATACCACCGTGCGTTGCGCGCCAAAGCGATTCGTAAAGTACCCACTGATGAGTCCAGCGAGCATTGAGGCAAAGCCGAATAGTGCAATAGTCGCACCAATCTGCTCATCTGGCATATTATGTGATTGACGCAAATAGAGATTAATGAACGGATGAATCACCCCGCCTGCCATGCCCAGCGTGATACGACCTAGTGCTCGCCGCAAAATCAACGATTTGGCCACCAATATATCGGGCTGTGCGCGCCGATCAACATGATGGTCGTCATTCACCTGACTTGTCATAATACGTTTGTGCAAACCACTCAATGAGAGTACCGTCAATACTGTAAAACCGAAGACGGCATACAATGTCGTGCGATACGCCTCTGTTGATGTCGCCGAAAAACCTTGCCATTCTGCAATGATGCCGGGTAAGGCCCCACCAAGTAGGGCGCTGATGCTGCTGGTGGCCATCACGAGTGCAAAGTTTATGCCAAATAAGAGTGGGCGCTGATCGGGTGTGGTGACGCGCGTCAGCATCGGCAAAATCGCCGTGGCTTGCGCAGTAAACAATACTCCCGAAAACAAATAACACGCCCGAATGATGGTGATATCTGTAGTCGTCAGGAGTATTGCCCACGTAATGATGTTGACCACACCTGCCAGTTGAATGACGCGTACGCCACCAAATCGATCGACGGCGAGCCCCAGCGGTATGCCAAAGATGAACCCTGATATGCGCACCAAACTAGCCATTTGACCGGCGACCGCATTGTCGAATCCTAGGCTCAACAAGTAGAAGTTGAAGATGATTTCGGGCAAACCTGCCGTGATTCCAACAATCACCGTAAACGTGAATAGTCGCCAAACTAAGGGTGAATAATCAGACCAGCGGTGTGATTGCATATAAACCTTTGTGTGCGTGGGTCAGTGTGAGCCACATTGTATGTGATGTGCGAATATCTGTAAAACCATATCGCATTGTGCGCATCTATGAACGTGTTTGTGCGCGCAGAGCCGCCGGGGAGCCAGGGAGGGTATGGTTGATGGTGCCGATGGTGGTAGGGGCGTCGCGTGCGGCGCCCGAGAGAACATGTTTGTGCGCGCAGAGCCGCCGGGGAGCCAGGGAGGGTATGGTTGATGGTGCCGATGGTGGTTGGGCGTCGCGTGCGGCTGAGGATTGTTTATCGTGCGGAGACGCTGAGGTGCAGAGCGTACTATCTTTGTCACCACGTCATTTGCGACGATTCGTTATTGTGCCTCGTTGCGTCCACGTATTGCGCCTCGTTATTTCGCCATACAACAAACCCCTGTACGATGTGTCGTACAGGGGTAATTGGCGGGGAGAGAGAGATTTGAACTCTCGAGGGCTTGCACCCTACGGCATTTCCAGTGCCGCGCACTAGACCACTATGCGACCTCCCCATAATCAAAACAGCCAGCACGCAGCTGGCTGTTTGGTTGGTGCCAAGTACCGGGGACGATCCGGTGACCTCATGTTTTTCAGACATGCGCTCTACCAACTGAGCTAACTTGGCTTATGCCACCAGGCGTGGTGTGGTGGGCGATGACGGACTCGAACCGCCGACACCCTCGGTGTAAACGAGGTGCTCTACCAACTGAGCTAATCGCCCGCTAACCGCGAGTGTGGATTTGGTGCCGAGAAAGGGACTTGAACCCTTACGAGATTTGACTCTCACTAGCCCCTCAAACTAGCGCGTCTGCCATTCCGCCACCTCGGCAACAATCGGTATTATACGCACACCCGATAGTGTTTGTCAAACCGAGTTTTTTGGGGGGATATCTGGCCTGTAGCTGGACAGATTAATGGTGATCGCCCCTCACGATTTGCATCGTATGACTTGTCTAATCATGTGTGCGATTGTGCGCTCTTACAAAACAAGACCCGTAGCCATTATGGCCACGGGTCTAATTGGCTGGGGTACAAGGATTCGAACCTCAACTACTTGATCCAGAATCAAGCGTACTACCGTTATACAATACCCCAATACAAACGTGGTGCCGATGAAGAGATTCGAACTCTTACGAGGTCACCCTCACTACGCCCTGAACGTAGCGCGTCTGCCAGTTCCGCCACATCGGCGTATCCACCACGCATGTAATATACACGATTGAATATGGGTTTGTCAAAACGAAGATTGCATGTGCCCGTATCGCACTTGTTGCACACGGGCACACGGTGTTTTTGGCTAATAGTGCATCAAAAATGCACTACACTAAAGCTCTCAGGGATGTGAGAGTCATACACGCCGTGTGGATTCAAACTCCATCCCGGGTTCTGTGGCAACGGTGCCCCGTGTAAGCGTAATGCTTCAAAGCGTGAGAAATCGCATCGCAATGTGTCGCCTGGTGCTGGTGGCCACACCTGATCCTTGAACATGAATGCCATACTCGCCCAAGGAATGGCCACCTCGACGCTCCACCCTTTGTCGATATCGCTGTTGTCGTTGATGGTGCCCTGTACCTGAACGCCAACCTGCACGCCAGGCATATCAAAGTCGAGGAACCCCCAGCGACGCCCGCGCGGGTGCTTGCCATAACGATAATCCTGGAATCCTCCCAAGATATCAACATTGCGCGTATACACATCAAACTCAGGTCGATCAAAGCGTCCGCCGGGCTTGTGTGCATCCTGCCAAATAAAGAAGCATTCGTAAATGGTGCCGAATGAATTAATCTCGAGCTCGTAATAACAATCATCGCCACCAATGAAGAGCTCGATGTCGTTATCAAACCAAATAAAACTATCGCGATCTGTCATCGTCGCCGTCACAAACGGCTCCTCGACCCAGTATCCCACGTACAAATGTGTGTCGTCATACAACACTGCCACACGTGTGTCGTAATAGGCTGGTTCCCCACTCACCATATCTACGAAGCGTGGTGATTTGTTGGCTTGCTGCCAGACTGATTTAGTAAGGTCTCCGTCAATGATGAAGTGTTGCGTGGTACGCATGGCTGCGAGATGCTGGAGCTGTTCTGGTCCGATTCCGTATCGTTGTGACATGTTGCACCTGTGAATACATAATCTGCTTTCACTATTCTATCTGAACTATGTTGTGGTGGTAAATACTCCATTATTTTCGGTTAATGACTACCCAGTGTGGTAAAATCTTTTATACATAATGATCTTTTTCATGTGAATTTGGCAACAGATGCGGTTGTCGCCCTACGTGTGAGTTGCAAGTAGTTTAAGGAGATGATGATGAAAACGCACATGGTAGCGATAATCATCGCACTGTCATTCGTCGTGGGTGTATCGTTATTCTTGCGTAGCACTACCCTTTTTGCGCAATCACGCACACAAGCGCAGAATGCATCAATTGCACCATGGATCAATGCAGTCAAACCTTCAACAGCACCAAGTCGGCAGCCGTCAAAAACCCGTCCGCCATCACATACTCGGCAACCGTCAAATACACGGGTACCGACGCGCAGACCGTCATTTACGCGTATACCCACGCACACGCGGATTTTCACAAAAACCAAAACAAAAACGAAGACCAAAACACGCACCCGCACCCGCACCCGCACCCGTACCCACACCCGTACCCACACCCGCACAAGTACGCGTACACCAGTAATCACGAGTACGCCGACGAGTACGCCAACAATTGAGCCGACGAGTACGCCAACACCAATAGCACTCTCAGCATCGGATACAATCGAGTTCTACAATGAAAGTGTGATTGACTGGAAGGTGAATGTAAATGGTGTGTTGCGCGGTGCCGACCCTACCCTCGCCATGCAAAAGGGCGAGACGTACACAATTAACGTGACGAATGGCTGGTCGCATCCACTATTCCTGAGTACAGACGGAACGACAGGAAGTGAATACACGTCAGGTGTATCGCCAACTGGTGGAGCAACGACATTATTGACGTTTACTGTTCCTTCAGATGCGCCAAGCCAGCTCTTCTATGTGTGCGGTAATCATTCAGGGATGCAGGGGATAATTGTTATCACGCCATGATATGGGTGATTGAGTAAGTCGTGTGCCGGTTGTCATTGCATGAATCTTCGTGCATTCGTCGAAAGATGAAAGACTGCCGGCACATGAGTGTTTTTGATGCCACATTGAGAGGTTTTGAGAGTATTTGAGAGGATTGTTGCATTAACATCCCCAAGGTGAGTGCTAGGATACGTGAGCACTAGTATGCTTGCCCACGATGTGTAGTACGAAAGGGGATGGCATGATACATTCACATGATACGCCATTGAGTTTGGTTAATCTCTCGGATGCTGCGCTGATTGAAGAGACTATTGAGCAACGTGTAGGGCATCTGAGCGATCACGGCGCGTTGGTTGTTCAGACTGGAATGTTCACAGGGCGTTCGCCACTTGACCGTTATATAGTTGCTGACGAATGTGCAGGAGATGACATTTGGTGGGGCGATGTCAATCGACGCATTGACCGTACTGTCTACGACCGTCTTGAGGCGCGCATCAATGACCATTTCATGCACCATAGACACTATGAATTACACGCATCGGTAAACGCTGATGTGACCTACGCGTACAACGTAAAGCTCGTTTCTGAAAGTCCGTGGCATACGTTGTTTGGAAAATATCTCTTTCGTCGTGAGTGGAACGAACAAAATGACACATTGACGGTGTTGCATGCTCCGTCAGTGATGGCTGACCCAATAGCTGATGGTATTCGTTCACCCGTATTCATTATTCTCAATATTCCCAAGAGGACTGTGTTAATCGGTGGGACATGGTATGCAGGCGAAATCAAAAAAGCCGTGTTTACCATGCTCAATTATTTGCTGCCACAACGTGGCGTGATGCCCATGCATGCTGGTGTAAATGTTGGCCCAGCTGGTGATACTGCAGTCTTTTTTGGATTATCCGGTACCGGCAAGACGACACTCTCGACCGACCCACAGCGCCCCATGATTGGCGATGATGAGCACGGCTGGAGTGACACGGGAATTTTCAATTTTGAGGGTGGTTGTTATGCCAAAACCATCCGTCTCTCGTCTACTGGAGAACCCGAGATTTATCGTGCGGCCAACACGTATGGTGCGATTCTCGAAAACGTCGTCATCGATGCGACAACGCATCATCCCGATTTTGATGATGTAACGCTCAGCGAAAATGGCCGTGCAGCCTATCCTCTGACTATGCTCGAAAACGTCGAACGCAGTGGGCGTGGTACACATCCCCGTACGATTATCATGTTGACTGCCGATGCGTTTGGTGTATTACCGCCGATTAGTCGATTATCTATTCCACAGGCACTTTATCATTTTGTGTCCGGTTATACCGCCAAAGTTGCAGGCACCGAGCGTGGTGTGAGTCGTCCAACTGCCACATTTTCGACCTGTTTTGGCGCACCGTTCATGATGCTCCATCCGGGACGGTATGCGACATTGCTCCACGATTGTTTGCGTGCCCACAATGTGAATGTGTGGTTAGTCAATACGGGTTGGAGTGGTGGGGCCTATGGGTTTGGGTCGCGCATGCCATTGGCGCACACACGTGCCATGGTGAACGCAGCTATTTCTGGAGTGCTGGATTCGGTAGATTACCAGGTTGACCCAGTATTCGGCTTGGCGATGCCACTGAGTTGCCCGGGTGTGCCCGCAACTGTGCTCGACCCACAACGAGCTTGGCAACATGCCGATGAATGGCGCGAGGCAGCGCAATCATTGGCGGTGCGGTTCCATCAGAATTTTGTGCAATTTGCTGATTCGGTGCCGCCCGAGGCCTTGGTAGGGGAGCCGGTCTACAAATAACCACGACGAGGGGGCACTACTGTGCCCCCTCGCGGTATTGTTTACGCTGGTGATTAGAAGAATCCGAGCTGATCACGAGCTTCTTCGGTCATCATGGCTGGGCTCCAGAATGGCGTCCACACCAAGTTGACGCGCACGTCCTCAAGGTTTTTGTAGACATCACCGAGGGCGCCGACCTCGCGCTTGACCTGCTCAATGATTTGTGGTCCGGCTGGGCATGCAGGGGTGGTCAAGGTCATGTCGAGATCGACGACTTTGCCGTCTTCAAGAATGTCAACGCGGTAGACGAGACCCAAATTGACGATATCCAACCCGATTTCGGGGTCGATGACATTCTTGAGCGCGCTACGGATTAACTCTTCAGTTAACACAGTGATACTCCTTTTAGCAAACACTCACCTCTGCATGATACCATGAGTACTGTGTGGACGCATCCAAGTAGTCGACTTGTTCGTCAAACAAGTGTCCTGTATGTGAGCACGTTCTGAGTGATGGCGACTGTCGTCACATTGAGTAATCTAGTAGGAGTTGGGTACGCATGAATATGCAGTCACGTCTTGCCGCCATTGTTGCATTGATTGCAGCACTCTTGGCTTTGGGCGCCGCTACCACTCGGTTTGCACAAATCGATGAGGGTACACGTGGTATTGTCGTTACGCAGGGTGCTGTTGAGGGTATTCAAGAGCCAGGTTTGTTCTTCCGTGCGTTTGCACCATTTACGCGTATTGAGATTGTCAACGTGCGCCGTCAGTCACGTCAAATCGAGCAGAATGTTGCGAGTAGTGACAAGCAACTTTACGACATCTCGATTCAAATCGACTACAGTCGTAAGACTGCTCCCGATGCCCTTAAGGCGATGTATGGCCGTATTGGTGTGAGCGATACGCAGTTGAACTCACAGCTTGATGGTTTTATTAGTGAGGCACTGAAGACGGCCTCAACGCAATTTACACTTGACGAGGCCTTGTCCGATCGTGGTGGCTTTAGTCAGCGCATTCGTCAATACTTGACGACGTCACCTGGTGATGGTCAATTAGCACCGATTGAGCAGTTGTATATCAACCTCGATGCAGTGAAGGTTATTGATATTAACGTCGGTGAGCAGTACGCCAAGTTGTTGGCCGAAAAGGCTAACCTTGAGGTGCAAATCGAGACCGAAGAGAAGCGTCGCCAGCAGATTGAAGCCGAGCAGGCTAACAATTTGTTCCGCGCTGAGCAAGAGGCCAAGGTTGCCTTGACGACTGAAAAGGGTCGTACCGCTGCCGCCCTCGAAGCTGCCAGCCGTGAGTCACAAGTACGTACGGTGCAGGGTAAGTCGTTCCGCGATAACCCAGAGTTGCTCAGCCTGCGCGAGCGTGAGTTGATGGTTGAGATGCTCAAGAGTGGCAATATCTGGTTTGTTGATCCCAACACCAACTTGACGTTGCTCCTTGACAAGATGGCCAGCGATAACCCGGCAGTGACGCAGCAAATCATCCAAGAGTCACAGGTGATTACACCGTAACATAGCGCGTGTTGTCATCAGCCCCCACGAGTGCATCAATCACACTCGTGGGGGTTTGTGTATTGTGTGATCTCAGCATCGCGCCGAGGCGCAGGGGCACAGATGGGAGCTACTCTAGCCGTGTATGGGCGTCCGAGAGGGTGCCCGATATTCCTTAAATTACGCGCCGAGGCGCAGGGGTACAGAGGGTGGCCAATCAGGGTCAGCGGGAATAGGTATGCTCGTGCCCTCATCACGTTTGAATAGTGTGCAGTTATCAAGTGGCAGGAGGGTGCTATATACCGTATTTTTTGCGATGGCAGAGATATGCATAAGATGCGCAGCCAAAAAGTCAGATGTGCAACAGCGAGTTGCACATCTGACTGCAGTTGGTGAATCAGAATTTAATGATCGAGGTGGTATGGAACACTGACCACGACGACGTTCTTGGTGAAGAGGAGCATGGTCTTGATGGCCAACGCCGTCTGGTTGTGCAAGAAGTTCTGCCACCAACGATTGGGGATAAACTCTGGCATCACAATGGTGACGACGTCATGACTATAGCGATGTGTTAGTTGCTCAACATATTCTCGGATTGGCCGGACGAGCGAACGATATGGTGATGGAAGTGTGACGAGCTCGATACCACAGCCCCACTGCTTCCATTTGTCTTTCATACGCTGTGTACCTTCGTCGTCCATGTCGATGTAGAGTGCTTGAATATTGTCAGACGTCAGCGATAGTCCATACTGGAGCGCCGGAATGACACCACGATGCACGCCACTTACAAGCACTAGTACGGTATGTCTTTGTACCGGTTGTGGTTTTGGGGCAGCAGTCAAAGAAAGTTGTTCAGCAACATCGAGGTAGTGTTTGCGTACTTGAAAGAGCATGTAAACGGTGAGGGGAATGATAATCAACACCGCCCATGCTCCTTGGGTAAACTTGGTGACAGCAATGACGATGAATACCATTCCAGTAATGGTTGCACCAAATCCATTGATGAGTGTATTACGCACCCAATTTGGCTCGCGAAGTCGAATCCAGCGCAAGACCATGCCGCCTTGCGATAAGGTAAATGCTGCAAAGACACCGAGTGCATACAACGGCAACATGGCCTGCTCTCGTGCATCAAAGATGACGACTAAGATGGCGGAGATGATGCCAAGGAAGATGACGCCGTTCGAGAATACCAACCGATCGCCACGTTGGGCGAATTGTCGTGGTAAAAAACGATCTACCGCCAAGAAATACGATAACCGCGGAAAGTCAGCGTAGGCCGTGTTGGATGCCAATATCAAAATCAACATGGTGGCGACTTGAATGACATAATAAAACGGCGAACTGCCACCGAAGATGGCGCGGGCAAGTTGTGAATTGACTGTCTCGGGCTCTGGAGCGCCATCCGGAATCACTTTGTATTCGCCGGCAAGCACTGTAATTCCCACAAACATTAGACTCAAAATAACTGCCATGGCTGCCAGGGTGATGGATGCGTTGCGCGATTGTGGTTGCTTAAACGCTGCCACACCATCACTAATGGCCTCGATACCGGTGAGCGCAGTACAGCCCGAGGCAAATGCACGCAAAATCAAGAACCACGTCAGCGTTTGATTGAGCTCCTCGTGAATAATCTCGGGTGGTGCGGCTGGTGATACATTGCCTGTCCACACTTGGTAGAGTCCCGCAATAATCAGACCAAACATGCTAACAATGAATAAGTAGGTTGGCACTGCAAAAATGCTTCCCGATTCTTTCATGCCGCGTAAGTTGGCTAATGTGAGGAGTGCAATTAAGACGACTGCCATCGTGACACGATATGGATCTAGCCAATGTAGCGCAGACGTGATGGCAGTGACACCGGCCGAGATACTCACGGCGACAGTCAATATGTATGACACCATCAGGGAGACTGCGGCGATAAGCGACGGCACAGTGCCGAGGTTCTCTCGCGAGACAATATATGAGCCTCCACCATTTGGGTAGGCCATAATCGTTTGTACGTACGAAAATGCCACGGTGATTAAGAGTACTGTGATGCCAAATGCAATCGGTGTGGCGATTCCGAGTGCCGATCGATTGGCGTACATCAAGGCAATCAAAATCGCCTCGGTGGCGTATGCAACTGATGAGAGCGCATCTGACGAAAAGACCGCCAATGCGGTGCGTTTGGGCAACCGCTCATGAGCTAGTTGCTCATTTGCAAGCGGTTTGCCAACAAGTAACCGCTTGAACTCACTTAACATGACTTTTCACACCTTACTTTAGAAGGCAACGGACCAGCACGTCATTGAGCGGTGGTTGTCTTGTCGCAGTTATGCATGTACACATCGTTGAAGTACGTGCAGATAATAGCACTGTGCAGAAAAAAGTCAAGAGCAAAATCAGCGATATTGACCTTATTCGTTGAAACGTATACAGAACGCATCAATCCAGTATATTGCTCCGCGCCCCAAGAGAAGATTGCATAGCCACGCATCATCCTGCAGATATTTCCACCACCTCATATCGTGGCCATGCAACCACGGGGAAAGGCAGTCACCTCGGCGCGAGAATAAAGGAATTTGGGGCGCCCTTTCGGACGCGTATACGATGAGGAGCGTGAATCTCCGTGCCACAGCGCCTCAGCGCGCTACCGAATGAATGAAAGGGTGTTGTTGGGCGCCCTTTCGGACGTCCATACGAGGCCTGCGTCGCTCTCCTCCGTGCCACAGCGCTTCGGCGCGAGATAATTACGATTTGATGGCCGCATACATCGCCAACGCTGCCTGACGCTGTGTAGCATGTTCGACAATCGGGTACGGATACTCAATACCCATGGTAAGCCGTGCATTGCGCATGTCGAGACCTTGGAGGAGCCACGGTGAGTGGATGAATTTGGTCGGTACAAAGCGCAATTCGGGGAGGTACTTTTTGACGTAGGCGCCATCTGGGTCGAACTTCTGCCCTTGGCTGACTGGGTTAAAGATGCGAAAGTACGGTTGCGCATCCGTACCAGTCCCAGCAGCCCACTGCCAACCACCATTGTTCGCAGCAGTATCGCCGTCGAGAAGTTTTTGCATGAAATAGCGCTCTCCCCACCGCCAATCAATCAGCAAATCCTTGGTCAAAAACGACGACACAATCATGCGTGCTCGATTGTGCATCCACCCCTCTTGGTTGAGCTGGCGCATGGCTGCGTCCACAATTGGGTAGCCGGTACGCCCCTCACACCATGCCGCAAACCAGTCAGGATTGTTGCCCCACTGAATGGCGTCGTAGACTGGACGAAAGGAACTGCGTGTGACATGTGGGAAGTTATAGACGATCTGGTGATAAAAGTCGCGCCACGCCAATTCACTGAGCCAAACCTCAGCGCCACTGCGCTCTGCAACTGTCACTCGTGGCATATGAGCCAGGGCGAGTCGTGTGCACTCCTGTGGCGATAGGATACCGAATCGCAGATAGGGTGAGAGCCGTGAGGTACCCGGTTTGGCGACCATATCACGACCAACGGTGTAGTCATTGATTGCATGCTGCGCAAATTGTCGTAGCAGATGCTCGGCGTGCGCACGACTACTGTCGGGCATCGATACATCACTCTCCGGCCAATTGGGCCATATGGGATCTACTGGTTGGTTGGGGTGTTTGGTGAGTGGTGGTACATCAAACGCATCATCGAGATGGAGTGCATTGCGCCAGGCCCGATAAAACGGCGTAAAGACGGTGTACGGCGTGCCGGCGCCGGTTTTGAGGGTGGTTGGTGGCAGAATGGTCAGTGTTTGACTGGTTTGGCCGGTCAAGCCGTTGGCCAACAACAGCTGGGCGACCTCGCGGTCGCGTTGGCGCCCCCACGGACCCGTATCGCGCTCAAACGTTACCATGGTGGCGCCGTATTGCGCGGCAATGGCGAGCAGGACCTGGCGTGGGTCGCCGTAGGCAATCAAAAGCCCGCTACCACGTGCGACGAGTTCGGCGTGGAGTGTACGCAATCGGCTCGCCAAAAACGCCAGACGATTGGCCCCCACGCGTGATGATTGTTCTAGTGCTGGGTCGACAATAAAGAGCGGGATCACGCGCCCGTTACTGTGTGCGCTCGCGGCAGTGAGCGCTTGGTTGTCTTGGAGGCGTAGATCGCGGCGGAACCAGTGAATGCTGTAGTTCATTGGAGTAGATGCTGTTCTGTGTTTGATTGATATACCTATAACTACGCACTACGCATCATCGCTAGATGTATCAGGCACTTGGCTAATGAGATAGTCGACGAGTGTGGTCATTGAGGGGATCCGCACATCAACAGGTACGTCGTCCCAGCGCATATCAATGGTGTCGGGTGCAGTAATCCAGGCACCATGGAGTCCGGCATTGACAGCCCCAGTCACATCCCAGTGGTTGCCTGAGGCTACCCATACGCGATCCCGTAATGCACCGCAGTGTTTGGCTAACCCATGGTAGACATCAGGATGTGGCTTGTAGCGTTTGAATTGGTCGATGCTGATGATGTCATCCAGCAGGTCACCGAGCTGATTGTGAGCGACGAGCGCATTGAGGGTGTGTGGTGTGGCATTGCTGAACAACACGCAGCGCCAGCCGTGTGTGCGTAATCGTTTTAGGGCGGCGAATGTGTCAGGGTGACAGGGGAGTTGCCGTATTGCTGCACAAATCGTGGCATGATCGTTTTTCGTGAGATAGATGCGTGCCTCGGCAAGGGCATGCGTTAATGTGTCAGAAGTTAGTGTATCAAAGTCAAGATAGCGGTTCATGGCAGCGCGTCGGATTAGGTAATCAACTTGGAGTTGCCGCCAGCGTTGATAGAGCAAAGGTGCTTGTGCCCCACACAACGGTGTCAAAGTGTCAATGACTCCGCTCATGTCAATGATGGTGCCGAACACATCGAATGCAATGACGCGTGTATGCATGCTGAACCTCGGGTATGATACAAAGAGGGAGCGATAGGAGTACTTAATTGTGCAATACACCATAACACATGCAACTGCGCATGATGAAGAATCGTTGTGGCAAATGTTATATTATGCGGCGTGGATGGAGCTCGATGGTGCGACCTCGTATCATCCTGCCCTCGAGGATCCACAATTGCGCGATTACGTCACCGAATGGGGCGCACTCAATGATATCGGCGTTATTGCCCGTGACGGCAATCGGGTGATTGGGGCTGCTTGGGCCCGACCGGTGCTGCATGCCGATGAAACGGCCATGATGTCGACCGACGATGGTGAGCTGGCGATTGCCCTTGTGCCTGAGTGGCGTGGTCATGGTGTGGGGACAACGTTGCTGGCCTGTTTGTGTGCACTTGCCGATGATCAGCAGATGCCACTTGTGCTAACCGTGCGTGAACACAATCCAGCAATTGTGATGTATCAGCATGCGGGATTTGAGACACAGACTGCTATCCAAAATAGAGTTGGCGGGACATCATTTGTAATGCGACGAAAGAGTAAATCATGACAGAACAACAGCGTCTCGTGACGTGGCAGAGCCCGTCACTGTATATGAATCAAATGCGTGAGTTGAGTGGTACCGAATATATTGATGCGGTGCGCGACGGTACGATTCCTGTGTCGCCAATGCTCCGCCTTCTTGATATCCATGGGCAGGAGTGGAGCGAGGGGTACGCGTTGTTTACCGTGGTACCTCAAGAATTCCACTATAATCCCATGGGCATGGCACATGGTGGCTTAGCGTGTGCGTTGCTTGATACGGCCATGGCAGTGTCAGTGTTGACGATGTTGCCCAAGGGCGTCGGCTATGTGACACTCGAAATCAAAATCAACTTTACGAAGCCAATGGTTGCAGAAGCCGGTGAATTGCGTGCCGAAGGTCGAGCTATCCATGTGGGTAGCCGTACCGCAACGGCTGATGGGCGAATTTATGATAGCGTTGGGAACCTGTATGCTCACGGTACGACAACGCTCCTGTTAATGCGACCAACGACTTAACGCAGTGCATGTGGGCTACAAAGGATGCGCCCAATGGCGCTCCTCGGGGGAATTTTGTTGATGAGTGCGAGTTTGTGGCCGATTGGAAGGCCAACTTCGTCATCGAGGAGTTGGAGCTCTGCAAGTGTTAACATTTGCCAGGTGCTGTCAATGACCACACGCCCGGCACGCATCAAAATGACGCGCTCCGTATATGCGGCGCATAAGTTCAGATCGTGACTCACCAGTACCACTGAGCGACCGTTGGCGGTCGTCGCATCTATGGCCGACACCAGCTGCGAAATGCTTGCGTCGTCGAGCCCGGCGC
>Ga0068872_10001006_pt1 | contig 22911 bp, 15 predicted proteins | sample NOAtaG_7_FD_66441 | JGI IMG/M metagenome (GOLD analysis project Ga0068872, IMG submission 66441) | Freshwater lake microbial communities from Lake Erie, under a cyanobacterial bloom - NOAA_Erie_Diel1S_2200h metaG | ecosystem: Environmental > Aquatic > Freshwater > Lake | place: USA: Ohio, Lake...
GGCCAGAATTGGGACATTGCCATCAATGCCATCGCAGCGGATAGCCGGGTCAATGTGATCCAGCGCCCGCGGGTCATCACCTCGCATGCCACCCCGGGCAGCTTCTTCGTCGGCTCGGAAGTGCCCTTCGTCTCGGGTTCGTTCTTCGGGGGCGGCACCTTCGGCAACAGCCAGTCCATCACCCGCCAACAAGTGGGTGTCGGGCTCAACGTCACCCCGTTCATCACGCCGGACAATCTGGTGGTGATGCAGATCGACCAGACGGTAGACAACCTCGGGGCGAACCTCGATCTCGGCAACGGCCTGAGCGCGCCGCAGACCCAGACCCGGTCGGCCAGTTCGTTCGTCACCGTGCGTGACAAGGACGCGGTGTTGCTGGGTGGCTACATCACGACCAGCACCGACAAGCAGAAATCCGGCGTGCCCCTGCTGAAAGACATCCCTTACCTCGGGGCTGCCTTCTCCAAGCGCAGCCAGAACAATGCCCGGACCGAGCTCATGATCCTCATCCGCCCGAGCATCCTCGCCACCCCGGCCGACGCCGGGGAGGTGGCCGACCAGGAGCGTCAACGCCTGCCCGGCGTTCGGGTGGCGGAGAAGGAGTTCGAGAACAACGAAAAGGCCGAGGCCCGCAAGGCCAAGCGGCAGCTCAAGGAATAGTCCGGTTGACTCTTCAGACCCGGGAGGTTGGTTGCCTGCCGGTGTCGACAGCCCGGACCATGGATTGATCACGTCGGGTCATCCGACCGGGGCCGGACGTCTGATGGCACCGCGCCTTGCCCGGTCCTGCCTGATGGATGGAGCGGCACTGCGGCCCCCGCTCCAAGCGACCACCGAGCCGCGGCTTGGCTGGCTGGCGCGTGCCCGGGGTTGCGAGGACACCGAGTCCTCCGCGCCAACCGCCAGCGGGATGGCCTCCGTTGCCCCCTCTCGATCCCTGCGATCCCCTGCGCTCCCGATCGGGTGCCGGTGCCAACCACCCGCCGTTCGGTCTCTCTCATGTACCTCATGGCCATCGTCTCTCACTCACCTTGGGGACAGGCTTCATGCGCTGGTCATCCAATGAATAACGATACCGAACTGGTCTGAACACGGGCTTTGTATTGCCCAGGTTGCCGGCCAGGTTGCCGGTGCCAGCAGCCATTGAAATCGAGCCTGTCCCCATCGACCCGTGGCTTGGCGATGCCTGGCGGTCATCTGGTCCGGTCAATGGACTTCGTTGTTTCATTCCCGGCCCTGCCGCTCGCCAATCGAATCCAGTCGCTCCAACTGTCTCGCGGCCCCCCGGTTTTTGGATGGTCTCCCGGATTGGCGATTGCCGCATGGGGACAGGCTTCGCAGATTGCCCGCCATGCATCCTTCACCCGCAAACCATGATCCAGGCCGGCGAGGTTTTCTCGGTGCCAGTGGCACCCTGATGGCGGCCGGGGTCGCCGCCGCCCTGACTCCGATCCGGCTGCAGGCCGGTGCGATGGTTCCTCTCGAACCCCGCATCCGTCTGGCAATCGCGTCCTATTCCTACTGGCATTTCCGGGACCCCAAGGTCTCCATCCACGAGGTGATCGAGCGGGCCGCGGCCCTTGGGGCCGAAGGGGTGGACATCCTCCATCGTCAGATGGACCTGCCTGAGAAGGAGCCGCTGAACGCCCGGCATCGGGCGTATCTGGCCGACCTGAAGCGACACGCTTTCCGCCATGGAATCTCCCTGGTTTGTCTCTCGATCCACCAGGATTTTGTCGATCCCGATCCGGCGTTCCGCCAGAGCCAGGTCGCCCATACCCTGAAGTGCATCGACATTGCCGCGGCCCTCGGCATCCCGTGCGTCCGGATCAACTCCGGCCGCTGGAACACCATCTCCTCATTCGACGACCTCATGAAGGCCCGCGGGGAGGAACCGGTTCCGGCCGGATATACCGAGGAGCAGGGGTTCCAATGGTGCATCGATTGTCTGCAGCAGTGCCTTCCTCATGCGGCGGCGGCCGGTGTCACCCTTGCCGTCGAGAACCACTGGGGATTGACCCGAACGGTCGAGGGCTTGCTGAGGATCGCATCGGCCATTGACTCGCCGTACTTCGGACTGCTGATGGATACGGGCAACTTCCTCGAAAACCCCTACGAACGGCTTCGAAGCATCGCCTCAAGGACCGTGATGGTACAGGCCAAGGACTACCCGGGAGGCGGGGAGTGGTACACCCTTGACCTGGACTATCGACGCATCGCCAGGATCCTTCGGGAGAGCGGATTCCGGGGATGGGTTTCGCTGGAGATGGAGGGCAAGGAACCGGCCGGGACGGCCGTGCCCAAGAGTTTCAGGAAACTTCGCCGGGCGTTCTCCACCTGAGTGCGAGGGACGGGCGGCCGGGGACCCGCGACCCGGCCATGCTCAGGCTGCGCTCCGCCGGGCGGTTTTCAGACCGGTTGGGCGGATCCCTCGGGCCATCTGCCCCACCGGCCGTCACCCACTCTTCGACGGGCCCAACTCCCGAGCGAGTCCGAAGTGCCGGGTGCCCCGGTTCCCCTCGAGGTGTGACTTCCAAGGAACGACCACTTCGGTCAGGTTTTCCGCGTGATCGGTTTGATTGCCGGAAGCAAATCCCTGCCGTTCCTGTTCGCGCGCGAGGCGCGACGCAGGGGGGAATCCGTGGCGGCCGTCGCATTCGAGGGTGAGACCGACCCGAAGCTGGCCGCCGAAGTCGACTCGCTGGAATGGGTCCGTGTCGGTCAATTGTCCAAGATGATCCAAGCCCTCAGATCCCGCGGTGTCCAGCGGTGCGTCATGTTGGGCCAGATCGCCCCCCGAAACCTCTTCGACGTCAGGCCCGACCTGAGGGCGATGGCCTTGCTGATGAGGCTCAAGCAAAAGAATGCACACACCGTTTTCGGGGCCATCGGCGATGAGTTGGGCAAGGACGGCATCGAATTGGTGCCAGCTGTTCCATGGTTGACTGCGTGGATGCCGGGATCTGGCTATCGCTCGGGAGCGGGCCTTCCTGAGAAACACCTGCCGGATATCCGCCACGCCTTCGATATCGCCAAGGAAACGGCCCGCCTCGAAATCGGTCAGACGGTGGTGGTCAAGGATGGTGCCACCCTCGCGGTCGAGGCCTTCGAGGGGACCGATGCGTGCCTTGAGCGGGGCGGATTGCTGGCCGGCAAGTCCGGTGGTGCCGTCGCGGTGAAACTCGCCAAGGCCGGCCATGATCTTCGTTTCGACATCCCCTGTGTGGGCCCGAAAACCGTCGAGACCTGTGCCCGGAGCGGAATACGTGTGTTGGGATTCGAAGCTGGAATGACCCTGCTCCTCGAGTTGGAGGAACTGGAGGCCCATGCCAAATCGCGGGGGGTTTCCTTGGTTTCCGTGGATGCCTCCAGCTGATAGACTCTCAAAAGGTCACTTCGGAGACCGGGCGGGCACCCTGACAGAGAGCCACGGATGGTGCAGGGCGCGGATCGGCCCCCTTCTCGAGGGCACCCCATGTTACCGCCTCAATCCGCTGTGGGTCGGTTTGCTCCGGGTGGAAAGGTCGAAGTTGCTCTCGATGGTCTTGAGCACGAATCGCCCAAGGTCTTCGTCGAGCAGGTCGATCGTCGCATCCTGACCCTCGATGTTGATCTCGTAGCCCTCCGGCCTTGAGGACCGGTAGACGCTCATGGTTTCGCTGCCGAGGGTGAATGAGAACCAGTGCCGGATGCTTTCGACCAGGGCGAATCCCCGGATCTGGACGTCACCGAAAACCCGTGCATCTCCTGCAACCCTTGCGTTCCCGTAGATCCGGGCGCTTCCGGAGATCATCGCATCCCCGTAGACCTTCGCGGATCCGAAGACCTGTGCCGTCCCTCCGACTTGGGCGGCCCCGTAGACCTGCGCTGTCCCATGGATGAATCCGCTCCCGAAGATCCGGGCATCTTCATAAACCCGCGACTGACCCGCGATCTGGGAATCCCCGAAAACCCGGCACATTCCGTAGGCGCGGCCATCGGCATAGACCAAGGCATTGCCGGAGACATGGGCATCCTCGTAGACTTGGGCGTCTCCATAGATCCGGGCGTTGCCGTAGATCCGGCAGTTGCCGAAAACGAGGGCGTCACCGCTCACCTTGGCGTTGTCGGAAATTTGTGCTCCCTCGAAGACGTTGGGCATTTGTCCTGAATGGCTGACCGTTGTGTCGTGGACCCGCGTGACCTTGAGGATTGGTACCGATCAGTCAAGCATCGGCCGAGGAGGGATGCGACTTGAGGAATGCCCCCGTCGAGCGGGCGTCGGACCAAGCGACGCACCCTGCGCGAAGATGGGCTCGGAGATGGCCGCGGGACGGCGGGGACAGGCTTGCATGGCGGGGACAGGCTTGCATTGCACGGCGCCCACGACCGACGCCCGCAGCCGGAACTGAGCCCGGGTTGGTTTTCCTGGCTGCCCTCGCGGGTCAGGCGTGGAGTCAGGGTCATACGCTCCAAGGCCGGGGGATCGGACGTGGCTTTGGGCGTCTGCGGGGCTTTTGTGAGTCGTGGCCGGGGGGCGCCTACCGGATCCGTTCGTCGGATTGCCGGATTCCCAAGCCCTTGGCGCCGATGTCCCTTCGGAATTGCATTCCCTCAAAACAGATCCGATCGCAGGCATCATAGGCCTGATTTCGGGCTTCGATCAGGTCCTTGCCCCAAGCGGTCACCCCCAGGACCCGTCCTCCTGCGGTGACAACGCGTCCGTCCCTGAGTTCGGTTCCAGCATGGAAGACCATGAGGTTTTTGCGGTTGGTCAGGTCGCTCAGACCGTGGATGGGGATTCCCTTGGGGCCGCTGCCGGGGTATCCGGCGCCGGCGATCACCACGCAAACGCTGGGCATCGGGGACCATCGCAAAGGCGTCTCATGAAGGTTTCCATCAAGGCTGGCGCCCAGCAGTTCCACCAGATCGTTTTCCAGACGCGTGAGGTAGACCTGCGTTTCGGGATCCCCGAACCGCGCATTGAATTCCAGGACCTTGGGGCCGGATTTTGTCAGCATGACTCCGGGGTAGAGGATTCCCCGGAAATCGATGCCCTCGGCCTCGCATCCCGCCAGCCAGGGATCGAGGATGGACTTCCCGATGCGTTCCAGGTCCGCATCGTTGAGGAATGGGGCCGGTGAATAGGCACCCATGCCCCCGGTGTTGAGCCCCTGGTCGCCGTCAAAAATCCGCTTGTGGTCCTGGGCCGTCGGGAACAATCGCGCGGTCTTGCCGTCGCAAAGCGCATGGAGGGAGATCTCCATCCCTTCGAGGAGTTCCTGGATGACGATCCGTGATCCTGCGTCACCGAAGGTGCCGCGGATCAGGATGTCCTCGATCGCCTGATGCGCTTCGGGGACCGAGTGGGTCAACAGGACCCCCTTCCCCAGCGCCAGACCATCGGCCTTGACCGCGCATCGGCCATCCAACTCGGCCGCGAAGCGCCGGGCCTCGACGGCGTCGCTGAAGACACCCGACCGCGCGCTGGGGATGCCGTGTCGCATCATGAAGTCCTGGGAAAACGCCTTCGATGATTCGAAGCGGGCGGCCTTGCGGTTCGGTCCCCAGATCCGCAGTCCGGCAGCCTGGAACAGGTCGACGATCCCCAGGGCGAGCGGGTTGTCGGGACCCACGACGGTGAGGTCCACGCGATGGTTGATCGCATGGTCGCGAAGCGCTTGAAGCGAATCGGCCGGGATGGACAGGTTCGTCACCGGGTTTCCAGACCTCAGGAAAACGGTCGAGGTGCCCGCGTTGCCCGGGGCACAGGCCAACTCCGTGACGTGTGGCGAGGCGGCGAGTTTCCAGACCAGTGCGTGTTCCCGCCCACCCGATCCAATGACCAGAACCTTCATCTTCGGCGTGAGTCAAACAGCCACGGAGTCCGTGAGGAAGCGCGATTTGGCCCGCAAGATCCGTTATCGGGTGTGAAGGAGCGGAGATTGCCCCGACGATCCGCCCAGTTGGTCCGGGTCTGATGTTGCCGGCCAGCATCCGCGATCGTGTGCCTTGGAGTTCTGGAGGCGTTGCCGATCCGGTGGGCTCAGGTGCGAGAGGCTCGGAGGCTGAAGATCCACCACTCCCCGGAGTCTCCAAGAGGGTGGATGGCACAACCGGGGGTGATGGGTGGGGCCGAGTCCGGCGGTTGTCCCGGAAACGCCGATCCGCCCATTGTTCGGGGTTGCCGCAACCCAAGACGATGCACCATCGAATCGACGAAACCCCGCGTGCCGATCACCGCTCCGCTGCTGAAGTAGGCAATGCGACGGAGCAAACGATCAACGATCCCGCCAGGATCGCCGGCGATCCCTGCCGGGGCCTCTGTTGGGCTGACCGTTGGTGAGGCCCCTCGGGCCGCGTCGCGGACGGTCCGGACCGGTGGGTGGCCCCTGGGGTTGCCGGGGATCGTCCTGCATCGTCCGCCGTGGCCAAAGAGTCCATGGTGGTACCGAATGAAGGCCTGCTGCGGGTACAGGGCGGCACAACCGTCATGCAGGCGCATCAGGTGCTCGTATCCGGCCAAGGCATCGGATTTGCCCGCCATCGCCTGGGCGTAGCCGCTCCAACGGTATTCTGCGGGATGGGACACGATTCCCGCACGGACCGGGTTGAGGTCGATGTAGGCGGCGACGGTGCTGAGGGCCCGGCCCTCGGGTCCGATGAGCACGCTTCTGAAGCGCTCCTCCCAAAGTGTTCCCCGGCGTCCCTGCCGGAGGTTGTGCCATTGGCTGAATCGCTGCTTGAGTTCCTTGAGGAACTGACTGAGGTCACCCATGCGTCTCCAGAATCGATGGCGCAACGCCTCGCGTTCCTCGGGCGTGGCTCGGGCGAAAAGCTCCCGGATGACCCGGGTGCGTCCGGATGAGTGAATGGCCGCGATGCGTTCGAGCAACTCATGGTCACCGGGTGGTTGGTCCGGCCGTCGCGGAACCTCGATCAGGAGGTGGAAATGGTTGCTCATCACGCAGAATGTCAGGATCCGGACGCCGCAAAAACAGGCGTAGCGACGCATCAGGTCGCAGAACCGTTCCTTCTCCAACGCGCCGAAGACGAGGCGTCGGTCGACGACACGAGAGATGCAGTGGTACAGGCCGCTGGGGGCGTCCGATGGGGCTTTGATTCGTCGAGTGCGCATGCCGTGGGGTGGAACCCACAGGATCAGAGGGCTCCCATGAAGCCTTCGTTGGCCGCAGGCCAGATCTTTCAAGAAAACAGCCTGTCCCCATGAAGAGCCGTGAAAAGGGCCTGTCGCCCGGTTTTCGTTTGGCGCGGGGACAGGCTCCTTGGCTATCATGCCGGGCATGAAAATCACCCGCCGGTCGGCCATGACGACCGCTGCTTCCGTTGCCGCCGTCTCCTTGTCCCGCCGCCTCGGTGCGGCCGAGTCGGCGGAAGGCCTGAAGGGCCGAATCCGCCACTCGGTCTGCAAGTGGTGCTACCCGAAGGTCTCGGTGGAGGAACTGGCCGTCGCCGGCAAGGCGATGGGCCTGCGATCGATCGAGCTTCTCGGGCCTGGGGATTGGGAGGTGGTCAGGAAGCATGGCCTGACCTGCGCCATCACCAGCAATCCGGTGAAGGATGGTCTCGGCGGGATCACCAAGGGGTTCAACCGCCTCGAGCATCATGACACGCTGGTGTCGGCCTACGAGGAATGGATCCCATTGGCCGCGAAGGCCGGCCTGCGGAACGTGATCTGCTTCTCAGGCAATCGGGGGGGCATGGACGACGCGACCGGACTCCGGAATTGTGCGGCGGGCCTGAAGCGCTTGATGAGCCTGTGCGAGAAGAACCGGGTCACGCTGGTGATGGAGTTGCTGAACTCCCGGGTCGATCATGCGGACTACATGTGCGACAAGTCGGCGTGGGGGGTGGCGTTGTGCCGGGAGGTCGGATCCGAGTCCTTCAAGCTGCTCTACGACATCTACCACATGCAGATCATGGAGGGGGATGTCATCGCCACGATCCGCAAGCAGCATGCGTTTTTCGCCCACTACCACACGGGGGGCGTGCCGGGTCGGCACGAGATCGACGAGACGCAGGAGTTGAACTACCCGGCGATCCTGAGGGCCATTGCCGACACGGGGTACCAGGGGTTCGTGGCCCAGGAATTCATCCCGGCCCGTCCGGATGCCCTGGGATCGCTCCGGCAGGCCGTCCGCCTGTGCGATGTCTGAGGCGTCGGCCTCGGGCGCCTGTTGGACCGGACGAGTGGATCGTTGACCCGGACCGGTTGGCAGGGGCGGTGGGGAATGTCGCCCCGCCTTGTCGCTTCCCCCCCGGAGCCGGGGCGGACGGCCTTCACCGGGTGCATCGTCCGCACCAGGGATCGCCCTCCCCGTGGGTCGGCGGCCCCCCCTCGGCGCCCCAGGATCGGCCCCGGGGATGTCGGCTCAGAGCAGGTGTCCCATCCGCTCGCGCTTGGTCTTGAGGTAGCCCTCATTCTCCGGATTCGGGGGGACCCGGATGGGGAGTTGCTCGATGATCTCCAGCCCATGTCCCTGAAGACCCACGACCTTCTTGGGATTGTTGGTGAGCAGGCGGATCCTCTTCACGCCGAGATCCGAGAGCATCTGGGCTCCGAATCCGTAGTCGCGAAGGTCCATCGGAAAGCCCAGTTGAAGGTTGGCATCGACCGTGTCGAGTCCCTGCTCCTGAAGCTTGTAGGCCCGGATCTTGGCCCCGAGGCCGATGCCACGGCCCTCCTGCCGCATGTACAGGATGACCCCGCGACCTTCCCGCTGGATCCGCTCCATGGCCGCATGGAGTTGCGGACCGCAGTCGCATCGGCGCGAACCGAAGACATCCCCCGTGAGGCATTCGCTGTGGACCCGCACCATCACCCCCTTGCGGCCGGCGACCTCACCCTTCACCAGCGCCAGATGCTCCGTTCCGTCCACCTTCGACGCGTAGAGGTGCAGCATGAACTCCCCGTAGTCGGTGGGCATCCGGATCGATTCGACGCGCTCGACCAACCTCTCGGAGGTCCTGCGGAACTCGATCAGCGAGGCGATCGAGCAGATCTTCAGGCGGTGCCTGCGGGCGAACCGCACGAGGTGGGGCAGTCGGGCCATCGAACCGTCGTCGTTCATGATCTCGCAGATCACCCCGGCAGGTTTCAGGCCGGCGAGGGTCGCCAGATCGACGGCGGCCTCGGTGTGGCCCGCGCGGCGGAGGACGCCTCCGGCCTTGGCCCGGAGCGGGAAGACATGCCCGGGTTGGACCAGGTCGGCCGGGGTTGCCGTGGGGTCGACCATCACCTGGATGGTCCGGGCCCGGTCGGCGGCGCTGATTCCGGTGGTCACGCCCCGGGCCGCATCGACGCTGACTTGGAAGTCCGTTTTGTAGGCGTCGCGGTTCCTGGCCACCATCTGCTCGATCCCCAGTTGCTTGAGTCGCTCGGCCACCGTCGGCACGCAGATCAATCCACGGCCGTGTTTGGCCATGAAATTGATGGAATCCGGGGTGACCTTTTCCGCGGCCATCACCAGGTCGCCCTCGTTTTCCCGGTCCTCGTCATCGACCACCACCACCATGCGACCCCTTCGGATGTCGCCGAGGATCGCGGGGATGTCGTGGAAAGGCACAGGCTTCTTCATCGGGGCGGGATCGGTGGGGCGTCGGTTGGGGGAGGGGGCGGGCCGGGAGTCGGATTCGGCACGATGGCCGCCTCCGGGGCAGTTGCCGGGACGGTCACTCGAGCCCCAGTAGGCGGCGCCCCTCGGCCGTGATCATGCTCTGGTGCCAGGGGGGATCCCACACGATCTCCACCGAGGCGTCGTCGACCCCCGGCAAGGTCAGGATCTTCTGCTGGGCGTCCCCGGCGATGGTGGCTCCCATCCCGCAACCGGGGGCGGTGAGCGTCATCTTGACGAACACCTTCTTGGTCCCGCCGGGCAGGGGCTCGATGCCCAGATCATAGACCAGGCCCAGGTCGACGATGTTGACGGGAATCTCCGGGTCGTAGCAGGTGCGCAGGGTGTCCCAGACGGATTTCTCATCGATGTCGCCCGAGGATGGTGCCCCCGGGGTCGGCACCGGTGCGGTGATCCCCAGGGCATCGGAGTCCTTCGAACCGACCCGGAACAGCCCGCCCATGGCATGGACGGTGTAGGATCCGCCCAGGGTCTGGGTGATGTCCACCTCGGTTCCTGCCGGCAGGGTGACGGTGTTGCCGGCGGGAATCTGGACCGCATCGCAATCTCGGGAAAGCACGACGGTGCTGACGGAATTCATGGCGCGTGGAAACTAGCGCGGAGTCCGTGAAAGAGAAGTCAAAGGTCACCTCCGGGCGCGGGGTCGCGTTTCTCGGCGCCCGGAGGCGCTGGCTGGAAGGGCCGGAATACCGGTGCTGCTCTGGACCAGCGGACGGCCCGGAAGATCGGATGGGGACAGGCTCGAGGTTTGTCGGCAACGGGCTCTGGGGACACTTGGGGACAGGCTCGATTCGACTTCGGCCGGCCGACCGCCTCCGGGGCGCCGATGATGGCAGCCCCACGGCGGCGGGTCCGACGGTGGGGCATGCTTGGACGCCGGCGTGCGTGGTGCGAGGGGACAGGCTGGAACAGGCTCAAGCGCTCGGATTCCTCGAGTGAAAAAACAAAAGAGAATATCTTTGACAGTTGGTCAGGTTCGGCCGATCAACTCCGGAAGCTGCGGGTGACCGCGGCGCTCATCCAGAGTGGCAGAGGGAACGGCCCTGTGAAGCCACGGCAACCGGTGGGGCTGACTTGCCCCGCGCCCAGGTGCCAAATCCGGTCGGGGTCGTGAGGCCTCGGCGAAGATGAGAAGAGTCGACTCGTTCAGAGCCCCACCCTTCTCGCTTCGCGGAAGGGGTTTTTGTTGTCCCTCCTTCCCGCGATTCCCGGATGTGCGCCGGGACCCCTCACGGAAAAAAGTTTCGATGATGAGCCAGAGCAACGGATTCATGAAGGCACTGAAGTGCCGGGAGTGCGGCCGGGAATACCCCTTGGGGGCCACCCATGTCTGCGAGTTCGATTTCGGTCCGCTGGAGGTCGCCTACGACTACGAGCGCATCCGGCAGAGCCTGACGCGCGACCGGATCTGTTCCCGCCCCCAGACCATGTGGCGCTACCGGGAGCTGCTCCCGATCGCCGGTGAGCCGACCGTGGGCGCCAAGGTGGGATACACCCCCCTGGTGAAGGCCGACCGGTTGGCCGCCCGGCTCGGGATCCGCGAACTGTGGGTCAAGAATGACGCCGTCAACTACCCGACCCTCTCCTTCAAGGACCGGGTCGTCAGCGTGGCCCTCAGCCGTTCGGTCGAATTGGGCTTCAAGACCGTCGCCTGCGCCTCGACGGGCAACCTGGCCAACTCCGTCGCCGCCAATGCGGCGGCTTCCGGCCTCCAGTGCTACGTGTTCATCCCGTCGGACCTCGAGCAGGGGAAGGTCGTCAACTCCCTGGTCTACGGGGCCAACGTGGTCGGCATCCGCGGCCACTACGACGAGGTCAACCGGTTGTGCGCCGAGATCGCCGGCAAGTACGGCTGGGCCTTCGTCAACGTCAACATGCGCCCCTACTACGCCGAGGGCTCGAAGAGCATGGGCTTCGAGATCCAGGAGCAGTTGGGCTGGAGGATCCCCGAGCACACGGTCGTCTGCATGGCTTCAGGATCGCTGCTGACCAAGATCCACAAGAGCTACCAGGAGTTCTCCAAGCTGGGGTTGGTCCAGAACACCCCCTGGAAGATCCATGGCGCCCAGGCGACGGGATGCTCGCCCATTTCCACGGCCCAGAAGGCCGGTCTTGATTTCTTCAAGCCGGTCAAGCCCAACACCATCGCCAAATCGCTGGCCATCGGGACGCCCGCCGACGGCTTCTACGCGCTGAAGGTGATGAAGGAGACCGGGGGCCATGCCGAGGATGTCAGCGACGACGAGATCCGCGAGGGCATCCGCCTGCTGGCGGAGACCGAGGGCATCTTCGCGGAGACGGCCGGCGGGGTCACCGTCGGGGTCGCCAAGAAGCTCATCGCGCAGGGCAAGATCCCGGCCGATTCCAGCGCGGTCCTGTGCATCACGGGCAACGGGCTCAAGACGCTCGAGGCCATGCTGGGCCACTGCGGTGAGGCCCGGGTCATCAAGCCCAGCCTGAGGGAGTTCGAGACGCTGCTCGATTCCGATCGGGCCGGTGCGCTGGCTTCCCGCTGAAGGTCGCCCGACCCGCGGTCCGGGGGCATCGGATCGTCGATGCTCCGGAATCCGGGGCTGCCCCGTCGGCCGCGGCGTTCCCCAATCTGGTGACGTGAGGGCCGGTGCCATGGCGAGGCATGGGGATCGCGCCATCCTCCGCCGCGTGGCCGACTACATGTCCCCGAGGTACAGGTGGCGGTTGCGCCAGAGGTAGGTCGCCCCGCTGGAGAGGGTGAGGATCACCGCGACCCACTGCGAGGCCTGTTCAAGGGTCTCGATCCAGGGCCTGCCGAAGAGGGGCCACCCGAAGATGAGTTTCCCGGCATCCCCCCATTGCGGGTGGCTCATCAGCAGCAGGGTCGCCAGGATCGTCGTGATCTGGGAGATCGTCTTGTGCTTGCCCAGACGTTCGGCGGCCAGCACGACCTGCTTCGAGGCCGCCAGCAATCTCAGGCCGGTGATGGCCAGTTCGCGGCCGACGATGACGGCCACCATCCAGGCCTCGATCCGGTCCAGCTCGATGAAGGCGATGAACGCCGAGCAGGTGAGGATCTTGTCGGCCAACGGATCCATCAGCGTGCCGAAGTCGGTGATCAGCCGCCGCTCCCGGGCAATCTTCCCGTCGAAGTAGTCGGTGAGGCTGGCCAGGCCGAAGAGCAGGAGGGCGCAGGTCCGGTTCCCCGGGAACTCGGCGAAGATCGCCACCCAGAACAGCCCCGTGAGGGCGAACCGGGAGACGGTCAATCGGTTGGGGAGGTTCATGGTTCGTTGTCCGGCTCGGCGCGGCTCATGACGAGGTGGGCTGGGATGTCAGCGGTCCGGAGTCGGTCGGAACAGGCTCCGCACCGTCGTCAGGAGCGTGTCCATCTCCTGGTCGGTGCCGATGGTGATCCGCAGGAACGCCTCGAGTCCCGGTGTGCTGAACCATCGGACGAGGATCTTCCGGTCCCGAAGCGCTTCGAGCCATTGGCGGGCCGGCGGCCCCGGGGGGCGCGCCAGGAGGAAGTTCGTCTGCGACGGCAGCACCTGCCAGCCCAGTCCGGTCAGTTCGCGCGCCAGGCGGGTTCTTGTGGCGATGACCTTGCGGAAATTCCGCCGGTAATAGGGCAGATCCCCGAGGGTCGCCTGTGCGGCCAACTGGCCAAGTCCGTTGACGTTGTAGCTGTCGCGGATGCGGTGCAGTGCGGCGATGAGCTCGGGATGTCCGACCCAGTAACCCACCCGTTGGAAGCACAGCGAGTAGGCCTTCGAGAAGGTCCGTGAGACGATGACATGGGGGTGCCGCAGGCAGAGTTCCAGGGCGTTTTCCTCGGCGAAATCCACATAGGCCTCATCGAGGACCACCACCCCTTTCATGGCGGCGCAGAGCGAGTCGAGATCCCGGGTCGGGAACCCGCGGCCGCTCGGTGCGTTCGGGGTGGTGATGAAGGTCAGCGCCGCCTTGAAATCCCACCGCCTGCCGGATCGGAGGTCGGAGACCGGCGGCAGGGAGAAATCCTCCATCAGGGGTACCGGGTGGATGATGGCCCCGTGGGTTTCGGCCAGGACCGGATACAGCGAATAGCTGGGGGAAAAGTACTGCACCCGGTGCCGGGACGGTGCCTTGGGCAGGTTGCCGCCGCTGGGCTGTGGTTCCACGAACGCCCGGACTCCCAGGGCCAGCAATTCGTCCGACCCGTTGCCGATGATGAGGTGATCGGGCGAACACCCGTGCAGGCGGGCCAGCTGCTCTCGGAGGGGGTGGGCTGTCGGGTCGGGATAGAGGCGCAGCCGTCCATCGACCGCCGCCGCCACCGCCGAGAGCACCTTCGGGGAGGGCGGGTAGGGGTTCTCGTTGGTGTTGAGCTTGACCAACCCCTTCACCTTGGGTTGTTCGCCGGGCACATAGGCATGCAACCGGCGGACCAGTGGCCGGACCAGGCGGGTGGGGGATCCGTTGGGCTGGGAGGGTTTCGGCACGGGGATGTCGATGGGTGCGGTGGCGCAGGACCGGGCAGGTTTTGGACGGGGAGCACATCGCCCCGGCCTGCGATCCTTGGGGACAGGCTCTTAGCACTCGGACCCGTTCGACCAAAGGACAAACTCCAGCAACCGTGGTCGGCGGCAGGAATTGCCGGCTCGGATCGGTCTTGATGCCAGGGGGATCGCATCGGATCGATCCACGCGAGGGACAGGCTTCGGGGGGGGGCTTCGGCGGAGGGACAGGCTGTCGACCAGAAAAGAGAGGGGACAGGCTGAGAGCCTTGAAGGAGAGGGGGGATGGCGAATCGAGAGGCGGCGCTTGCCACGTCGGGGGGCGGACGTAGCTTTGGCGCTCCCCGCTCCCGCGGGCCCGTTCATCCATGAGCCTCGAGTCCTTGTCGCAGCACCCCGATTCCTTCATCCACCGCCACATCGGTCCCCGCCCCGGGGAGTGGGATGAGATGGCGAAGGCTTCCGGGCACGCATCGCTCGACGCCCTCGTCCAGGCTGCCGTGCCCGCCGCGATCCGCCGGACCGATGGGATGGTCCTGCCCGAACCCCTCGGCGAGGCCGCGGCGTTGGCCCGCTTGAGGTCGATCGCGTCGAGGAACCGGGTGTTCAAGTCGTACATCGGCCTGGGATACCACGACACGATCACTCCGCCCGTCATCCAGCGGAACATCCTCGAGAATCCGGGCTGGTACACCCAGTACACGCCCTATCAGGCGGAGATCTCCCAGGGACGTCTGGAGGGCCTCCTGAACTTCCAGACCATGGTCTGCGACCTGACCGGCATGGACATCGCCAACGCGTCGTTGCTGGACGAGGCCACCGCCTGCGCGGAGGCGATGACCCTCTGCCGGCGGGTCAAGGAGGCCGATGCCCAACGGAACACCTTCTGGATCGATTCGGACTGCCACCCGCAGAATATCGACCTCGTCCGGACCCGGGCCGAGGCCCTCGGGCTGCAGGTCGTCGTCGGTGACCGGGCAAACCCGCAGCTCGGGTCCGAGGTGTTCGGCGTCCTGGTGCAGTATCCGGGCAGTTCCGGGGAGGTGGGGGATCCTTCCCCCGTGGTCGAGGCGGCACACCGGGCCGGTGCCTTGGTCGTCTTCGCCGCCGACCTCCTGGCGTTGACCTTGCTGAAGACCCCGGGCGACTGGGGTGCGGACGTCGCCGTGGGAAGCGCGCAGCGCTTCGGGGTGCCGCTCGGGTTCGGCGGGCCGCATGCCGCCTTCTTCGCCACCCGCGACGCCTTCAAGCGCTCCATGCCGGGACGCCTGGTGGGCGTCTCCAAGGACTCCCGCGGGCGGACGGCGCTCCGGCTTTCGCTCGGCACCCGGGAGCAACACATCCGTCGCGAGAAGGCCACCTCGAACATCTGCACCGCCCAGGCGCTCCTGGCCAACATGGCGATGGCCTACGCGGCCTACCACGGGGCGGAGGGACTGACGGCGATCGCCGCCAGGGTCCACGGCCTGACCGGGTTGCTGGCGGCCGGACTGCGACGGTTGGGGCTGCGGGTCCTCAACGGCGGATTCTTCGACACGCTCACCGTGGAGGTCCTCGACGCCTCGGCCGTCCACCAGGCAGCCGAATCGCTGGGGATCAATCTCCGCCGCGCCACCGCCACCCGGGTTGGCGTCAGCCTCGACGAGACCTCGGGGCCGGAGGACGTCCAGCGGATCCTCACCGCCTTCCACCTCGGCCAGACGCCACCGTTCACGCTCGGTGACCTGGAGATCGTCGCCCCGGTCCTTCCGCGGCGGACCAGCCCCTTCCTGACCCACCCGGTCTTCCGGCGGCATCGCAGCGAGACCGAGATGCTCCGGTACCTCCGCCGCCTGGAGGCCAAGGACCTGTCGCTCTGCCACAGCATGATCCCACTCGGGTCATGCACGATGAAGCTCAACGCCTCGGCCGAGATGTTCCCGGTCAGTTGGCCCGAGTTTGGTGCGATCCACCCGTTCGCGCCGCTGTCCCAGACCCGGGGCTACCAGCAACTCTTCGAGGAACTCGAGGCGTGGCTGGCCTCGTGCACCGGGTTCGCCGGCGTCTCGCTGCAGCCGAACAGCGGCTCCCAGGGCGAGTATGCCGGCCTGCTGATCGTGCGCGCCTGGCACCGCAGCCGTGGCGAGGGCCATCGCAACGTGTGCCTCATCCCGACCAGCGCCCACGGCACCAACCCGGCCTCCGCGGTGATGGCCGGCATGACGGTGGTCCCGGTGGCGTGCGACGCCGACGGCAACATCGACGTCGCGGACATCCGGGAAAAGATCGCCCTCCACGGTCCGAACCTCGCGGCCCTGATGATCACCTACCCGAGCACCCACGGCGTGTTCGAGGTGGCGGTGAAGGACATCTGCCAGTGGGTCCACGAGGCGGGCGGACAGGTGTACATGGACGGCGCCAACATGAATGCCCAGGTGGGGTTGACCTCGCCGGGAGCCCTGGGGGCGGATGTCTGCCACCTCAACCTCCACAAGACCTTCTGCATCCCCCACGGGGGTGGTGGCCCGGGCGTCGGCCCGGTGTGCGTCGCGGCGCATCTCGTGGACTTCCTCCCCGGCCATGCGGTCGTGAACCTCGGCGGCGAGGATCCCATCGGGGCCGTCAGCGCGGCCCCGTGGGGCAGCGCCTCCATCTGCACCATCCCGTGGATGTACCTGCAGATGATGGGGGCCGACGGCCTGACGGCGGCCACCCGTGTGGCCATCCTCAACGCCAACTACATCGCCCAGCGCCTGGAGCCCTATTTCCCGACGCTTTACCGTGCCAACGGGTGCGTGGCCCACGAATGCATCCTCGACCTGCGCCACTTCAAGAAGGTCACCGCCGAGGATGTCGCCAAGCGCCTGATGGACTACGGCTTCCACGCACCCACGCTGAGCTGGCCGGTGGCCGGCACCTTGATGGTCGAGCCGACCGAGTCGGAGCCCCGCGCCGAGCTGGACCGCTTCTGCGAGGCCATGATCTCCATCCACGCCGAGATCCTCGAGGTCGAGGAGGGTCGGGTGGATGCCCGGAACAACGTGCTCAAGAACGCCCCGCACACCGCCGACCAGATCGCCTCCGAGGGGTGGGATCGGCCCTACACCCGTGAGCGGGCGGCTTTCCCGGTGGCCGGTCTGCGGGAGTTCAAGTTCTGGCCCGCCTCGGGCCGCGTCGACAATGTCTTCGGGGACCGGAACCTCGTGTGCTCCTGCGTGGGCATGGAGGCCTACTCGACCCAGCCGACGGGTTCCTGACGGGCCACGCGCCCTCCCGGCGCACGGTCCCGCGGGTCGGGTCTGGGGGCGGCTGGCGGGTTGCCTCCTGTGGCGGGGGCTTCGTCGGCCATGCCGGGGAACGCGAGGCGGCCCGTGGGTCGATGGTAGGCGGGTGCGACGACCGACTCTACGAGGCGCCTTGAAGAAAGAGGCGGGGTAGGGATCGGGCCTGGGGATCGGGCCTGGGGATCGGGCCTGGGGATCGGGCCTAGTGTCAGGCCTGGCTGATGGGATCAACCGGCAGTGGAAATGGTGCGCGATACAGGGTTCGAACCTGTGACCCCTACCGTGTCAAGGTAATGCTCTACCACTGAGCTAACCGCGCAACCGCTCGGAGCGGCGTGAAACTAGGTTCCGTGGCGGAACCTGCAAGGTTTTTGTTGTTCTGATGAGCATCCGCGAATCGCGGGCGGGCAAGAGTTCGATGGGAGTGTCCGTGCTCCGGGTTCGGGACGTCGACGGATCCGGATCCCCCGGATTTGCATGGCGGCCTGCGGGCGACTGCGTAGCCTCGGGCCCATGTTGGCGGCGTTGTCAGGATTGGTCGCGGGGTTGCTTCATGTCCTGGCCGGGCCGGATCACCTGGCTGCCGTCGCTCCATTGGCCGTGCGCGGTCATCGCCGGGCGTGGTTTGCCGGGGTCCGCTGGGGAATCGGCCATTCCGCCGGCGTCGTGCTCATCGGTGTTCTGGCCATCATGTTCCGTTCGGCGATCCCGGTGGCTGGGGTGTCATCGCTGAGCGAGCGTCTGGTCGGGGTTCTGTTGATCGCGATGGGATTCTGGACGGTCCGCCAGGCCCTCCGGGTCGAGGTCCACGAGCACGAGCACTCCCACGACGGAAGCCGCCACGGCCATGTGCACTTCCATGGGCCCGGTCACTCGCACCCGATGGCTGACGGGCCCGCCGCGGTCGACGCCCACGGCCACGGCCATGGCCACGCGGCCCTGGGCATCGGGATCCTGCACGGACTGGCGGGCAGTTCGCACTTCCTGGGTGTGTTGCCGTCGCTGGGATTCACCCGGTTGGCGGACTCGATCGCCTACCTGGCCGCCTTCGGCGTCGGCACCGTGCTGGCGATGGCGGGGTTCTCGGCCCTGCTCGGGCGTCTGGCGGAGCGCTGGGCCGGTCGGGCCCGCCGCGGGTACCGGGGCCTGCTATGGGCCTGTTCGGCGGTGGCGTTCGGCGTGGGCGGCTGGTGGCTCCTGGCCGGCGGTGCCTGAGCAGTGGGGAATTGCCGATGACCTCCGGACGGCAGCCGGTCTACCGCGGGCGCATCGCCCCGTCGCCGACGGGCCACCTCCATCTCGGGCATGCCCGGACCTTCTGGATCGCCCATCGGCGGGCAGAGTCCCATGGGGGCGTGCTGGTGCTGCGCAACGAAGACCTCGATCGCGACCGGGTGCGGCCCGAGTTCGTCGACGCCTTCCTGGAGGACCTTTGGTGGTTCGGCATCCGGTGGCAGGAGGGCCCCGATTGCGGTGGACCCCATGCGCCCTATTCGCAGTCGGAGCGCGTGGAGCTGCATCGGGACGCCCTTGGGAGGCTGCAGGCGGCGGAGTGCGTCTATCCCTGCGTCTGTTCGCGCAGGGACATCCAGGCGGCGGTCCGGGCGCCCCACGCGGCGGATGACGAGCCGGTGTATCCGGGCACGTGCCGGTGCCGCCCGGTCGACGCCATCCCCGCAGGGCGGCCGGTGTCCTGGCGCTTCCGGGTGCCCGACGGGGAGGTCCTGACCTGGAACGACGGCGGGCAGGGCGTGCAGACCCGGGTCGCTGGCCGGGATTTCGGCGACTTTGTCGTGCTTCGGCCGGATGGCGTGCCCAGCTACCAGCTGGCCTGCGTGGTCGACGACCATGCCATGGGCATCACCGAGGTGGTGCGCGGTGCCGACCTGCTGGTCAGCACCGCCCGCCAGATCCTGCTCTACCGCGCCCTTGGCTGGGAACCTCCGGCCTTCTTCCATTGTCCGTTGATGACCGACGAGCACGGCGTCCGCCTCGCCAAACGCCATGCGGCCCTCAGCCTGAGGACCCTGCGCGGGACGGGCGCCGATCCCGAGCGGCTGCGGGCGGCCTTTTGAGGCCTGTTATCGCGACGATGAACCCCACGTGGCGGGCGATGGCGGGCGATGCCGGGGTGGGTCTCGGGCCGCGTCTGCGCGGCGCCCCCGTGTCGCTCCGGCTCACGGCTTGCCCAGGCGGAAGAACCTCAGGGTCTCGGTCGGTTGAGGTGCCGCCACATTCTGGCCGGCCTCCGCGCGGATGGTCTCGTCGGACGGGATCCAGGGGGAGGCCAGGGACTTGGATTCCTGCAGCTCGAAGCCCACGGCGGTGACCGGCCAGCTCAGGCGGATCTCCTCGGGTCCGGCAGCGAACTCGATCCGGGGAGGGGCCGCCGAGGACGGCCGCAGCAGGCCGGTCAGCTGGAGGGCGAATCGCAGGTCGGAGCTGTCGGGCGCGTACTGGTGCACTTCCACCGCGATCACGTTGGTGCCCGGGCGGAACCACTTCGGATCGACCGAGGCCTCGAAGACTGTCGTCTCGTCGCTGCCCCCGACGCTGGCGCTGGCCCGGGTGGTCGCCGTGAGGGTTCCGGTGGGCAGGTTGCTCCGGAACACCTCGGTCCCGTTGAGGTACACGGCCGCGCCATCGTCGCGGATCATCCCGAGTGTCACCGACAGGAAGCGGGTGGGGTCGTCCACCGAGAAGGCGTGGCGAAACCAGGTGGTGATGTGCTTCGCGGAGGCGGACGCACCGAAACGGACCGTCGTCACGATGTTGTCGTCGCCATAGCCCAGCGGGGCCGCGCCCCGGGTCCAGGTGCCGTCGTTGAACCCGGCCGATCGCCAGAGCGTCCCGGTGAGATCGCCGGTGTCGTAGTAACGCCATTGGGCCCCGAGGGGCACGAGGGCGACCTGCGCCAGGTCTCCCGGTTGGGAGGCCTCGAGGTTGGCTCCGTCCACCGATCCGGTGAGCGTCAGGGGATTGGAAAAGCCGGAGGGGCTGAAGATGTACCCCTCGCCCACGGCCTTGAGGGTGTAGGTGCCGCGGGAAAGCCCGGTGAGGGTGAAGGATCCGTCGCCGACCGTGTAGGTCTGCTGGGTGTTGGACACCTCGACCCGGATGCCGGGCACCGGTTTGCCGCCCTGGAGGACCCGGCCCGCGATGCGGAAGGTGGCCGGGTTGCCGATGCGCACCAGGACCGCGGCCGATCCCTCGCCTCCCTTCATGTCGCTGACGGTGCACCGCACCCAGTATTCCCGGGCCGTGCCCCAGGAGCGGCTCACCCGGTTGGTGTTGGCCGCCACGATGCCGTTGTCCCCGAAGTCCCACGAGTAGGCGAGGGTGTCCCCGTCGGGATCCGACGCCGTCGCCGTGAAGGAGACCGGCGCCCCGGCGAAGGCCGAGGTGGCGCTGGCGGACAGCGTGACCGTCGGCGGCTGGTTGTTGGTGAAGCGGCCGAGGTTCACCTGCAGGTCGAGCGACTCCGGTTCGGTGCCGCCCTTGGCCAGCGGGGTGATGTGGATGCCGGCCGCGCGGTCGGAGAAGGTCCGCCCGATGAGCAGCGCCGAGTCGTTCTTGCCGTCGGGCGACCCGGGCGTGACGTCCAGCAGGAGCGACTGCTGGTTGCCCGAGCGTGCCCATCGCAGCCCGACTCCGTCCCAGAGGGCGGGGCGGTCGTTGAACTTCTGGCGGAACTCGAGCCAGTAGTTCGTCTGGGTGTTGCGGGCGATCCGCACGGCCCGGGTCGTCGCGGCATTGGTCGCGTCATGGGCGAAGAGCCGGTAGGTGCCCGAGGTGGTCACGATGCGCACCTGGCTGGTGGGCAGCCAGTCCAGGAAGTTCTTGTAACGGGCGTTGAAGTGGCGCCGGCCGGCTGTGGCATTGCCCATGGTGTCGAAGCTGTCGCCGTACTCCACGTTGCTGCCGGGGCCGATGATGCTCTGGCCGCCGGTGTCCCAGGCGTTGGCGTGGTTGAGGCCGAAGTTGTGGCCCAGTTCGTGCGCAGACGTTCCCCCGGCCGCGTCGAAGGCCGCCCGAACCCAGGCACCCGGAGCCCCCACGTAGCCCAGGCCCGCCCAATTGAACCCCGGCACCGCTCCCACGCAGATCAGGTCGAAGTCGAACGACGCGGTGTTGAAACCCGCCGCCCGGGCGGCGTTCCGGGCATCGCTGCGCAGCACCGACGGGTCGGAGGCGCCGTAGACGGCGGCCGTCTTGGGCATCCGGAGGGTCGCCGTCATGGCGCTGCCGCCGCCCAGTGGTCGGAACGTCGTCTTGCCGAAACTCTGCTCGAGGTAGAACGAGGCGATTCCGTTGAGCATGTTGGTCCCGGCCGAGTCGCTGAAGGGGGCGCCGGCCAGATCGCTGAAGTCGCAGCGGATCATGAGGAGGCGCTTGAGCCCCTCGGTGTAGGCCGACTTTGGGCGGAACACGCCGTCGGCATCGGTGCCGTTGCCCTGGTCGAGGGCCGCCAGGATGAGTCGCTCGTTGTAGTTCTCGGTGTGTGCCGCGCTGCACAGCCACGCGGTGTGCCCGCCGGCATCGACCGGCACCTCCTCGGCGAAGGCGGTGACCGGTTGGCTCGACACCGCGCAGAGTGCGTCCTTGGCGGCCGTGGCCGAGCGTGCGGCCTCGTCGGGGTCGAGGATGCGCACGGCATTGGGGTCGAGCGCGAAGAGGTTCCCGAGGGCGATGCCATGCAGCGGGACGTCGGTCAGGGTCGGGCGAAGGAGCGCGGCGCCATAGGTGTGGGCCCGCCAGGCGCGATCCCCAAGGGACACCGTCCGGTAGATGGGCTCGAACGGCCCGGTGTGGCCCGGGGCGGGAATGGCGGCCAGCACCCCGAAATCGCCCCGGCCGTCCACCGGCTCTTCCAGATGGAGGAGCATCGATGGGGGCAACCGATCGCGAAGGCCTCCAGGAATCGCCAGTTCCAGCGCCCGTCGTGGGTCCGACGGGATGAGTTCCTCGAGTTCCCGGTGCCGCTGTCGGGCCAATTCGAGGCCCTCGGCTTCCAGGGCCTGTCGGGCCGCGGGGGATGATTCGGCCAAGTAGCGGCGGGTCCACTCGGCGAACCGTGCGAACGCCGGCTCGGGCACCGATTCCGACCATCGGCTGGCCCGCGAGGCCGGCACCTGGGGTGATGCGGCCAAGGCCGGCGGCAGGTGCCTGATGGTGGACGGAGCGAGGACCTGCTTCGGCCGGTCTGCCCCTCGGGGCGCGGCGGCCACGCTTGGACGAGAAACCGATTCCTGGGTTTGGGCGGCATCGGTGGTCAAGGCCGACCCGCCCGGAAAGTCAGGGGTTGTCGGGGACTTGAGTGCGCGGGACACGCCCAGCCAAATCCCGCCGATGGCGATGGCGACCGAAAGACAGCCGATGACCCGTCGGTTCATGATGCAGCAGACTATGCAATCTCCGTGCCGAAACTCCCAATCGAATCCGGCTGCAGGGACAGGCTGCAGGGACAGGCTGCAGGGACAGGCTGCAGGGACAGGCTGCAGGGACAGGCTGCAGGGACAGGCTGCAGGGACAGGCTGCAGG
>Ga0068872_10001007_pt1 | contig 22887 bp, 19 predicted proteins | sample NOAtaG_7_FD_66441 | JGI IMG/M metagenome (GOLD analysis project Ga0068872, IMG submission 66441) | Freshwater lake microbial communities from Lake Erie, under a cyanobacterial bloom - NOAA_Erie_Diel1S_2200h metaG | ecosystem: Environmental > Aquatic > Freshwater > Lake | place: USA: Ohio, Lake...
TGTATTACTTGAGGCGCCGACGCGTCGTGCATTATTGTTGGTTCACGACGAAGTCGCTGCCATGGCGCTCTACCGTGAGATTGTCGCTTTTGTTGAGAAGTTTTCGCAGGATACTGCGATTATGCCGGTGATTGTGACGGATACGACTGGGCCAATGGCCTCGGAGCGATTGTTAATCGTGACATACGATGCGCTCCATCGCCGTCTATTGGCACATCATGACCGCGCATGGCGCGCGGTGTGGCAATCATTGGCAATTTGTGGCATTGTCGATTTACATACAATTGCCGGTATTGGTATGTACCATCTGGGTGCGTTACTAAAGCGCATGCAACGAGTTGTCAATCAGTACAGCGATACCGCACACGTACAATACATGACCACGCTTGTGCCCGCCGCGGCTATCGACAGTGCGCTTGATGATTTGGCGATTGGCAGTTGGAAAGTCGTCAATGCCAATGACTATGCCTACGAAGCAACATCGATCGAAGTATGGAATCGCCCCGATGATGCCGTCCAGATGGCACAGGCGCTCGCGCACGATTTGAGTGCGCAAGGCTATGCTGCGCATATTTGGGCCCGTGATACGCTCCAACCGCTCCTCGAGCCGATTGATATGCACAGTAACGTGACAAGTGCCTCGCGATTGTGGAGTGCACAGGTGCTTATCATGGTTGGCGTGGCTGATGATCGCTGGCGAATCTCCGAGGCGCTCCAATCCGGGTATACGATGATTGTGGTGGTGCTCGGGGTACATCCGCTTGATCAGTGGTATGCCCATCATCCTGCATTGCTGGTTGATATGACGCCCCTCGCGTGGCCAGCGGCTTCCTTGAACGCATACGTACTCACCCAACACTTGCGGGCGGCAGCCTGTGAGATTCCCTTGACCGACGACGATTTTCGCCAGTGGTATGCGGGCGAGTTGCGCGATCGACTGGTCGAACGCGAACAACTCATGGCGTTGCCCGATCAACGGTGGAGTATTGCCGGCGATGATAACGTCTACGATGACTTCCACATGCTCTCGGCTATCGGGTTGCCGGTGTTGATGCAACTCGGTGATATGACCATCGACACGCCGTTTGATCCGACTGGGTTTGAGCGGTGGTTGGCTAAAGGTTCATCCGTGCCACCGTGGTATGGCGGCTTACGTGTGATACAGCGAAACGACGACGATGCGATTGTGACGCTCCAAAACGATGTGCCCGAACGGCGTACGATGCCGTTGCGCAGTAGTACGGTGGCGATTCGTGACAGCAAAGAAACCGTCATGCTCGCGCGTGGCATGCTCGCAACCTATGGGCGTGTGCTCGTGACCGAGTCAGTTGAAGGGGTGCGCGAGATTCGTGATGGGGTGGTCAAAGACCATACGATGACGCAAGCACTTGAAAGCCGTTGGAGTGCGCATGCATGGTGGATTGACATTCCAACCTATGTACATACCGATGCGCAAACGATTGGCTGGAGTGTGATTTTGGCGTTGCCTGCCCTGAGTTTGTTCACCACGTCTGCGGTAGTTCCTTGTGCGGATCTTCAGTTTGGCCGACTCTATTTTGTGGATTCCCAACCCGGTGGGAACGGTGCGAGTGAGTGGATGTTCCGCAATGTTGATGTGCTCTTGCAAACCGCGCTCCGGATTGCCAAAGTCATGCAACACGATGTGTTGTATGCCAAGAGTGCCACAAATGATGTGGCCTGGCTTGAGCTGATAACGCCAGCCCCGGTGCGCCAAACGGCAGCACAGGCTGTTGTACAACCTGCCGTGATTGCCGATACCGTCCCTGATGCCCCAGCCTCCTTGGAGGATGACGTGCCTGCGACCTACCCCGTTGTGGTTCCAGGCGTCATACCTGCTGAGCCAACAGATGTTACGATGCCACAACCGGTTATCGCCCCGACAGGTGGATCGGCCGTCGATCGTCGTATGGCGCAATCGCGCGCGCGTCGTGAACGACCACTTATTCCCGAAGTGCCAACGCCGGTGGTACCGCGCCCGAGTGTGCCGTCGCGAGTGATTCCACCGACTGCCAAACCTGCGCAGTCGCCGGCTGCCAATCAGCCCAAGCCGGCGGTGCGCGATACGGCGTCTCGCGAGACGCCGCCAACAACCAATGCGCAACAACCACGTACGCCGTCGGCGCGTGTTCCGAGCGATACGCCATCGGGACGACAAGATACCGCACCTACCCGTGACAAATCCGAAGAGCGCTCAACGCGTGAGCCAGCGAGTAGTGATAGTGGCGTGCCAAACGTCAATCGCATCATGGCCAATTTGCGCAAGCAGATTCAACAAAAACTCCCTACATCTGGGGCCAGTGTACCGACACGCGCATCGACGTCACGGCCACAGGATGAGATCCATCGGTTCGCGCCTGGGCAACGGATTTTTTGTTTGCCGTATGGTGATGGTGAGATTGTCGAGAGCTTTTTTGTGGACGGCCGCGAGTATATTCGTGTGGACTTCCCGAATTATGGGGAGCTCAAAATTGATCCATCACTGAGTTTGGTCAAAATCTTGTCGGATGCTGATGACACGCCTGCCGAAGACTAGACTATTGACAATTAGAACAAATATGCTACAATAGTGCGTACTGTGATGGTCACATCACCGCAAATACGAGGAATGATGCTGAAGCACGAGAGGAGTTGACCATGTCCAAAGATTTGAACAAAGTAATGATTACCGGCCGCTTAGGGGCCGACCCCGAAATGCGCTTTACCCCACAAGGTAGCCCAGTTACCACATTTAATGTGGCGAGTGGCCGCACCTGGCGTTCGGCTGACGGCACGCAACATGACGACACCGAGTGGTTCCGTGTGGTGGCGTGGGATAAGTTGGCCGAGATTTGCAACCAATATCTCACCAAAGGCGCCCGTGTCTATGTTGAGGGGCGTTTGCAGACGCGCAAATATCAAGATCGCGAAGGTATCAATCGCCAGTCAACTGAAGTGATTGCCACCGATATGATTATTTTGAGTAGTCGGCGCGAAGATGACGCGGGTGGTTATGCCGGTGCGTCATTTGACGAGATGGGGGCAACACCACCGCGGGCCTCAACGCCTACCCCAACTCGTGCTCCTAGCGCACCACGGAGCAATGCGCCACAACCGATTAGTGATGATGAGTTTGATGCGCCACCACCGGCAGCGCGACCATCACGCCCGGCCAGTAACTCGCGGCCAAAGAGCCCGCCACCACAGGTAGATGATGACGCTGAGGATTTGCCATTCTAGTCTATGTGTCTGATGGTTTGTATACAACAACGCGGGGACAATTACCATGGTAATTGTCCCCGCGTTCCATTTATATGTGGAGACTAATCGACTAGGTCGTCATACTCGGCGAGGAGGTCATGCCATTCACCGATGAGCTCATCACGACGCGCAGCGTAGTAGATGTGATCGACACCCTCTTCGTCGCGGTAGACTAGGTCTACTTGACGGCGCATTGGGCGAAGATAGCCGATGTTGCCCCACCAGCGAATGTGATCTTCGTTGATGGTTTGATCGGCAAGGTGCATGCGCGCGGCATACTGCCGAATGCTCCCTTCTTCGATGTCGTTCATCCGCCAAGGATGTGGGCTGACTTCGTCATTGCGCAAATTGCGGAAGATAAAGCGCTTATCACTTTGGTCGTCAAGAACTGTCTCAACTACCTCAATACCTGTGCGCGGCTTTTTGACCTGCACGAGATCAAGCCATGCTTGATTGAGCTGGTCGCGGGTTACCCCATGATACTCTTGAATTTCGAATGCATCTTCACCTGCACCGTCGCGTTTGTTTTTGAGCAACAAGTCGAAGCGTGGCTTGTTCTCCTCGTCGCGCCAAATGCGCGTAATCGCCCCACGTCCACGCCAACGCGGTCGACGTTCACCTTGGAAGTTAGGGAATGTCGCTTGGGCTGGCACACTCATTGCACTGGCACTCGCAATCACATGGCTAGCCGTAGGTGCTTGCGTAGTGGCGGCTGCCTGCTGCTCATCATCAAATGTGACCGTATCAACGGCCAATTGCGGTGCATAGGTATTGATGAGTTGTTGCCATTGGGCGCCCAATCCCCAGTCTGATACACCATAAAAGATATGATCGATGACACCATGGCTGTCACGATGGACCAAATCATATTTGGGGCGCCCACCTTGGATGTAGGCGCGCCACAAACCAAGTTGACCTTGCCATTTGATGTCCTCGAGATTGGCATTACCGTCACGCAGGTCTTCGTGGCGTTCGATGGCATAGTCCCAAAGACCTTGGGCGCGATCGCGTGTGACTCCGGCTGTGGTGCGCAAATCGCGTACTTCGTAGTGCCATACGCCACCACGACGCTGTGCAGACACGATGGATACACCGCTCCGGGGCAGGTCAAGGTCAGCGCCATTGTTTTGACTAGGGCGACACAGACGACGTAGGTCATCTGGCGTAGCCATCACAGTCTGCGCCTCGATCCGGAGCATGACACGCCCATCAGGAAGCATGTATGGTGGATTGTCGCCACGTACCTCAATACGGGCAATGTGCTCACCATCAATGGTAACAATCTCGCCTTGAACGTGTGGTGCTGGATTAATCTGCTCACCAGCCTTGAGCACGGTTGCCAGCAATTTGTCTTTTTGCTTGATGCCGATAACGGTGCCGTTATCGCTTCCAATCAAAAGAACACCACCGCCGATATTTGCGAGTGCTCCGATGTGCATACTAAAGTCTGCACTTTTGCCATCGGCGATTTGCACAATGTGATTATCATTGGTGGCTTGGAGCAACTGGTGCACTGCCCAACGACGTACTGGAGTATTGATGAAGATGGTTGCGTCTGTTTGCCGATGCATAATAACTGCACGCAACGCCTCGTATGTCGGGGTGTGTAATTTGACTTCGCTGAACCCCGCGCCGATCTCCTCAAGTGTCGTGGCACCTGAACCGCCGAGAATACATACCTCGGTGATGCCATCAATCGCTTGCGAGAGGGCATGCAGTTGATTGCTGGCAATCAGCTGTTTGATTTGTTCGATTCCTGCTGTCTGATCGGCATGTGCAATAGCAATGCCATTTGCTGCATGGATGAGTGCGCAAATGGCATTGGCTGGAGTTTTGGTTTGACCGTCAGTTGCGTTGGCGTCGAGGTGATGGATGATTGTTTCGATGTTGCTAATTGCAGCGTCTGCAGCAAAAATGGCGTTTACTGTTACCCCATCGGCACTGATAACTTCAAATCCCGGTAGGATTGTTGTGCGCGTGCGTAGATCATGATGGAGTGCAAGTCGTTGTTGATCTTCTGTGTTGAGAATTCCCGCTTTTTCGAGCAACACGAGTTTGTCATAATCTCGTTGGATTGCATCATAGCTTTTAATGTTGCCGATACCCGTTAATGCAACCATATCAAGTGATGCGTGGGTGATTGCGCGCAAGAGCTCGATGTGGTTACTGCCGCTGGTGACCGCATACCGTACATGTGGATCAATCCGCATGGTAGTGGTCCCAACAGGGACAGTACTAGCCGACATGTTCATAGACACTCCGATTGTTCAGATTTTGAGTTTTGCGAATATAACGTTGTCATTTACCGTTATCAAAAGTTGGTTGCAGATGATACGCATGAGCTTGATATCGCGCGTCGCTACAATATACGAATTAGAACCATGTACTTGCGTAATTTACGATAATACAATAGTGAATAATATAATGTAAAACGTATTAGATTGCAACTCGCAAGGTTATAGTATCAAAAGTTTTTCATCTGTAACATAACAATTTGCTCATAATATCGAACAATATCGATATTATGTGTTGTTTATGTGTTGCGTACAACGTAAAATAACGCGAGCAGTGTGCACAAATACACCATAATTATGTCATTGTTTGATACGCAAGTAAATAGATCAGCTGTGTGAAATTATGCGAATTAATGATTTACAAAAAGCATGTTGTTAAGTGTCGATACAGGCGATAGTGTCTATGGCAACTGATACCAAGGTCACTGCAACTAATGGTATAGTGGCAAGCATGTCTATTATTGTGACGACGATGTAATGAAGATGTAGGTATGCATATGACTGAGATGAATCACGAGCAAATTGGTGATCTTGCGTTTGTCCGCGATCCAGCGTACCCATATCCGTTTAAAGTGGAGATTGCCCCGCACTTTTGGATGACAGAACAAACCGGCAAATTGGCAGATGCAGTAGAGGGCTACTTCCAAGGTGTTGACCCTACACCAGCCCAACGAAGTGCGATGCAGACCTATCTAACCCAATATGTGACACGTGCGTTGCTTTTGCCAGGACAGAATCGGAATTTATTGCTCCAAAAAATTACCCAGCTGCGCTCTCAACGTGATTTTGAGCGCTTTGCGGATGATTTGGCCGATGTTGGTATTGAGCCGTTTTAAGCGTACACCGTTGTGCATGATGATGGTCTGTGAAGGGGGCTCTATTTGACAGCAAGTATCGCTGTAGCGTATGATTAAAGCGTTGTCACTCTCGGGGCGTAGCGCAGCCTGGTAGCGCACATGAATGGGGTTCATGAGGTCGGAGGTTCAAATCCTCTCGCCCCGACCAGACAACTGCTCACCACGAGCAACATCGTCGACCATGGTCGGCGTTTTTTTGTATCGGATGAGAATGCGAGGTATTATGGTACGACAATTTGTAGTAATCACCCTTATCGTTGGATTCATATTCGGTTCAGTGCCGGTGGCACAGGCGCAGACCCCAGGCGAGATGTGCTTTCCGGAGACAGGTTACTGTATTAGTGGGCGTATCCGCGAATACTGGGAGGCACAAGGTGGTTTACGCGTCTTTGGCTATCCTATCGGGCCACAGACGCAATCAGTGATTGAGGGCAAGAGCCTGACACTGCAGAACTTTGAGCGCAACCGGCTTGAGCTACATCCAAAGAATGCCCGTCCGTATGATGTATTGTTGGGGCGATTAGGCGCTGATCGGATTGTACAAAGTGGCCGTGATTGGTTCACCTTCCCCAAGTCTGCAGGTGCCGAGGGGTGTCGGACATTTAGCGAAACGGGACATGCCGTCTGTAGCCGGTTCTGGCAAGTCTGGCGCACCTATGGGCTTGAGATTGATGGGCAGGCTGGTATCAGTGAAAGCGAAAGCCTGGCATTGTTCGGCTTGCCGTTGTCAGGGGTTATTACCGAGCGCTTAAGTGACGGCAAAGAGTACCAGGTTCAGTGGTTTGAGCGTGCACGTTTTGAGTATCACCCCCAAAATACTGCCCCATATGATGTGCTGTTTGGCTTGTTAGGTAATGAGGTACGTGATTTTGTTCCAGCTAAGGCGCCGAACGATCTGCCGATCGTCGGACCCCCGAGCGGGACAGTCGCTGAGGCTGTACGGGTACTGGCACCCAAGGCTGCCACAAACGGGTATACGTATGATGATGTGGTTAGTATCGTACAGGCCTACGAGCGTATCGGCAATAGTGTTGGGGTTGACTGGTTCTTGGCTATCGCCCAAATGGCCCACGAAACCGGTTTTATGACTAGCTTCTGGTCGGCACGGCCACAACGCAATCCTGCCGGGCTCGGCGTTGATGGCAGCCGATCTAGTACGAACCCGAATGTGTCTGGCTGGGCATTTAATACACAACGTAATCAGTGGGAGAAGGGCTTGAGCTTTGCCTCGTGGGAAGACGAAGCGATCCCAGCCCATATCGGACGTATGCTGGCCTATGCAATGACTGATCAACAAGCGAATCCTGCCCAGAAGGCGCTGATTGATAAAGCGTTGTCGTATCGCCCGTTGCCGTCCCATTTGCGCGGCGTAGCCCCGACCATCGTCGGCATGAACGGCAAGTGGGCTGTGCCAGGCACCACCTACGGTCAACGCATCCTTGAAGTCATGATGAAACTCCGCGCAGTCCCGTAACTCTTCCCTTCACTCCTGCCCCTCGACAGCATCCTGTCGAGGGGCTTTTTGTATCGAATCAGCTTGATATCAGCTCTTTTGACAAAATAATTACAAATTATATTTATTGCTATTGCATAACATGACAAATTGTGTTAATATCTCACATAGATGTAATCAAATTGTAATTTACTACATAATGAAGTAATCTCAATCAAGGGCTGAGTGGAGTAAGGAGCCAGCGATGGGTGAGATGAGTCTAAGTGCAGCATACGAGCTCATGCGTCATGCGGTACGTGAGGGAGAGCAGGTTAAAGTGGCGAGTATTGCGCGTCACGTGCTGCAGTATTTTCCGCACAACATTAAGGCCAAGTTGTACTTAGGCGAGGCATTGGTAGCAGCTGGCTTACACAGCGAAGCACGCACGATTTTTTTGTCGGTATGCGAGAGCGACCCAGAGAATTTTGTGGCGTTGGTTGGCTTAAGTGCAATTGCCGAGCAAACCGATCAACTCAGCGATGCGATTTATTATTTGGAGCGTGCGATTGAGATGCGCCCAGACATGAGCGATATTCGCACGCGTTTGGCAAGCATGTATCAGCGCACTGCCAAAGACGATCAGTATTTGCAGATGACGCGCGTCGGTCTAGGGCGATTATTTGTCCGCGGTCGCATGTTTGAGCAGGCGATTGATGAATTTCAGAAATTGCGAGCAATTCACCCTGAGCGACTCGATATCATCGTCGCATTGGCCGAATCATTGTGGCGTAATGGGGATGAGCATGCGGCGTACGATGTATGTATGCAGGCCGTTGCGGATGCGCCGCAGCTCCTCAAGGCGAATTTTATTATTGGGCGATACCAAACCCACCGTGATACGACGCAGAGTGCACATTATTGGCAACAGGCACAACTCTATGACCCGATGCTTGAGACGGCCAAAGAATTGTTCGGAGACGAGGCGTTACCGCCAGTTGCTGACTGGATGTTGCCAGAATGGGATGCACAATCATGGCAACATGATGCATTCGTGAAGTCATTTAATCAGGCGCAAGTCAAGTATATTAGTACCGAGGTAATCCCGACAATTCGTGATAGTGATGTGCAGTCAGTATTGGCACAGATGGGACAAATGGGCTATGAGCCTGCCCACGATCACGATGCAGACTGTGCTTGTCTTGACGCCCATGAGGTCAGTCATGACAGCACTGGGATGCTGTTACAACGGACGCTTGAGCGTCATGCATCAATGCAGACTGATGACACGCGGACGCTGAGTGTGCCTGCAGATGCAATCTCAGCGCAGGTGACTGAGCTATCGCCAGTTGTGACTGCAGCAACATTCGTTGCGGCGATGAACGGTACAACGGCTGATGATACACATCGTGCCACAACACCAGTTGTGCCCGAAGAGGACGACGTGGTGACTGAGCCTGTAGCTATGAAAGCCCCTGAGCCAGCATTTGATAATGTGCCATTTACGATTCCTGATGAGATTACTGATGATGATCGGTTCTTGATGACGGTTTTGCAGAAGCAACAGGCATATGCGGAGAGTGTTTTGCCGCACGCTGCGCCAATTGAACGGTTCCATAACGGTCGCCTGCGTATTCATACCGATCAAATTCGTACGATTAACTCAAGTGATGATTTATATGGCATGTTGGCACGGCTCGAGATCGCTCATCAACCAGCGCCGACCGAGGATTTGCGTGAGGTCATTGCACGCACACTGGGTGGTGGATTAATCGAGCGACCTCGTGTGTTGCCACCTCGCGATTTGTTTATCCCCAAACCGGCAACACCTGCACCAGTTGCATCAGCCGCAGCTGCGTTCCATACTGATGTCAAAGCTCAGCCGACAGCTCAACCTCCCGTCGCAAGTGATCACAACAGCCGCAGTGATGACTTGTTGGCTAACTTGCTGTCACAGCCACACAGTGGTTTGACCGAGGGGATGCGTGGCTTGTCGGCAGCCCTACCCCGTGTCGATCGGGTGGATTCGTTGGATGCGCTTCTGACAAATGCAAAGATGCCCGAGGCGGTTGGAGCGAATGCAAGTGATGATGACACGTTGTTGGCATTATTAGAACATCCCGAAGAAGCTATGCAGGCCAAAGCGGCCGCTGGTGCGTTTGATGGAATTGCGGTGAGTCGCGGTATGCGTCTGCACGACTTTGGCGATCAGCTCGCAGATGCGGCAGTGGATGTCACCGACATGTTGCGCGAGATTGGCTTGACAACCGGCGAGATCTCGAGTGCACAAGTCAATCAGGCTGTGGTTAATACAGGTCCATTGCCGCCGTCACAGATTGCCCGGAACGCACCACAAATCCCTTCAAAGTCGATTACCGTGAGCGAGCCTGTGCGACCTGCCGATGTGAACACACCACCACGAAACGTGCGTGAGATTCAACCGTCAGGGAACGAGGCGATTGATAGTTATTTGCGGGCGCTCAAGGCCGATCCAGAGAATGTGGTATTGCGACTCTCGGTGGCACGTGTGGCGGTGCAGTGCAGTATGTTTGATACTGCCATGTCACAATATCGTGCGCTAGTGCATAACAGTGCGTTACTTGATGATGTGATTGTTGATTTGCGCGATTTGTTGCATACGCTGGAGGAGTCGTACTTACGCCGCGAATGTCATCGCATTCTTGGGACGGCGTATTCGCGGCAAGGCAAAATGGCCGAGGCTGTGGCAGCGTTCCGCATGACCAAAAGCAGTGGCGCACCACCAATGATTTAGGCAAATGTGTCGTCGGAGCATGGATGAAACGGGGAGCAGGATGCTCCCCGTTTTTGGTGTGAAAAAGTACTTTGCTCATCACACAACGCTGAATGAATGGTATGATACGTAGTGGTATTGCAATAGCATATATGCTAAAGGAGTTTGTTCGTGGAGCGTTCATTAATTATTCTCAAGCCAGATGCCGTACAGCGTGGATTGGTCAGCACCATTTTGGGTCGTCTCGAGCAGCGCGGGTTGCGCTTTGCAGGGCTCAAGATGATGCATGTCACCGAGGAGTTGGCCCGCAAGCACTATGGCGAGCACGAGGGTAAGCCATTTTTTGCTGGTTTGATTGAGTACATCACGTCAGGCCCAGTGGTGGTGATTGTGGTGTCCGGTAAGAATGTCATCGAGACGGTTCGTACGATGGTCGGTGCAACCAATCCAGTCAAGGCTGCTCCTGGCACGATTCGTGGCGACTTCGGGCTCGAGATTGGTCGCAATTTGATTCACGCCTCAGACTCACCTGAGAGCGGCGAGCGTGAGACGGCTATCTTCTTTGCCAGCAATGAGTTGGTAACGATGGAGCGCAGCGTCGATCGCTGGATTTACGAGTAAGCGTGCATGAAAATTGCGATTATTGGTTTGGCCAATAGCGGCAAGACGACTGTATTTAATGCGTTGACACGCGGTACAGCTGAGACTGCCGCCTATAGTTCGGGGCAACTCGAACCAAATATTGCGACCGTCAAGGTGCCTGATGCGCGTCTTGACGAGTTGGCACGCATCTTCAAGCCACGCAAAATCACCGCCACCGACGTGCAATATGTTGATGTGGCCGGTATGAGTGGGGGCGGTAACCGTAGTGGATTGCCACCAGCGGTACTTAACTACATCAGTGGTGCAGATGCGCTGTTGCATGTGGTGCGTGCGTTCGAGGACAACACAGTGCCACATCCCGATGGGAGCGTGGACTTCCGTCGCGATATTGAGTCAGTTGATCTTGAGCTCATCTTCTCGGATTTGGCGATTATCGAGAAGCGCCTCGTGCGCCTCAACGGTGAAATCGGCAAGATGGCAGGGCGCGAGCGCGAGCTCCGCACCATCGAACGCGATGCACTGGTGCGTTTGCAAGCCGCCCTTGAGGCTGGTCAGCATGTGCGCGATATCGACCTCGACGAAGAAGAGTCACGACTCCTGCGTGGCTATCAGTTCTTGACGTCAAAGCCGATTTTGCAAGTCATCAATGTCGGTGATGATGCCGTCAATCAGCAAATCACGATTGACTACAACCACCGCATGAGTGGCGTGGCCGTGATTGCTGGCAAGATCGAAGCCGAGTTGGCCCAGATGAGTGACGATGATGCCACCATGTTCATGGAGGATCTCGGCATTACTGAGCCTGCCCGTAATCGTGTTATTCAAGTCTCGTATGAGTTGCTAGGCTTGATGAGCTTCTTGACTGCCGGTGAAGACGAAGTGCGCGCATGGACCATTCGGCGTAACACCCCAGCTGTTGAGGCTGCCGGGGCTATTCACTCCGATATCCAACGCGGCTTTATCCGTGCCGAGGTCGTAGCGTTTGCGGATTTGATCAAAGCTGGCGGTCTTGTTGAAGCCAAGAAAGCCGGTACAGTTCGACTTGAGGGCAAACAATACATCGTCAAAGACGGCGATATCTGCCACTTCTTGTTTAACGTGTAGCACTGTCGCAATACGGTGTGACAGCCCCTTGGGAGGGTACCCTCCCAAGGGGCTTTTGCGTGCTACACTAACACGTAAGGAACACGATTGGGTTGGTGGTGCGTGTGAGGGGCCTATGATTCGCTACATCCGGAGATTTATTCGCCTCGACGAGGTGTTACTCATCGTTTTGGTATTTATGCTGTTTGCGGTCGGTTATGTGCAACTCGTGTTGAGCACCGACAGTACTGACCTGGTACCGACTGCTCGGGGTATTTTGCAAATTTTGTGGCCGTCATCGTTGCCGTTGTTGTGTTTTATTGTGATGTCGATTCTATTACATCGATTTCAACCTCAAACCGACCAACTCTTGTTGCCGTTGACGGCGTTTTTGAGTGGTATGGGACTGTTGTTCACCTCGCGTTTGGCGCCGAGCTTGGCGGTGTTGTATCCGGATACCTACCCCGATATTGACTCACGCCAAGCGATGTGGATTACGCTTGGATTAATCGTGTTTGGGGTGATTGTGCTGGTGCCATGGGATGCAATTCTGCGCAAACGGACGCGCATGTCGCTGATGGATCATATGGCGCATTACCGCTATGCCTGGCTTTCAATCGGTATGGCATTGATTGTCGCAACGTTTTTCTTTGGGACTGACCCCAATCAAAGCGGTGTCCGTGCGTGGTTGACAATTGGCCCAATTACATTCCAGCCATCTGAGTTGCTCAAAATCGTCTTGGTGATTTTTTTGGCATCGTATCTCGATGAACATCAGCATCAATTGGTGAGTGGGACTGAATGGTTCGGCATCAAGCTTCCCTCATTAAATGCCATGTTACCGTTGTTGCTGATGTGGGGCATCGCAATGGTGTTGATTGTCATTCAGCGCGATCTCGGTGCGGCCTTGATGTTGTTTAGTGTCTTTTTGGCGATGATCTATGTAGCAACGGGGCGCGGTCTGTATGCGGGTGGCGGCTTGCTGGCCTTCTTGGTCGGTGCCTACACGTTGCATCATTTTTTGCCGATTGTGCAGTTGCGTGTGGCAATCTGGCTTGATCCATGGTTGCAGGAACGCGGATACCAGTCAATTCAAGGGATGTATGCATTGGCGTCCGGCGGTATTTTGGGGAGTGGGATCGGACGTGGCATGCCGGGCATTGTCCCGGCCTCGCATACCGACTATATTTTTACGAGTATCGGCGAAGAGTTGGGTCTGTTGGGTGCGGTGAGCTTGTTACTGGTCTACCTGTTGTTGGCAGTGCGTGGCTATAGCATTGCAATGCGCCTGAGTGGCGAGTATTCGACATTTGAGCAACTGCTGGTCGTCGGCTTTACGACGATCCTGGTTATTCAGGCGTTTATTATCATTGGCGGGAATTTGCGTTTGATTCCATTGACTGGTATTACGATGCCGTTTGTGTCGTATGGTGGGTCGGCAGTGTTGATGAACTTTGTGGTAATGGGGCTATTGGCGCGTCTGTCTGTCAGTCAAAAATCATTGAATACCACGATTGCCTACTCGGCCAAATAGGATGCGACGTCACCGTATGGCGCGATAATCCGGCATGGATGCGCTCATGGTGTCGCCGGATTGTCACCACGCCCAAGTGGTTTTGGTATGATAATAAGATAAACAGCTGAGAGGAGTAGTTGCATGACGACTTTGTTGTTGATTCGTCATGGTGCCAATGATTGGGTCCATGGACGATTAGCCGGCCGCATCCCCGGCATTCATCTCAACGAAGAGGGTCGCCAGCAAGCTCAGGCTGTGGCGCAACGCCTTGCTGATATTCCGTTGACAGCCATATACGCCAGTCCTCTTGATCGCACCATGGAGACCGCGCAGGCCATTGTGGCAGGGCGTGACCTCACTATCACTCAAGTCCCCGATGTGCGCGAGGTTGACTATGGTGAGTGGCAGGGCGCCGAGCTCAAAGAGCTGTACAAGCATGATTTGTGGCCAGTGGTGCAGCACTACCCGAGCGGCATGCGGTTCCCTGGCGGTGAGTCAATCGCCGATGCCCAGATGCGCATGGTGCGCGCGCTTGATACGTTGTGTGCACAACACGGCGAGCATGATGTGATTGCGGTGGTGTCGCATGCGGATCTGATTAAACTCGCGTGTGCCCACTATATGGGCATGCACATGGACCTCTTTCAGCGGCTCGAAATCGGCACTTGCTCGGTGACAGCATTCCGCTTTACCAAGCTCGGGCCACGGTTGGCTGCCTATAATGATCTCGGCTCGCTTGCCCACCTCAAACCCAAACCGCCTGAACCACCGGCACAAGAGGCACCACAGGTATGAAGTACACCTATGATTTTGACCCGGCGTCACACTTTACGGTGGGGACTGTCGGAAAACCCGGCCAACGCACCTTCTATATTCAGGCGCGTGAGGGACGGACAATTTTGACCCTGCTGGCCGAAAAAGAGCAAGCGCGAGCCTTGGCGCAAGCACTTGATCGTCTTGGTGAGGAAATCCTGGCCAACAACCCGTTGCTGTCGAGCAACGAGGACGAAGTCCTGATTCGTGATATGTCACTCATTGAACCCATCGAACCAGCCTTTCGGGTGGTGCAGATGGGACTCGGATACGACGCCGATCGTGATTACTGTGTGATGATTTTGCAGGGTATGGACGACGACGACGAGGACCAAGCCCCCAATGCCCGCATCTGCATCCCCCGCGCCAATATGCGCGCTTTGAGCCAACACATCCTCAAGATTGTGTCGGGCGGTCGGCGCGTATGCGGTAATTGTGGGCGCCCGATGGATCCCGAAGGTCACTTCTGCCCGCAAATGAACTAACGCAATGAACACCAAAGGGTGCCAATGAGCGACGAACGACCAGCATTGACGATTAATCAGATGCTCGCCTTGTTGACCTATGCCGAGCTGACGCCGCAAACCTCGATGCCGTGGAGCAGTAATGCTACCATCTTGTGTATTGCGGCCCATGAGTCACAGCAGGCACTTGTGATTTATAAGCCACAGCGCGGTGAGCGTCCTCTGTGGGACTTCCCCCGTGGCACCTTGTGCAAGCGCGAGACTGCTGCATTTGTGGTGAGCCATGATCTCGAGTGGAACTTAGTGCCCCCCACGGTGCTCCGCGATGGCCCGTATGGCCTCGGTTCGGTGCAGTTATTTATCGAGAACGATGAGGAAGCGCATCTTTTTACCATGCAAAAAGAGGGCGGCTACGAGTCATACCTGCCTCGCCTCGCCGCATTCGATGTTATTATCAACAACGCAGACCGCAAAAGCGGGCACTGCTTGAAGGGCAGTGATGGCCGGCTGTGGGCCATTGACCACGGCATCGCGTTCCACGATGAGCCCAAGTTGCGCACCGTGCTGTGGGACTTTGCCGGTGAGCCACTACCAGAGGACATTGCCACTGATTTGGAGCACCTGCGCGTCCGACTCCATGGTCGTGATGGTGCCCTCAAGTTACTTGATACATTGCTTAGTCCAGAGGAAACCAAGGCCTTGCAACGACGCATTGACCGGTTACTGTCAAAGGGAAAGTACCCGGAACCGACCTCTGAGCGAAATTATCCTTGGCCACCTGTCTAAGGATTCATCGTTTTTGTGAGGAGTGGAGGTATTGTCTATGACGATTGCAAGTGAACAGCGCCCGCTGTGGGTGGCAGTGGTCGGTGCCGGTCCAGCCGGCTTTTATGCGATCGAAGCGTTGCTCAAAGGCGACGCTCATGTGCGCGTCGACATCATTGAGCGCTTACCCAATCCGTTCGGCCTCGTGCGATCAGGTGTTGCTCCTGACCACCAGTCAATCAAAGGCGTCACGCGTATCTATGACAAACTGATGGCTGACCCACGCGTGCGCTTCTTTGGGAATGTGACTGTGGGCACCGATATTACCCATGACGAGCTGTTAGCCCATTATGATCAAATCATCTACGCCGTTGGTGCCCAATCAGACCGCAAAATGGGCATTCCTGGCGAGGAATTGGTTGGCAGTGCCCCGGCTACGTCGTTTGTTGGCTGGTATAACGGTCACCCCGATTATCGCAATGCGCAGTTCAACCTCGACCATGAGCGCGTGGTGGTGATTGGCAACGGCAATGTGGCCATGGACGTGACGCGGATTTTGATGGCACCAATCGAAGAGCTGGCAACGACCGATATGGCCGATCATGCGATTGCGGCACTGCGTCAATCACAGGTCAAACAGGTGGTCATGCTCGGGCGTCGTGGTCCGGTTCAGGCGGCCTTTACCACGCCAGAGCTCAAAGAGTTCGGCGAGTTGCATGGCGTCGATGTCTATCTTGACGCCGAGGACTTTGTGCTCGACCCGGCCAGCGAGGCCCAATTGGCCAACGACAAAGTCGCTACCCGCAACATGGACGTGATGCGTCAATACTTGGAACGTGCGCCCGAGGGGCTTGATCGCTCCATCCACATGCGGTTTATGTGGTCGCCGGTGCAGATTCTGGGCGAAAACGGCCAAGTTACCGGTGTAGTGGTTGAGCGCAATCGCCTGGTTGATGACGGTAATGGCAGCGTGCGGGCCGAGGGCACGGGTGATCGCCAAACCATCGCCTGTGGCATGGTGTTGCGCTCGGTCGGCTACCGTAGCGTGGCGTTGGCAGGAGTGCCGTTCGACGAGCGTCGTGGTTTGTTCCCCAACGTTGAGGGACGATTGACTGATGGTCCCGGTGGTGCTGTATTGCCGCGCACCTATGTGGTTGGCTGGGCCAAGCGCGGCCCGTCAGGCATCATTGGCACCAACAAACCAGACTCAGTTGCCACGGTCAACAGCATGAAAGCCGATTGGCAGGGATTGTCTGACTTGGCTGCTATCCACCGTGATGGTGCCGCTGTGGCGACGTTGATTGCAAATCGTACCGCCCAAGTGGTCGATTATGCCGGCTGGCAAGCCATCGATGCCCACGAGATTGCCACGGGAGCGCCCCAGGAGCGCCCACGCGTCAAGTTGACGCGCGTGGCCGATATGTTGAATGTCGCCAAACAACGCTAATGTGACATAACGAAGCACCCGTCGTGCATTCGCACGACGGGTGCTTTTGCGTGTTTTAGTCGATGCGATACGTGGCTACGACTGGGTAATGATCGCTAGGGAATCGTCCGTCAGCACCTCGACTCGTCACGATAGTCGACTGCTGCACACGGATGCGCTTGGTGGGATCGCGCAGGACAATCCAGTCGATGCGGTTATCGTCGCGCTCGCCCGATAACGCCGGCCACTCCACCCCTTTGAAGCCGTGGAACGACATGACGCCAACGCCATCTGCGTGCCCGGCGGCATTCCAACTGTCGACAAACCCGTAGTTACACAATGCGGCGTGTACGTCGCTATCTGGGGCAATATTGAAGTCGCCCGTGATAAATGTGGGGAGATGGGCAAACTGCTGCAGTTGGCGGGCGATGACGTGGATGGCCTGTCGGCGCGACTCCTCGCCCCGATGGTCGAGGTGGGTGTTGCACAGACAGAGTTGCATCTGGCTGGGAATGTGGGTGACGTGCATCCAGGTAGCAACGCGCATCCACGAGGTATCCCACGAAAGCGATGGACGGTCTGGTGTCTCACTCAGATGGAATCCGCCGTGTTGATGTACGGTAAACAGATTGCTACGCCAGGCGATGGCGGCGTATTCGTAGGGCGCATGATTGCCGTATGGCAAGCCAGGAGTAATCGTGTGTTGTGGGAATGACTGCATCATCCAGTCAACCTGGATTTGCATCGCCTCTTGAACGCCGATGACATCGGCGTTGAGGGTGTTAAGCACGCTGGCGAGCAAGTCATGTCGATATGGCCATGAATCATTGCCATCATCCGCGTTGGCGTTGCGCAGATTTGCGCTACAAATGGTGAGTTCCATACAATTACACTCCTAATCTGCGCAAAAATTCGCGGTTGCGGGCTGCACTCTCGCGTGGGGCGCCCATGCCGGGTAGGACATCTTGTTCGACCACAATCCAACCGTCGTAGCCCAATCTGTTGAGGGCTGCCAATACATCGGCAAAGGGTACTGCCCCTTGACCGAGCTCACAAAAAATCCCCGCCTTGAGGGCTGCAAAATAATCAAGATTGGCACGGCGCGTCAGGTCGGCAACATGCGCACTACAATCTTTGAAATGGACGAGGCGCAGGCGTGGGGCTAGTTCAGTCAATGCATCTACAAGATTGGTGGTGTTGCTCCCCGAACCAAACAAGTAGTGCCCCGTATCAAACACAAGCCCGAGAACAGCTGGATCAGTGTGATCCATGAAGCGTCGCACCTCGTCACTTGTCTCGACCAAACCAGCGCAGTGGTGATGGAACGCAGTCTGCAACCCGCTACTCGTATGCACAGACTGTGCTGCCCGATTGGCGACGACTGCTGCGTGCCGTATGACTGCATCACTGGTGGGGTTGGTGATGCGACCAGCATGTGTGGTGCGATGGGCGTCACTCCCGTTTTCGTCAGCTAAGATGAGCAGTGGTTGGTGGTGTTGTCCGAGGATTTGGGCAGTGTGTGCCAATAAATCGGCGGTGCGTTGCGCATTACTGATGGCAGGGGCAATGGTTGCATTCGTGCCAGCGAGTGGCACAGGCACATAGGCGCCGATAAGGGTCAGCTGGCGTCGTTGCAGTTCGGCCGCAAGCGCGCTGGGAGTTGTCGGCATAAATCCCCAATCACCTAGCTCGGTGCCAGTGTAACCAGTGGTGACGAGTTCGTCGAGCATTTGGGTGTATTCGATGCGTTCACCGCTGAGACCCTCGAACTCAAGCGTGCCCCACGAGCATGGTGCGTTGGCAATGCGAAACGGCGACATATCTCCATTACTCCTCTGTTGTCTGCGTTTGCCTCTATCATAATCGTGGTTTTGTCTCTGTGCAAACGATTGCACAACGGTGATGTATGGATTGGTACTTTTGTGCAAACGTTTGCACAATGTGACAAGTGTGGGTGTATGAGGGGCAGATGCGTCGATGTGGGCAAATGTGTGGTGTCGGTCTGTGAATTTAGCATGGTGATGGTGTTCTATTTGCAAAGCGCCTCTGAATCTTGTATACTTACTTTCGATGTGAAGGCGGGTAGCTCAATTAGGCAGAGCAGCGGCCTCCAAATCCGCAGGTTGCAGGTTCGATTCCTGTCCCGCCTGCCAACACATCACCACTTACAACTTGGAGAGATGGCGGAGTGGTCGATCGCGCTCGTCTTGAAAACGAGAGAACTAACGTTCCGAGGGTTCGAATCCCTCTCTCTCCTCCAGTCTCACTACAAACGCACGGGGAGGTCGCATAGTCGGCCTAGTGCGGCGGTTTGCTAAACCGCTAGGGAAGCAATTCCCTCGAGAGTTCGAATCTCTCCCTCCCCGCCAATAACCCCCGACAAGTAGCACACTTGTCGGGGGATTGATTTTGTACTGTGATGCTGATTATGCTGCGTATCGGTGTTACACCGGTGGGTATATGGTCAGCAGTCTGTGTCCATTGAGTAGTACAATCATGCACAGCATGGCTGGCGTGATTCCATCATCAGCGTCTATGCAATGATGCACGCGATGTATCATTGCGACAAAGGGCACAGTAAAGAAATGTCCATCATGATGCGCCGGATGATTGTGTTGTGGGCGATGGCAGTCGCAGTGACTGCGTGTGGTATCGACGAAGTGTTCATGGTTGGGTTGTGGGATGGGTCTGAGATAATGGGGTCCGCTCCGTGGTATCTCGTAGAACTCAACGGTAACCCGGTTGAGAATGTCACAGTGACGGTTCAATACGAGAATAATAATCTTGCAGGGTATGGATTTTGTAATTGGTACCGCGTGGCACCGTACCATACGTCATCTACAGCGATACACATCGATGATGTTGCGACGATGAATACCACGTGTACTGATGAACGTATGACATACGAGCAGGCGTATGTTGAGGCGTTGCGTGCCACCACTCAGATCACGGTGCATGATGGCAAGTTGTTGTTTCAGTCGGATCAAGGTCAGACGTTGTTGATGTTTATGCAGTAGGAGCGCAGTGTATGACCACACCACGCATTACCATGACCCTCGCGATGAGTCTTGATGGTTATATTGCCCGGCGTGATGGATCGTTTGATTGGATTATGGGCGATGGCGCCCATCGTGCTGATACGCCACAGCGCTGGGATTTTGCGGCGTTTTTGGCCACTATTGATATTGTGGTGATGGGGCGTAACTCATATGTCCAGGGCTTTCATGCGGAGTATGCCGACAAACAGGTGGTGGTACTGAGCACAACAGCGCAACTGGCCCACGATCATGTGGTGTTCGTTGAGCCGGCGCAAGTGTTGGCGTATCTGCAGGAGCAGGCTATGCACGGGCGCCCGAACGTCTATCTGTTTGGTGGCAGTCGGGTGATTGCCCATTTTGTGAATGCAGATGCCATCGATGATTACTACGTGGGGATTGTGCCGGTGATTTTGGGCGATGGCATTCCACTGTTTGGACAACAGACCATTATGGCGCAGCTGACGCTTCAGCAAACATATGTCGATGATGGCGTGGTCGTGCTCCACTATCGTCGTCGTGAGGGTGCAGATGCATCGAATCTCCGCTAAAGATATACAACTGATTGCGCAACAACTCGCACCCATCGCTCGCCCACTTGATTGGGCGGTCTGGCAGGCATGGCGTGGACATGCGACGTGGAGTGATGTCGTACCGCATCTTACTGCGTATCAAAACGCCGATGGTGGCTTTGGGCACGGCATCGAGCCGGATGTCTGGCACCCGGCCTCGTCGCCACTGGCGACGACGATTGGCTTGCAATACGCGCACTGGATCGGGCTACCGCCGCAACATGCGCTCGTGCAACGCGCTTTGGGGTATCTTGTGGCGGCGTATGATACCTCGGCAGGCAAGTGGCACCCGATGGCTGCTGGTGTCAATGCGTACCCACATGCCCCGTGGTGGCATGTCGATGCACAGACGGGGCAGAATGCGCTGGACCGCGATTGGCCCAATCCGACAGCAGAGATTATCGGCTATCTGAGTATCTACCAAGGTACCGATGTTGATTTTGCGACCTTGTGTGCAGCCTTGGTGGATCATATTGCACAGGCTGACACCATGGAGTCGCATGCGTTGGCGTGCTATGTGCGGGCATATGATCGAGTGCCGCTGCAGGTGCAGGCGGCGTTGTATCCACACGTGGTGCGCCTTTTGCGCCCGACGATTCATCCAGTGCCGGCCGAGTGGCAAAGTGCCTACGTGCCAACCCCATTGGATTACGTACACACGCCAGCGAGCCCGTTTTTTGCCGAAATAGCCGACCTGATCGACATCCAACTGAATCAGTGGTGTCACCATGTACGGCACCACGGGCTATGGCGACCGACGTGGCAATGGGGACAGTATGATACAGAGTGGTCAACGGCACATGCCTGGTGGACTGGTAAAATGACGGTAGAACGCATGATGATTTTGGACCGATTTGGCCGGTTTGTGTAAGTGATTGATCATCTGAAAGGGCGCACCCTATGGACTACCGTGAACCGAAGGAGTTTCACCGGGGGACGACTGCGGGATTATTGGACGAGGCACAGAAAGCGGTTTATGACCGCGAGGGGTACTTGATTCTCCCAGAGTTGCTGAGCGATGCTGAGCTCGAGCCGGCGCGTCAGGCGATGCGCACCAAAGTGGACGAGATTGCGGCTGAACTTCGTCGTGATGGCAGAATTGTCGATGATTATGCGGATCAGCCGTTCGAACGGCGATTGGCGTTGCTATTTGCCAATCTGACCGATGCCGACTTTTTGCGCTACGGCCGTAGTTGGCGTGATCGCATTCCTGGGTACTTTGTGTTGATGACGAATCCCAAAATTTTGAATGCGGTGGAATCGTTGGTAGGTCCCGAAATCTTCGCCAATCCGGTCTACAACGTGCGCCCCAAAGTGCCCAAAGTGGCAGCTGGGGCGGTGCCGTGGCACCAAGACAAGAGCTATTGGCCGGATGCAAACGCTAATCCGGTGATTACGGTCTGGATTCCACTGGTGGATGCGACTGAGGAGAATGGCTGTTTGCATGTGTGGCCACGTACCCACAAAACGCAGGTCTACGACTTTCATCAAGAACAATACTCGGGCACAGGGTACTACGAAATATCCGGTAAAATGCTGACAAAAGCCAAGCGTTCGGCCGTATCATTACCAGTCAAAGCCGGAACAGCAATTCTGTTTAATGATCGCTGTGTTCACATGAGTACACCCAACAACTCGGACCATGTGCGCTGGAGTGTTGATTTGCGCTATCAGCCGACGGATCAGGATCCGATGCCACAACACGGAGCAGGGTTTTTGGCGCGGTCACGGTTGTACCCAGAGCGCGTGGCGCGACTTGATGATTGGTTGCACGAGCGCCCTGAAGCGCTGGTGTGAGTTGGATCAGCCCCCGCGCACGTTGCGTGCGCGGGGGCTTCGTGTTTAGCCGACGAACTGTAGGGCACTGCGCTCGATGGATTGAATGACGCCGTACTCGACGAGCGTCTCGCCGGCGATGGTGATTGACGAGAGTTGGAGCGTGCCAGCATAGACGGTGAGCGTGTAGATGTCGCCACGCCGGCTGATGTTGCCCCAGGCATGGCCAGTTGACCAGAACTGA
>Ga0068872_10001011_pt1 | contig 22854 bp, 41 predicted proteins | sample NOAtaG_7_FD_66441 | JGI IMG/M metagenome (GOLD analysis project Ga0068872, IMG submission 66441) | Freshwater lake microbial communities from Lake Erie, under a cyanobacterial bloom - NOAA_Erie_Diel1S_2200h metaG | ecosystem: Environmental > Aquatic > Freshwater > Lake | place: USA: Ohio, Lake...
TGCTCGCCACATGAAGGAAGAATCAGTTGAGCGTCGCGATGTTGATACATCAAACTTCGCTGGACTCGTTGTTCCACAATACCTCGTTGACCTCGCTGCACCTCTTGCACGCGCAGGCCGTCCAACTGCTGATTTCGCAACAAACAAGATGGCACTTCCTGCCGCTGGTATGTCGCTTGAAATCAGCCGTATGACCACAGGTACATCAACAGCAATCCAGGAAACACAGAACACTGCAGTTTCCGAAACAGACGCTGATGACACCCTGCTCTCTGTCCCAGTGCGTACAATCGCGGGACAACAGGACCTATCCCGACAGGCCATTGAGCGCGGAACAGGCATTGATGCATTCGTCATTGCTGACTTGATTCGCTCCTGGCACACAACACTTGATTCACAGGTACTCAACGGAACTGGTTCCAATGGACAGTTCAAGGGTATCCGCGCTTCAGGTGGAAACGCAATTACCTTCACTGCAACAACACCAACAGTTGCATTGCTATATCCAAAGTTGGCAGATGCTCTACAGCAAGTTCAGAGCAATGTGTTCACCACACCAACTCACTGGATTATGCACCCACGCCGCCTAGCATTCTTGCTAGCAGCAACTGACACTGCAGGACGCCCAGTAGTTGTTCCAACTGCAGGTGGCCCAATGAACGCAGTTTCAACTGGCGCAGGCGTTGCTCAGTACGCAAACAGCGGATACCAACTTCTTGGTCTCCCAATCATCACTGATGCAAACGTTGCTACAAACTACGGTGCAGCCACCAACCAAGATGAAATCTATCTTGTTGATGCACGCGAAATGCACCTCTGGGAGCAACCAGGCGCTCCATTCTCACTTCGCTTTGATGCAACTGCCCCTGGCAGCCTAACCATCAAGACCGTTGTGTATGGATTCTCTGCATTCACCGCAGAGCGCTATCCAAAGGCCGCTTCAATCATCAGCGGAACTGGCCTCGTAGCACCATCCTTCTAGTCTGAAGGAATAACTAAATAGTGGTGTTGGAGCAGGTGGGAATCCCCCGACCTGCCTGCTCCAGCACTTCATTATGAATCGGGGGATTCAATGAAAACAGGACACAAAGTTTCAATCGGTGCGTGTGACCCAGGCACCGTCAATGCGGCGTGGGCATATCGAATGTTTCAACTTTGCCAAAATCGCGCCGACAGACTGGGGCCATTCGTCAGAATCAAAGGTTCTGGTTTGCTTTCCAAGATGCGCAATCGCGTTGTGAAAGCATTCTTAGAAAACACAGATTCTGATTGGCTTCTGATGATTGATGTTGATGAACAACTCACAACAGAAGCATTTGATTTACTTATTCAGACTGCGCACGATAAAGAGCGTCCAGTTGTATCTGGACTTGTGTTTGCCGCATTTGATGCCAACAAACATCCATATCCAAAACCCGTGCCAGCAATTTTTCAAGATGTACCAGAAGGCTTCTTGCCTTTGTTCAAGTATGACCGGAATTCAGTGTTTCAAATTGATGCGTGCGGAACTGGATGCGTTCTTATTCATAGAAGCGTTCTTGAAGCAATGCGCGAAAATGCTGACCCAAACCAAGGCGAAGATTGGTGCTGGTTCTGGGATGGTCCGATTGATGGCAAATGGATTAGCGAAGATTTGCTGTTTTCGCGCCGTATAAGACAATTGGGCTTTCCAATATATGTCAACACTGGAGCAGTCTTGCCGCATCAAAAGTCATATTGGTTATCAGAAGAACACCACCTATCGTGGAGAGAATAAAGTTTTGGCGGAAACAAACCGCAACCGCAACACCTGATTTAGAACGGGCAGTTGCACCACAGCCAGAGAAGAGGAAAAAGCGTGGCACTTACAAACGCATACTGCACACTGTCAGACCTGAAGGCATCTCTGAACATTGATGACATTCAAGATGACACTGCGCTTGAAGCAGCAATTATGGCTGCCAGCAGAATGCTTGATGATTACACAGGCCGATTCTTTTACAAAGACGGAACTACTGCCGCACCTGTAACACGCTACTACACAGCGCAGGATTGGTGGACAACCAATACTGATGACTTCATTAGCATCAGCGAGATTGCCACCGACGATAACTTTGACCAGTTATACACAACCGTGTGGGCCACATCTGACTATATGGTTGAACCAGTCAACAATCCTCGCCGTGGCTGGCCTTTGACACGATTGCTCGCCATTGGCGCCTACATCTTCCCATACAACTTGCCACAATCAGTTCGCGTCAGGGCTGTCTGGGGTTGGTCAGCAGTGCCACAAGAGATTCAGATGGCTTGCAAGATTCAGGCATCACGCCTATTCATTCGCCGCCAATCGCCGTTTGGAATCGCTGGCAGCGCAGAACTTGGAACTGTTCGTTTGAGTTCCCGCCTAGACCCAGATGTTGAAATGCTTGCACGCCCATTCCGCAAACTTTCCTGGATGGCAAAATGAAACCCAGTTCCATTCGTGAGGCTCTCAAGAAGCAATTGGAAACAATCAATGGATTGCGTGCATACGACACGATGCCTGACCTGCCACAGCCACCTTGCGCTGTTGTTGGCCAATTAGATTTCACTTTTGATTTGAACAATAGCCGTGGTTTAGACCAGGCCAACCTTGATGTGTATGTTCTCGTTCAACGGTTTTCCGAAAGAACAGCACAAGACAACCTGGACAAATACCTGTCGGGTTCTGGTAATTATTCAATCAAGGCTGCCATTGAATCAGACCTTACCCTTGATGGTTCTTGCAACACACTGCGCGTTACATCAGCAGAAGCGGGAACTTATCTGTCAGGGGATGTTGAATACTTATCTTACCGTTACCGTCTAACAATATGGGGCCAAGGAGAATAAATGACATACACAGTGAATTCTGACCGTTTCGCTTTGAAGAAAAAAGGCGAATCAATTTCAGATAAAGAACTGCTTGAAGCAGGATGTAATGTTGAGGCGTTAGTCTCCGCTGGCCATCTTGTGTCTGCAGTAACACCAAAGGCAGCACCAGCATCAGAAGGAGAAACTAAATAATGGCACGCATCGTACTCACTGACGCGTCTATCGTAATCAATTCAGTGGACTTATCAGACCACATTGCCAGCGTCACAATCTCAACATCGGAAGATGTGATTGACACCAGCGCGTTCTCATCAACGATTGCTGCTGGTCGTACTCGCGTTGCTGGCCTTGGCGATAATTCTGTTGCATTAGAGTTCCACCAGGATTTTGCAACATCCTCGGTTGAGCAAACAATTTATCCGCTTCTTGGTTCACTCACCACCGTGGTTGTGAAGCCAACGAGCGGCGCAGTATCTGCAACAAATCCTTCCTACACATTCAGCGCTCTTGTTTCAGAATGGCAAGAGTTGTCAGGTTCTGTGGGAGAATTGGCCACTGCAAGTGTGACTTGGCCAATTTCAGGCGCTATCACAAAAGGAGTATAGAGAATGGCCCGTTTAGTTCTAACAGATGCTTATGTGGTGCTTGCCAGCACTGACATTTCGCAATATGTCACATCCGTGACACTCTCTTCAACACTTGATGTTGTTGAGACCACTGGTATGTCCAGTACCAGCCGCACCCGTGTTGCTGGCCTTCGCGACAATCAAATCACTCTTGAGTTCAACCAGGACTTCGCTTCTGGCGCTCTTGAAACTTTGATTTATCCAAGCGATGCAAGCACCAAGATTGGCACCGCAGTTGCAATGACTGTCAAACCAACCAGTGCAATCACATCTACAACAAATCCTGCATACGGATTTTCAGCGTTGATTACAGAATGGCAATCAGTATCAGGCTCAGTTGGCGAATTGGCAACTGTCTCTGTCACCTGGCCAATCTCAGGCGCAATTACAAAAACAACCGCATAACAAACTAAGGGGGAAATGATGGACGGTTTAGCAATCAAAGTAAAGACCGCAGATGGCAATGAGTCAGTCTATAAACTGACACCAAGAATCATCGTGGCTTTTGAACAGAACTTCGGCAAGGGTCTGCCCAAACTAATCGGTGAAGAGCAAAAGATTGAGCATATTTACTGGTTGGCTTGGAAGGCACAACAGGTCAATGGTGTCATTGTGAAGCCGTTTGGTCCTGAATATCTGGACACGATTCTCAATGCAGAGTTGGACGCAGACCCAAATTCCGAATCCACCGCGACAGTCTGACCTATACGGTTGCAGTAATCGCGGTGGAGACAGGCATTTCACCAGTTGACTTACTTGATGCCCCTGAAGGTATCTTGGAAGCAATCGGTGTTTATTTGAAGGAGCGAGCAAAGAAAAATGGCGGATGAAATAATCGTTCTCACTGGCATCAAAGAGACTGTTGATGCTTTGAAAGAGTTCGACAAGTCTGCTGTTCGCAAGTTCAATAAAGTTATCAATACAGAACTGGCCAACGCCGAACGCGATGCGCATGGCATTGTTCGTGGCATTGGCAACGGGAAAACAGATACTCCAATGAGCGGCTGGCGGCCATATAACGCCGCCAAGCCGCGAAGAAGTTCGCGTGGTGGCACTGGCTGGCCTGCCTGGAGTACGGGCGAAGTTGTCGCTGGTATTCGCAAGACAAAAGCACAAGGCAAGGTTCGTAAGGATTACACCACCAGTGCTGGTGCATTGATAAACAAATCTGCTGCTGGCGCAATCTTTGAAGTTGCTGGCCGCAAAAGTGGAATGAGTGCTTTCGGCAGAAGCCAAGGCGAACAATTTATGCGCACACTATCTGCCCGCTTCAAACCTGCTTCTCGTTTGGTTTGGCGTGTTGTTGATAAAGACCGCGCTAAAATTCAAGCCAATGTTGAAAAAGCATTGAATGAAGCAAAAGCAGAATTGCAAAGACATTTGAACAGAGAGCAGGCATAAGATGGCAGTTGGCGCAGTAGTAGCGCGAATCCTGACGCAGTATTCTGACAAAGGTTCCAAGGCCGCTCAAAAAGACATCAATAAACTTGGCAAGCAATTTGATGCTTTTGCTAAGAAAACCGCACGCGCTTTTGGAATAGCCGCTGCCGCCGTTGGTGCATTCGCAATCAAGGTTGGTAAGGATGCGGTTCAGGCTGCCATTGCTGACCAAAAGAGCCAAACACTTCTTGCCAATAGCCTTCGCAATACAACAGGTGCAACTGATGCTGCCATTGCGTCAGTCGAAGCCTACATTTCAAAATTACAACTTGAAGTCGGCGTCGTTGATGATGACTTGAGGCCATCGCTGGCGAAACTCGCGGCAGTAACTGGCTCAGTCAGCGCCGCTCAAAACTTGCTTGGCACTGCTCTTGATGTTTCAGCATTTGCAACAGTTGATTTAGGAACTGCCACAAAAGCAATAACTAAGGCATTGCAAGGCAATTTCAGGAGTTTGCAAAACCTTGTTCCAGGTATTGATGCCGCAACTTTGAAATCAAAAGATTTTGCAAAGATTCTTGCTGAAGTCACTGCTATCACTCAAGGGTCAGCCGCTGCGCGCGCTGGAACTCTTGAATACAAATTAGAAATTTTGCGTATTCGCTTTGGTGAAATACTTGAAACTTTAGGATATGCACTTCTGCCTATTATTGAAAAATTTGCAGATACTTTACAAAACAAAGTTTTGCCACAGGTTGAAACCTGGATAAAGAAAAATCAGAAAGGCTTGATTGAAGGCTTGAAAAAGGCTGCAAATGCTGCAATCAGTCTTACAACAGGGGCTTTAGCATTTAGTCAATGGGTTTTAGATAACACAGGACTAATCAAAGCATTTGCAGCGCTATTGGCAACAATCTGGGCAACTGCAAAGATTTATACTTTCATTACAGCGTTGCAAGGTATTGCAGTGGCTTTTGGCCTTATCACTGTTAGCGCCAACGGTGCTACAGCAGCAACTCTTCGTTTCAAGGCTGCCGCTGGATTCCTTCTAAAATGGGGCAAAGTTCTCCTTGGTATTGGCGCAGTTCTAGGTCTTTCAGGCTCAAGCGCTACAGAAGGCGGCTACCCAGCAGGCACTGTGGGCGCTCAAAATGCTAAGAAAAAGAAGTTGATGAAGGCTGCTGAAAAGCCATTAGGCAATTTTCAGATGTCAACGGGTACAGTTTTACAAAGCGCTGCTGCTGGTGGCGGAACTGATGCAACACTTGATGCTATTTTGAAAAAACTTCAAGCCGCGCAAGATAAGTTAAATAACTCAAAGAAAAAAGAACTTTCAATTGAGCAAAAAATTGTTAATGAAATGCTCAAGAAATATAATCTTGCTCTGATGACTCCAGAGATTGAAGCCAAGGCAACTGCGGCTGCAATCAAAGCAAACTTAGACCGTCAAAAATCAATTGCGGGTTCACCAACAGTGAACTTGGCTAGTGAGCCTGGAAGTGGTCCAGCAAATAGTTCTTTGGCCTATGGAAACACTCCAATTGTCAACATCACCATCAACACTCCACACGGAACTGCAGATGATTATGCTATTGAAATGAACAATCGCATCAATACAATTAGACGCCGTGAAGGTGTTCCAACAGCGTTGTGGACTAGATAATGGCAAATTACAATGGGGTTACTGCGCCATCAATTGCAGTGCAATTTTTCATTGGGTCAACATGGACATCAACAACAGCATCAGATGTTCTTGAAACAAGTATTCGCCGTGGTCGCAAACAATATGACATATTGGCGCAGGCTGGTGTCGCATCTATTGTTTTCAACAATTATTCTGGCGCCTATGACCCAGACAATGCATCTGGTCCGTATGCTGGTCAACTCAAGGCTGGTCTGCAGATGCGAATTGTCGCAACTTGGTCATCCGTTGGTTACACAATTTACCAAGGATTTTTGGAATCAAGCGTTGTCAATCAAGGACAATACCCAACAGTTGTAATGAACTTTGTTGATGGCCTGGGATACATTGCCGATGCGCAGGCCCCCGTCCTAGATTCTTTACAATTCTCAGAGACAGCGGCAACCCGCGTTGGGCGAATGTTGGACTACGCAGGATGGTCGGCCACTGCTCGGTCATTGACTGGCAGCGTGACGATGGCAACCACCATTCAGGGCAAATCCTGCCTTCAGATGATTTATCAGGCAGTCAATTGCATTGCTGGCCGCTTCTATATTTCGCGCTCTGGCGTTGCCACGCTGGTGCCATTATCAGACAAATTCTCACGCCCGACTCAATTGCTTTTCTCTGACCAGGGCGATGCATTTTCAATGATTTATCGTGGTCTTATTGTTGACCCTGGAACTTACTATGTGGTCAATCAAGCAGTCGTTGACCGTGGCGCTTTGGCAACCAAAACATCCACATACAATCCATCAAGAATTGCCAATGGTCTTGTTTCTAAAAGATTTGATGCGCCTATTTTGAATGAAACTAGCGGTGCCAATCTTGCGCTTTATGAATCACGCCAGCAGGCTGACCCAGTTACTTATGCCAAGCAGATTGATTTCAGTGCGCTCTCTCTTGGACAGTTGTATCCGGATTTTCTTGCGTGCGAGATTGGCGACCAAGTAAGTGTGAAGCGTTTGACTGTGGACAATCGCAGTTTGCAATACAACCTGGTGATTGAAGGAATGACTCACAGAATTACAAGTGATGATTGGAATGTCTCATTCCACACTTCACCCATTGACCCATATTCAATAACAATCTAGGGGTAAGCAATGCCATTATGTCCACAGATTACTAATACGCCAATCACGGTCACACAGACCGCTGATTTCACCGTCACATCTGTGGTGCCTTTGATTGCTGATACTTCTGATGGCTTGGCTGGCAATTTAGAATCAATTGAAATTCTCGCTGATGGCAAAACTAAGGTTTATCGGCAAGCAGCAGAACCAACTGGCGCTGGAATCAATGACGGTGATTTGTGGATTGAAACTGATGCGGGCAATAAGTTATATGTAAGGGCTGGCGGTGTTTGGGTATCTGCTCAAGATGCTGCAATTGGAACTGCTCAATCAACTGCTAATGCTGCCGCTGCTGCCGCTGGTGCGGCTCAATCAACAGCAACAACTGCTTTGGCAAATGCAGCAACCGCGTACAACGCCGCTATTGCTTCACTACAACCAAGCGCAAACACCATTGTTAATGCCAGCAATCAAATAACTGCAATCAATGGTAATGGCATCACAGTTTATTCAGGCGCATCTGCTACTACTGGCGCTCGCGTAGTTCTCAATTCTGCTGGTCTTGCAGCATTTAATTCAAGCAATGTTGCAACCTTCTCATTGACTGCCTCTACTGGCGCAGCAGTATTTTCAGGTAGCGTCACAGGTGCCACCATTACTGGTGGAACACTTAACATTGCTGGTAATGCCATCATTGATGGTTCTGGTCTTTTAACTGCGACAGGTGCCACTATCCAAGGCACCATCAATGCCAATGCTGGATATTTTGGCAGCGCTTCAAATGGCTTTAGCATTGGTGCAACAGGTTTGACAGGCGTTGGAACTGGCGCAATCACTGGCGGAACAATACAAACTTCCTCTGGCTCAAATGCAGTTATCTTAAATGGCTCAAGTAATGCAATGCAAATAAAAGCCAATGGTTCTGTTGTTACTAATATGCTCAACTTCAGCACCTCTGGCGCTCTTTGGCATTATGGCTCGTCACCTGATTCTTCTGGTGCTAGTTATCCTAAAGTTCAACTAAGTTCATCTAATGCGTCTATTGATGCTAGTTCTACTCAGTATCTTGCGGCTGGCTCTAATGGCAATCTTGTAGTTGGTCAGACTACATATTCAGGCGGAACTCACACATTCTCTAATGCCTTTGTTGCCAGTTCAACTGCCACATTCAATTCAACAATGTTCGCACCAAACCTCACAACATCAACATCTGCCACCAACCTTCGCGTTGCCACAGGTTCCATCGGTGAAATCCAAGAGACCAGCGCATCTAGTATCCGTTTCAAAGAAAATGTTGTGCCATTGAGCAGCGTTGAAGAAATCAATCACAACAAACTTCTTGATTTACCAGTGCGTGCCTTCACCTACAAAGAAGGCTATCTTTCAGAAAATGATGACCGCCTAGGCGTAATGCTTCCAGGTTTTATTGCTGAAGAAGTAGATGCTATCTATCCGATTGCTGCAGATTATGGTGACGGTCAAGTTCATTCCTGGAATGAGCGTTTCATCATTCCTGGATTGTTAGCCTTGATTCAAGACCTTTACAAAGAAGTTCAACTACTCAAGGGGGAATAAATGGAAAACGAACTAGACCTGGCAACCGTATTGCAGGCAATGCGTGAGCAGATTGGTTCAATGGCTCAAGAGAATGCAATCTTGAGAGCCACAATCAAGAAATTAGAAAATGGACTTTGTAACGGAACTTGTTCCAATACAACGGACAATTGATGACCATATAGACCTGTTTGATTCAATTCAGGTCTTGCTGAAGGAGAAATAATGTCACCAACCGACATCGCAACCCTGGCAGTTGCTGTCAGCACACTTATTGGCTCATTTGCCTACGGAGTCAAATGGCTAGTGCAGCACTACTTGGCAGAACTCAAGCCCAACTCTGGCTCAAGTTTGAAAGACCAAGTCAATCGTTTGGAAGAGCGAATGGATGAAATTTATTCATTGCTCATTGCAGGCAATATCAAACCAAAAAGGGGAAAAAGAAATGTGCGGTCAAGTAAGTAGTTTTGTTGAAGTAGCCACTGGCGAACTTGGTTATATTGAAGGACCCAAGGACAACCAGACCAAGTATCAAAAGGCCAATCAGCCTTGGTGTGGCGCTTTTGTGAATTGGTGCGCCAAGCAAGTTGACTTGAAGATTCCTAACTGCACCTATACCCCAGCAGGAGCCGAAGCCTTTATCAAGGCAAATAGATGGCTGCCAGTCGCCGCTGGTGAGCCTGCTGTCGGCGATATTGCGTTCTTTGACTTCCCCAGCGATGGCATTGACCGCATCTCCCATGTAGGCATTGTTGTTGAAGTCCAGAACAACGGAACTGTCATTACAATTGAAGGCAACACAGCCCCAGACACCAAAGGCGACCAGCGCAATGGTGGCCAAGTATGTCGTAAGGTTCGCGCCTATAAGAAGAAGAATCGGGGAAAACTCAAACCGTCATTACCAGTCTTTATCGTTGGTTTTGGCAGACCTAAGTTCAAGGAGTGCAAATGTTCGACAAAGCAAAAGTCATCGCAATCGCCAGCACTTACGCAAGAGCAGGTGTAGCAGCAGCAGCCGCTCTCTATCTTGCAGACCCATCACGCGCCATCAAAGATTATGTTGCGTGCTTCATTGCAGCAGCAGTTGGTCCATTGCTCAAAGCAATTGACCCAAAGGCGACAGAATTCGGTCGCGGGAGTAAATAGATTATGAAACGGGGGGAAATTCTCAAAGAAGCCGAAAGGCTGATGTACGGTGACCGCCAAGAAGATTATGGAACACCGTATGAGAATCACAGAAGAATTGCAGTCTTGTGGTCTGCCTACCTTGAGACAGAAGTATCGCCAATGCAGGTTGCAATCTGTATGGCGCTGGTGAAGATTGCCAGACTGCAACAAAATTTTGAATACTCCAAAGATGATACTTTCATTGATGGTGCCGCATACTTTAGTATTGCTGCCGAACTCGCTGAAATAAAACGCAACCAGGATAAACAATAGTTTTTATCCCCTAGCGATAAGGAAGAACCCCCACACTGACACCTTTCCAGTGTGGGGGTTCTTCTTGCTTTTTAGGCTTTTACATATTCACGCAAGTAATCAACGATGACTTCGCTGACGGTTCTATCTTCTTCCTTGGCCTTGAGTTTGACCTTGTACCACAGCGAATCGCTGACACGGACTGACCGAATCTTCTTCATTTCTTCTCCTTTCGATTACATTTACACGGAATGTGAAAACCTTGTTGCCAATCAATCTGACCGCATCGCTGGCACTTCCTAATGTCCACTGCTGACTCCTTCACTGGCTTCGCGTATCTCCGCCAGTGCATTGGCGCAGATTTGCAGAATCTCAATTGCTGTCATACAGGTGGCTTCTAAGACTTCGCCAGAGCCATCGGCGGTCGCATCGCGAAGTTTGTCAGCGGTGTGATTCATCGCTGTTGTCAGTTGCAGATGCAAGTTGCTCATTGCGCTCATCGTGTATTCCTTTTCATCCAGCGAAGAACTAAGACCAATGAAATTCCGGTCCAGAAGAAGAACTGGACCATTGCCTGCCAGCCGCCAATGTGCGTGCCAAAGAGTAGGTCGAGCATTATGCAATTCTCCTGACTCCTGGATAGACATTTGATGCAACATCATTCTCAACATGTCTAACAACGCTTTGTGGTCGGATGTACCAGTGGTTCATATCGAATCGCTGCACTACGCCATTGCGTGTGACTTCGTATGAAATGTCATCAAGAACTTTGATAGTGATGGTGTGTTCTTTGTTCTGAAAAATTGCCAAAATGTTTGGCCCTGTTGTCACAGATTCCATTGTGATTTTCATTATTACTTACCTTCCTTTAGTAAGAACCAATCTTTTTTAGAACCGCCAACTTTTACATATTTCACTGCTGCATCAATCAAACGAACTGGTGTTGTTGATGCTGGCTTACCGACTACGCCACCAGTTAGAGAATAAAGTTCATATTGAGTAATTAGTTCTGGCACGCCATATTCGCGCCAAGCCTGCATTACTGCAAATGCTTCTTGACCTTTTTTGTTACCAGTTGCTTTTTTCATTATGCACCGACCTTTGGAAGAAATGAGATTTCATATTTGATTGAAAAATTGATTTGGTCCCACATATCACGATATGACATTTTTGATTTGTGAACTGAATCAATAAAAAGACCGTGACTTGAGTAAGAGAAAAATGCTCTCCAACGATTTGTGTATTCACCATAAGATGCTGAGATATAAAACATTTCGCTCTTTGTGAAGATGTTGCTGTTTTCTGGTGTTACAAATGCAAACATCAATTTGTCATCTGCTACTTCTGTTGAATGCAATTTGTAACCAGCGTTTGTAAGTTCTTTTGCCATTCTTTCGACTGTCTGCTTTGCGTTCATTTTCTTTTTCCGTTTCCTGGGGCGTTTCCCCAATGAGAGAAGTGAATCAGATGTCCATACGATTGTCCATACAACTGACCCTTGGCGGTCCCTGCGTGTCGTCCCTAGGCTGTCAGCCGCCTAGGTCATACTTGGGCCAAACGAAAGGGGGTCCGAATGGACCAGATAGTGATGATTGGGGCCTTGGTGGGCCTGGTAGGGGTTATTGTGGCGGTCCTGCGGTATGAGGCCAGCCCGATGGATGAAGCCATCAGGGAAGCCCAGCAGTGGGATTCCAAGCAGAAGCGCATCAAGCAGGCATTGGAGCGCCGATGAGACACCGTGAGCCGCTGTTCAGTGTCCACGCTGGAGCCGATGGGGAGTTCTCCATTTACCTGGAAGAGCGTGATGCCAACCTGGACCTTTTGGAAGATGTCTGCGACCAGGTGAATCTGATTGACCTGGCAGGATTGAAGGAGTTTGCATCTGTGGATGCTCTCAAGGATGTAGATGCCGCCAGCCGCCTGGATAAGGTTCGCGCTGGAATGCCTGATGTCATTGTTCGCATTGCGAAATTGTCAGAGCAAGAAGCGCTGACCTTGGCAGAACAGTTGATTATGATTGTCAAAGAATCGCGGGTCAAAAAGCCCGCAAAGTTAGAATTGGTGAAGTAATGGCCAATCCGAATGGACGCAAAGGCTCTGCCTGGGAAATCGGAATCCTCAAGTGGTTGCGGAGTCACGGTGTCTTTGCAGAGCGTTTGCGACTTTCGGGTTCCAAAGATGAAGGCGACATTGTCGCTGTCATCGCTGGTAAGACTTACATTCTTGAAGCCAAGAATCGTAAATCCATTAGTTTGCCGACCTTCTGGGAAGAAGCGGTGGCTGAAGCCAAGAACTACGCCAAAGCGCGTGGCTTGGCAGAAGTGCCACCATCATTTGTGGTTATCAAACGCCGCAATGCTTCTGTAGAGAAGGCTTTCGTGGTTCAGGACCTTGATTCCTGGCTGAAGGAGAGGATGTGAATTTTTTTGAATTCCTTCCACTTATTCCTAAATTGCCAGAAGCCAAGTGCAGAACGATTGAAGATGCCAACATCTTCTTTCCTGAATCGCGTGCTGAAGAGCGAAAGTCGCTCCCAACCATCCAATCAATTTGTGGTGGTTGCACTGAACGAAAGGAGTGCTTGGACTACGCACTGGACCAAGAAATCCCCTATGGAATATGGGGCGGTTTCACTACTGAACAACGCAAGAAAATGCTCAACACTCGTTATGCACTTGCGCCAAAAGCAAACAACGCGGAAAAGATTCGCGTGATGTTTGGGTCTGGATGCACACCAAAAGAAATCGCAGCAGCACTAAAACTTGACCATTCGTATGTTACGACTGTTCTCAAGCGGGCTGGTGTGAAATTGGAAGGAGAAATCCAATCACAACTCACAACAGGAAAACTTGGCGAGGAATCGCCATTATCATCGGGGTTTCAGCAATGACATCAATGTTTGTCAACGCTGCCTTTGCACCACAACCAGCAGTTCCCGCCACCGTCATCTATGAAGAGAGACCAGCACTAATGCAGGTCAATCCGAAGCAGATAGCGCGGGAATTGCTTACAAAGAAGCAGTTCGCCTGCTTCACAAAATTGGTCGGTAAGGAATCCGCGTGGAATCCCAAGGCCAAGAATCCAAAGAGCAGTGCGCGAGGAATCGGGCAATTGCTCAAAAAAACATACGAAGGTCTTGGAATGAAACATTCTGATTCCGGTGTGGCTCAAACCGTAGCAACTTTGGCGTATATCCATCGCAGGCATCAAACGCCCTGCGCTGCTTGGAAACATTTCCAGCGCCACAATTGGTACTAAAAACTGACTAGGGGGAACTATGTCAACAGAAATAGAAAAAGGTGTTGTTGTCCTAGATGACAACACTGCTCAATGGCTGAAGCAATATCGCGAAGCATTGGGCAAGATAAAAGAATGGCAAGAGATTGCAGACATCGCCCGCAGTCACCTGGAGAGCGCTTTAGGTGACTGTGAGGAAGGTCTGCACAATGGACGCCCAGTTGTGCGCTGGACTCAGATTGAATCCAAACGATTCGATACCAAACGCGCACGGGAAATCCTGCCGCCACAAGTCATTGAGATGCTAGAAGTTGTGCAGCATTCACGCCGCTTCTCGTTAGTAGATTCTCAATGAGTATCATCAATCCTTGGGTGGACCCAATCACACCATCAATTCCTGATGATGAGATTTTTGAAGATGATGAGGATGAAGAATGACCTTCGCATCCATATCAACTCCAGGTCAGCAACTTGCGAACCAACTGCGTGAACAGATAACCAAAGCAGGTGTCTGGTCGCCACGAAGTAAGCAGATTGCGATTGGGCCATCCGAAATCGGACACGAATGCAGTCGCCGACTTGCGTACAAACTCTTGGACTGGGAGAAGCCCAACGAAAGTGGGAGCAGTTCTTGGGCTGCCCAAGTCGGTTCGGCAGTGCATAACTACTTGGCCGAAGTATTTGCCAAAATTGAAGGATACGAAGTTGAACAGAAGGTTCAGATTCGTTCCAACCTATCTGGAACAATTGACTTGTGGGATTCAATACGGGGCATTGTTCTGGACTGGAAAACAGTTGGTTTCAACCAACTCAAAGAGCGCCGCAGTGAAGGCGCCACAATCCAGCAGCAAGTTCAAATCCAGTTGTACGGTTACGGAAAGGCACAACAAGGCGCAACCGTTCACAAGGTAGGACTTGTATATCTGCCAATATCGGGTTCGCTTGATGATATGCATGTTGAACTTTTTGATTATGACGAATCCGTTGCAATCAAATCACTGTCACGCATTGATGACCTTTACACACTGCTGTCAACCGTAGATGTGGAAGCCAATCCAGCAATGCTCTCAGTGATACCAGCGGCGCCAGCGCGAACTTGCAGTTGGTGTCCGTACTTCTTACCCTTCAGCACCGACTTGGCGAAAGGATGCAATGGTGATACTCAAGCCTAAACTGTTCATCAAAGCAATGAGCGCCTATCAGGAATTTGTCTTGAAGGTCATCGGCTGGATGATAGGTATTCGCGGCGAAGCCCGCATTGTTTATCTTGAATTTGATGAAGATGAAGATGAAGATGAACCAACCATCAATGACATTGTGAAGAACAATGCAGAAGATGAAGCAAACAGAGTTCCAAACCAAACCAACTAACAGAAAGGCAGTGGGGGATATGACCTTCGCAGCACCAAGCAACGCAAATGAATCCGTCAAAGTCGCAGACTTGGCGGGCCACCTACTTATCATCACACCAGTCGAATACAAGACTGGGATTCCAACCGTTCACGGAGATGCAGAAGCAATCGAGGTGAATGTTGTGGACCTTGATACCAACAAAGAACACACATCAATGCTCTGGTTCAATGTTGCTCTTCGTAACGCTTTGAAAACCAAGACGGGCCAGAAGGTTCTCGCTCGTATTGGACAGGGAACAGCCAAACCTGGCAAATCGGCACCGTGGATTCTCATTGACGCCACAGGTGATGCAGCAGCACTGGCAAAAGCCAATGCCTATCTGGGTTCTGCCCCAGCGAAGCCAGCGGCAGCACCAGCGCCAGCGGCGGCGCCCGTTGACCCGAACAATCTCTCACCAGAGATAATGGCGCTGCTTGGTCAGTTAGGTGCAAAGCCAGTCTAAACAAATCTCTTGGTTGGTTTCCCTTCCGTTTCCAACCAAGACGGGATGCCTGGGGGCCGCTCTACACGGGGTAAGGCGTGGTGGTTCGATTCCACCTATCTCACGCAAGAACTATCGAAAGGAATGCAATGCCAACATATCAATTCACCTGTAGCGATTGTGGTGATACAACTCTTCAATCCTTCTCCATTGACATTGAAGCGCCATCAATCAATTGCGGTCATTGCGGCACGATTATGCGCAAAGAGTTCACACCACCTGCGATTCATTTCAAAGGCGAAGGATGGGCAGGCAAGAGTTGAAGTGTGCGCACATCTATCGCAGGGTTTTCCAGGAGATTTGTCCTGACTGCGGCAGATACACGCACGAAACTAATTTTGATTTGCAGGCTCACCTGCATCGCAAATGGATTGAAGAAGGAAAGGCTGATTGGAATAAATGTCCACTAGGCGGAACGCTTCGTGGTTGGTGGTCAATCTAAAACGGGGGATAAATGAATAGGATTTTGAAAACAGCACTGGAGTTTGCCAATGAAGGCATCTCTGTTGTGCCAGTAGCAACGGATGGTTCCAAGCGTCCAGGTCTTGCATCGTGGAAAGAATTTCAAACCAGGCAACCGACATCAGATGAATTGCTCACCTGGTTCTCTAATGCAGAAGGTGTCGGTGTCATCTGCGGTTCTATCTCTGGCAATCTTGAGATGTTGGAACTAGAAGGTCGCGCTGTTGCTCGCAAGATGCATCTTGATATTGCAGAGATTGCCAAAAATTCCGGACTGGAAGCGCTCTGGAACAAACTCAATTCTGGCTATGTCGAAACAACGCCATCTGGCGGGCTGCACTGGCTTTACAGAATTGATGGCGAAGTTCCAGGCAACACCAAACTTGCAAGACGCCCTGGCGAAAACGGTGGCATTGATGTCTTGGCCGAAACTCGCGGCGAAGGTGGATTTGTGATTGTGGCACCGACCAATGGCACCTGCCATCCGTCAGGCGGAGCGTGGACATTGTTGATTGGCGGGCCATCGTCCATCGCCACCATCACCAGAGAAGAGCGCGACGCACTGCATCATCTCTTTTCAATGTTTGATGAGATTCCCAAAGCCGAATACATCGCAGAAGAAATCAAAACTAAAACCGATGGACCGTTGACCCCAGGTGATGATTACAACCGCAAAGTATCCTGGAATCAGATTCTGGAACCATTGGGATGGACCAAGGTTTATACGACATCCAGCGGTGTGACCGCCTGGCGTCGTCCTGGCAAATCAGAAGGCGTCAGTGCCACCACCAATCACGCTGGCACCGATAAGTTCTACTGCTTCACCACTTCATCAGTTTTTGAATCAGAGACTTCATATTCCAAGTTTGCTGCCTACGCACTGATTGAACACGCAGGCAACTTCTCTCAAGCAGCCAAAGCCCTGCGCCAATTGGGATACGGTGAAACCAAAGAATTGCAAACCTTGAATCTGCCTGATTACAACCCATCAGGTGTGCAGATGCACGACGAAGAAGGCAATGTGATTGCCGATTCATCCTGGATTCCCAAAGAAATCGGTGATTACGAACTTGAAGCCGATGTGCAGCCCACAATGCTCAAGAGAGAAGATGGCAATTTCATTTTGTATCCTGGCAAAATCAACGCCATCTTTGGTGAATCCGAATCTGGCAAGACCTGGGTTGCCCTAGAAGCAGTGCGCCAAGAGTTGATTGCTGGCAACACGGTCTTTTACATTGACTTTGAAGATTCTGCTCGCGGCATCCTCAACCGTCTCAAGACCCTAAAAACGCCCACAGAGCGCTTCAAAGCCTTCTTGTACGCGAATCCAGACTCCCCACACACACCAGCCATTTCAGAAGCGCTGATGGCATCCTTAGCCGAATTCAGACCATCTCTGGTCGTGGTTGATGGTGTCAACGCAGCGATGAACTTGATGGGGCTGGACCTGGAGAAGAACAAAGATGCGACCAACTTCTCCCAGACAATCCTGCGACCACTGCGCACCTTTGGCTCTGGAATCTTGACCATTGACCATGTGACCAAGAGCAAAGACAATCGCGGCAACTACGCAATCGGAGCGCAAGCCAAGAGAGCAGATATTGATGGCGTCGCGGTCAGCGTCAGTGTCGAACAACCATTCGGCAGGGGCATTGACGGCGCCCTGTCCTTGACCGTCACGAAAGATAGACCTGGCTTTGTCCGTGCCATCTGCCCCGACGCCAAGACACTGGGGATTGTGAATCTGCGTTCTGTCAGTGATGGTGCCATTACAGTTTCCATTTCAGGTGGAACTGTTGTTCTCTCCAGTAACGAACAAAGGATGGAGCAAGTCAGTCAGTTCTTGGAGCGCCACGGATACGAGATGAACTTCAATGACATCAAACGCAAACTGCGTGAAGAAGGAAATGGGATGGGCAGCGATATGGTCAAGATGGCCCTGGATAATCTTGTTGGTCTTGGCTCTGTCGGTGTCAGGCAGGTCGGACAAAAGTTTTTATACAGTCACAGTTCATTATTTGTGGCCAATGATGTGCAGGTATTCAAATGATGATTTACGCTCAATTTCAACCGAACCTGAAGCAACATCTTGGACAGGTTCGGTTTGTTTGTCCAACTGAACCTGGTTTTTCTTTTCATAGGTTCAGTCAGGTTTGGTTTAGTGCGTTTTTGAGCGTGTTTTCACAACCGAACCTAACCGAACCTAACCGAACCTGTAAAAAATCACAGAAAACCGACGAAACCGAACCTCTGACCCCCCTCTTTAGAGGGGGTCAGGTTCGGTTCGGTTCAGTAGCGAGAAGGTTCAGAAAATGAACTCATTCGATTTCAAACCCATCATTTGTAAGAAGTGCGGAACGGTTGTCTGGTCGGGCATATCGTGGGCTGGATTTGCCAGATTGCTGGACAAAGAGCGGCTGACGATTGAAGAAGAAATCATCAAGAGAATCTCAGGGCTGATGACCTATGAAATCCACAGGACCAGAGTTTCCTTTGAGGCAGTGGAGCGCTCAATCAATCGAATCAAATGGGCCGCCCCAGGAAAGAACCGAATCATTCTGGCAGACCATCATTGTTCCACAATGGCACTTTTTGAGACCTTGGATTCAGCGCCGCATTACTGGTCAGAGCCAGTCATGGCCACCAACACCACGGAAGGATGTCAGTTCTGATGCAATGCGTTATCTGTTCCAAGTACGCCAAGGTGGATGCCACCTGTCATAGTTGCCAGGCGAAGATGCGCCAGGTGTTCAAGGAGTTGCCAGAACTACATTGGCAGGCAGGATTCTTCTTGACCCCAGGGCGCAGTGGCAGTGGCGCTGTCAGCGCCGAACGCTCCATTGGTATCAATGTCAATGCCTTGGACTTCGTGATGGCAAATGACCTATTGACCATCCTGCATTCCTGGGAACGGGTCATCCGCGAGGACAGGCAGTTGACGCCGCCCGCGCTGGTCGCCAAGGAGCCAACGATTGAAGCCGAAGTCCAGGCAACCTGTAACTTCCACCTGGCTCACCTGGATTGGTCAATGTCGCAGCCTTGGGCTTTAGAATTTGTGGGGGAAGTTTTGGGGCTGCACGCAAAGGGTCGGGCAGCAGCAAAGCAATTCAAAGAACAGGTTCGTCGGATTCCATGTCCAACAGATGATTGCAAACGGGTAGTTGTAATTGATGTGGACAATCTAACCGCCGATGTCAGTTGCTTTGGATGCAAACAAAGTTGGACTGTCTTGAGATTGGTGGCATTGGCAATGAGTAACCCAGATAGGAAATTCTTCCTGGATGTGGAAGCCATTGCGTTGTGGTTGCAGATGACCCAACGCGAGGTGTATCGCCTAATCAAGAAATTCAACATCGAACGCCGCGGTTCAATGTATGACCTTTCGGCCATCATTGATGCCAGGAAGATTTGACAAAATGTTGTCAAACGAACCTGATACACTTTCGCTATCAGATTCGCCTATCTCCAGTCAAATTGAAGAGATAGATGAAGCATTGTTCCACGCCGCAGTCACTCGCGGTAAGTCAGACTTCTCCATTCATCAGCGCGAGATTGTTGAGCAGTTCATTGACGAACTACTAGACACGCGATTGGAAATCAAAAATGCTGAACATTCAAATTAGCATCGGGGAAGTTGAAACAGAACTTACAACTGATGAAGTGTTGCATTTTGATGCAATCGAAACGCTGCTCACAAGAGCAGTGCAATCTACGCTGACGATGTATATGTCACTGCCTGTCAATGACCGAATGGCTTCACTCGGTTTGGAAACGGACGATGAAGAAGATGAGGACATCGAATGATGACACTAAACAGTGTCGCAAATGTCTAAGAATTCTTTCAGTAGATAACTTTCGTTTTGTAAATATCAGTGAGAACAAACGACACAACATTTGCAGAGCGTGTCGGCAGATTCATCGGAAAGTTATTCGCACTGCTAATCGTGAAGAATACGAAACACTATTGCAAGACCAGGACAGCGCGTGCGCAATCTGTGGCATTACTGCTGAAGAAATTGGGAAGAAGTTGATTGTTGACCACAACCACGAAACATTGAAGGTGCGTGGATTGTTGTGTTGGCGTTGTAATTCAGGATTAGGATTCTTCAAAGATAATCAAGCGCATCTTGCAATGGCGATTGAATATCTTGTGAAACACGATGATGCTTCCTAGACCGTGTGTTGATTGTGGTGTGATAGTTCGCGCATCACGATGCAAACAATGTTCAAGGGTAAGGGAGCGGGGGCGTCCATCACGATTGGACAGAGGATACGATTATCAATGGCGCAAGTTGTCAAAACAATTGCGCGAGATTCATCCTTGGTGCAAACAATGTGGAGCAACAAAAGATTTGACAGTGGACCACATCATTCCGCTCGTTGACTTAGACCCATCACTGCGTTACGAGATTTCAAACTTGCAAGTGTTGTGCAGGAAATGCAATAGCGAAAAAGGCGATAGATAATGAATAAATGCGTTCATTGCACTAAAGAATTTGTGAGATATACAAATAAAAAATATTGTTCTGAAAGATGTGCTATCAATAATTACAATAAAAGAAAAAGAGCAAGAGATAGAAAAAAACCAAGAATTTGCAAGAATTGCGGCAAAAGTTTTGTATCTAAAAACGCTAATATAACTGGTGTTCCGTCATTACATTTAGGAAATTATTGTTCGAGCGAATGCAATAAATCTATCTTGAGAGCAAGAGAAGCCAGAAGTTCTCACAATAGAAGAATGAAACTCAAGGGTGGCGACCTTATTGACCTTTACAATTTAGCAAACATAAAACAATGGAATTGTTGGATTTGTAAAAAACAAATAAATAAAGAAGCCAAGCATTTCAGGCACAACATAAATATATACGGACCATCAATTGACCACATTGTTCCATTGAGTAAAGGTGGAACTCATATTTGGTCTAATGTTGAATTGGCTCATGTCATTTGTAATTCATTGAGAGGAAATAAAGAAGTCTCGGCATAGGGGGTGGCATCTCCCCGTACGCCCAAAATCCTCATACACGCGTGCGGGTATTTACCCCGACGCCCTGCCTTCGTACATCTCTGCGAAATTATGAAACTCAGTTTTATTTTGTTATTTATTTGAAAAGGAAAAAATGACAGCGGGCAGACCACCGAAACCAATCGAAGTGAAAAGAGCAACTGGCAATCCAGGCCAGCGGCCTTTGCCTGCGCTTGCGTCGGTGACGCCGCTTGCGATGGCACGCGAAATCCCACAGGCGCCTGCGTATCTGCAAGCAGAAGGCCAAAGACTTTGGGAACGCGCATGGGCTTCGGCAATCACATGGCTCTCGCCTGATTCAGATATGACCGCGATTGAAACTGCGTGCAGATTGGCTGATGCAAATGTCGCTGCGCAGAATAAATTTATGGCAACACTTGAAGCCGCTGATGCTCGCGCATTCACTGCGGTCAATAAGGCTTTTCGTGAATCACTTGCCGCTTTAGGTTTTGACCCAACTGCAAGAGCAAGACTTGGGGTTGCTGAAGTTCAGAAGGCTTCAGCGCTTGACGAACTGATAGCGCGAAGAACGAAGCGAGAGAAGTAATGACAGCCATTGGGGGATGGCCGCCAAAGTATCTAACTCAACTAAGTGAAGATGAGTTGGCACTTAGTCGCGGCGATGAAGTCATTGACTTCGCAGAAGCGCTTTGCAAGATAACAAAAGATTCAGTTGCGGGTTATTCTGGCGACCCATTGATTTTCCGCGATTGGCAAAAAGAGTTGACTCGCAATCTCTTTGCGGTCAAAGCCAATGGAAAGTTGAAACATAAGATTGCGCTGATTGGGCTTCCCCGCAAGCAGGGCAAATCTGCGTGGCTTTCATCAATCGCTCTTGAGCATCTGGTGCTTGGCCCGCAAGGTGGCGAAATCTATTCGTGCGCTGCTGACCGTGACCAGGCAAGAATTGTTTTTGGAACTGTCAAAGAGATGATTCGCCTAGAACCAGAACTTGAGTTCTTGCAGGTGTATCGCGATGCGATTTACAACCCAAAGAACGGTACAAGTTACAGAGCGCTTTCGGCAGAAGCATTTACCAAAGAAGGTTTATCACCAACCTTTGTTGCCTTTGATGAGTTGCACGCCCAGCCTAATCGCGAACTCTTTGATGTAATGTCGCTGGCGATGGGCGCCAGGCAAGAGCCGATGTTGGTGGCGATTACAACCGCTGGTGTGAAAACAGATTCAAGCGGAAAAGATTCATTGTGCTTCGACCTTTACAATTACGGGAAACGAATTGTCAGTGGCGAAGTTGAGGACCCGTCATTCTTCTTTGCTTGGTATGAAGGCGATGAACTGATTGACTATCGCACAGAAGAAGCCTGGCAGATTGCAAACCCAGGGTACGGAGATATTTGCGCAGCAGATGATTTTGCCAGCGCAGTGTTGAGGACGCCAGAAGCAGAATTCAAAACTAAACGATTGAACATCTGGACATCTACTCAGACTGCCTGGCTTCCTTCTGGAACTTGGGAAGCATTGATTGACAAAGAGCGCGAACCAGAGCCAGGTGAAGAAGTTATCTTGGCATTTGATGGTGCGTTTTCTAATGACTCCACTGCTTTGGTTGCTTGGCTGCTTGGCGGCGATAAACCACATTTGATGGTTGTTGGATTATGGGAAAGGCCGCAAGATGCAGACAACACATGGCATGTGCCAGTCGCAGAAGT
>Ga0068872_10001012_pt1 | contig 22852 bp, 20 predicted proteins | sample NOAtaG_7_FD_66441 | JGI IMG/M metagenome (GOLD analysis project Ga0068872, IMG submission 66441) | Freshwater lake microbial communities from Lake Erie, under a cyanobacterial bloom - NOAA_Erie_Diel1S_2200h metaG | ecosystem: Environmental > Aquatic > Freshwater > Lake | place: USA: Ohio, Lake...
GTCCCCCGAACCGCCCCCTCCTTGCCCAGTTTCGCCTCCAGCATCGCCACCACCTCCGCCCGCGTCCCCGCCACGCTCGGCGGAGCCCCCACCCCCGCCGCCACCGCCGCATCGCACCGCCCCACCAGCGCCGCCGCCTCCGCCGCCCTCCCCGCCGCCGCCAGCAACGCCGCCGCGTTCATCCCCACCATCACCATCCCCACCTCGTCATCGCTCGCCATCGCCAGGTCCATCGCCCGCCGAACCACCGGCCACGCCTCGTCATACCGCCCCAGCCGCAACAGCGCGTCCCCCAGGTTCCCCAGCGCATACCCCTCCCAGTCCCGCATCCCCTCCGCTGCGAACACCTCCAACGCACCGCGGCACGCCGGCAACGCATCCGCCCACCGCTCCGCCCCGCACAACGCCCACCCCAGGTTGTACCGCATCTGCGCCCCCACCACCCTCGCCTCCGGCGGGCACCGCCCCACCGCCTCCTCCGCCATCGCCACCACCCGCTCCCAGTCCGCCGGCGTGCTCGCCCGATCCCCCACCGCGATGAACAAGTTGCACAACACCGACGCCCACTCCCCGCGTGCCGCCTCCCCCTCCGCCGCCAGCAGTTCCGCCGCCCGCGTCCACGCCCTCTCCGCCTCCTCCACCTGCCCCACCTCCCGCGCAAACACCCCCAGCGCCCGCAACGCCCTCGCCCGCGTGAGCCGATCCACATCCTCCAGCCCTGCCGCCGCCGTCCGCATCAGCCCCAGCCCCTCGCCAAACCGGCACCGCACATAGAAAAACCGGTGGAACGCCACCGCCGTCCGCACCGCCCGGGCTCGCTGGGTCGCATCACCCTGCGCTGCCCCCCACTGCACCGCCGCCACAATGTTCTCCGCATCATCCGCCGCCCTGGCCACCCGAGCAGCCGACCACTGCCCCTCTCCCGCCAGTTCTGTTGCCCGCCGCTCCGCCCAGGCCGCATGCGCCGGCCGCAACGCCCCGGCGGCCTGCTCCGCTCCCTTGGCCCGCAGAAACGCCCGCGTCACAAACAGCAGCCGATACCGCGCCCGATCCCCGTCCTCGATCTCATCCCCCATCCGCACGCCCTCACTGCCGCCGCCGCTCACCGTCGTGCCCACGCCCCTGGACATCCGCCGCAATTCAAACTGTACCAGCGACGCATCCGCCAGCCGCATCATCCCGCCGAACACGTCCCCAGCATCCTCCGGCATGTCCACCCCGCACCGCCGAGCTTCCCCCACCACCGCCTCCAGTCCCTCCATCGAGAATCCGCCATCAAACACCGTCATCGCCCGCAGCAGCCACACCTGCCCAGGCGTCAGCCCCTCCACACTGTCGCGGAACAACGCCTCCAGATTCGCATGCTGCGACCCGCTGCCACCCGACCCCGCACCCGCAATCTCCCGCGCCTCCCCCAACCGCCGCAGCAACACCTCCACGCTGCACTTGGCCAGCAGCGCACCGCACCACTCCAGCGCCAGCGGCAGCCCGTCCACCGCCTCGCACACCGCCCCCAGCCACCGCTCAAACCCCGGGCTCTGCGCCAGGGGTGACTGCCGCCGCCGCAGCACCTCCGCCAGCAACTCCACCCCCGGCCCCAGCCCACCCCGGTCCGTCCGCGCTGCCAGCCCCCGAACCTCCACGATCTCCTGCTCCACCCCCTCAAGCGCCCGCCGGCTGGTCGCCAGAATCGCCACCCGCTCGCACCCCTTGCCCGAGCGGATCCCACCCACCAGTCTGGCCACCGGCTCCCGCACCAGTTCGCAGTTGTCCAGCACCAGCAGCACCTGCCGACCCGCCAGCAGGCCCGCCACCGGCCCCTTCCGCCCCCGCTTCCCGCTCACCGCCTCCCGCACGTAATCCTCCACCGGCGCATCCTCACCCCGCAACCCCGAGAGCGCCACCCGCACCACCCCGTCCGCATACCTCGCCCGCAGCCGCTCCCCCACCTCCGTCGCCAGCCGAGACTTCCCCACGCCCCCCGGCCCCACCAGCGTCACCACCCCCGCACACTCCGCCAGCCGCACCGCCACCTCGTTGATCTCCGCCTCCCGACCCACAAACCCGCGGCTCCGCACCCCGATATCCACGCTCCCCCATCGCCGCGTCTCCCCCGCCTGCTCCAGCAACTCCGCCACCCGCTCCATCGTCAGCGGCTCACCGCCCAGAACCCGCCGCTCCGGCCGCTCCGCCAGCGCCGCCCGCAGCACCGCCGCCACATCCTCCGGAATCCCATGCAGCGCCGCCGCCACCTTCGCTTCGCTGCGATCCTCCAGCCGAATCCCCGTCAGCGTCTCCACCGCCATCACCGCCCAACTGAAGACATCCGACGGCGGCCCCAGATCGGGCGAACCCCGCAACTGCTCCGGGCTGGCATACGCCGGCGTCCCCCGGAAGCCCCCGCCGACGAGCGTGCTGAACGTGGCCGACGTCACCGTCCCCGCCACGCTCTCCTCCAGCGTCGTCGCCGCCGTCATCAGCCGCGCAATCCCGAAATCCAGCAGCATCGCCGACCCATCAGGGCACGCCATCACGTTCCCCGGCTTCACATCCAGATGCGCTACCCCCGCCTTGTGCGTCGCCGCAAGCGCCTTGGCCGTGCACACCACATACCCCATCGCCGTCCGGCTGGCCAGCTTCCGCCCCGCCATCTTGGTGTCCTGAATCACCCGTTGCAGCGTCACCCCGTCCACCACCACCGTCATGATGTATGCCCGCTCGTCCTGCGCCACAAAGTCAATCGCCTGAACCACATATGGCGATCGCACCCGCGCCAGCATCCGCGCCTCATTCAGCAGCCCCGCCATCGCACCCCACTCCCACCCCCGCAGCCGCTTGACCGCCACCGGCCGACGCATGCTCCGCTGCTCATACAGGTGAACCTCCCCCATCCCGCCCTCCCCCACCTCGCCGCCGGCCACCAGCACATACCGCCCGCCGTCCAGCGTTTCAGGCCAGCTCTCTGAAATCCAGTTCATGCCGGCCACCGGAACGCTCCTCAGAACACCGCGGTCCATACCACCACGGCCCATCTCCCCGTCCTGAAGATACGCCGCCCGGACCGCCAGATGTTCCAAAGCACCTGCCCACCCCCCAACCCTCAACGCGCCTCGTCCCTCGCACGCAGCCTCCCGCTGGTCACCTGCACCCGCATCTCCGCAGACGCCGCCACCGCCCCTCCGCCCGCTCCATGCCCGTCACACCTCCTGCCCGCCCCCCGCACCCGCCGCAACATGTCAAAAACCGTCTCCGGCGGGAACGGCTTTTGCAGATAACCATCCGGCCGCTCTCCCCGGTCCCGATCCGCCAGGTCCTCCGGCGCATACCCGCTCATCACAATCACCGGCAGACTCGGTCGCAGCCGCCGCACATGCCGCAGCACCTCCGCCCCGCTCATCCCGGGCATCGTGTGGTCCACCAGCACGCAGTCGAAGTCCGACGCGTCGGCCAGCGTCGCCAACCCCGCAGCACCATCCTCCTCCGGAGTCACATCCCATCCGGCCTGCTCCAGCATTCGCGTCAGCGCCCCCCGCACCGCCACGTCGTCATCAATCAGCAGCACCTTCCCCGGAGTAGCCTCCGCGCCGCCCGACGCGGGCGCCGCTGCAGCAGGCTCCGCGCTCGTCGTCGCCGGAACAAAGTTCAGCCCGAACGTCGTCCCCTTCCCCATGGTGCTCCGGAGCGTCAGCACCGCTCGATGCCGCTGCACCACACGCGCCACCGTCGCCAGACCCAGCCCACGCCCCGTCGCCTTGGTCGAGAAGAACGGATCGAAAATCCGCCGCGCCGTCGCAGGATCCATGCCCTTGCCCGTGTCCTCGATCTCCACACACACGTACCGCCCCGCCGGATTTCCCCCTCCAATCACGCAGTCGGGCTGCTCCGCAGGATTCAACTGCACCACCCGCGTGCGAATCGTGATCCCTCCGCCCCCCGCCGGCATCGCGTCCGCCGCGTTGGTCAGCAGATTCATGATCACCTGCCGCACCTGCGTTCCATCCCCCTCCACCCGCGGCAGCCGCTCATCCAATTGATACCGCACCGTCGCACGCGCCGACAGTTGCGAACCCAGTACGCTCACCAGCTCGCGGCACACCTGATTCACATCCACCGCGCCGGTCTGATACCGATTCGGCGATGCAAACGCCTGCAGCTGCTTGGTCAGACCCGCCGCATGCTCGCTCGCCCGCTGAATGCTGTCCAGCGACTCCGCCAGCCCCGCCGGGTCATGGAACTGCCGCTTGGCCAGCCCCGCGTTGCTCATCACGCCCACCAGCAGGTTGTTGAAGTCGTGCGCAATCGCCCCGGCCATCACGCCAAGACTCTCCAGCCGCTGCGCATGCGCCAACTCCGCCTCCAGCCGCTGCTGCTGCTCCGCCGCACGCTCCCGCTCAGTCACATCCCGCACCACCACCAGCACCGCCGATCGACGCTGATAAACCACCGGCTGAGCACTCAACTCCACCCGCCGCTCTTCCCCATCCAACGACGCATACCCCAGAGATCTCGCCACCACTCCGCGACCCCGACCCGCCTCTGAAAGCACCGACCGAAGCTCCTCGGTCCACTCCGCGACGCCCTCAAACGACCGCCCCACATCCGCACCGAAAACCCGCTCCGCCGCGGCATTCATCGCCACGATCTCCAGCGTGCTCGTCGACACCAGAACCATCGGGTCCAGTCCGCCGTCAAAGATCGCGCGGTAGCTCTTTTCGCTCGACTCCAGCGCTTCAACCGCGTCACGCAGCACTGACACATCCATCAACGTCCCATGCCACGCCGTGCATCCCGTCTCCGTTCTGGGCACCAGCACAAACTGCACCCAGTGATACACCCCCTGCCGGTCCATCAGCCGAACCTCGTGCTCAAATCGCGTCACCTCTCGACGGCACCGCGAGCGCTTTTCCCGCATCGCCTCTCGATCCTGCGGATGCACGATCGGCTCCATCTGCTCCATGTCCACCCCGACGTCCAGCAGTTCAAACCGCGCCCGCCAGTTCGCCAGTTCCTTATTGGCATACATCACCTCCCTGCGCCCGTCCGGAAACAGCCGATACCCAAACGCCAGACACGGCAGGTTGTCCACCATCGCCTGCGTCCGGTCCCGCTCCTGCCGCAGTTCCAGCGTCCGCCGCCGCAGTTCCATCCGCAGCACCGCATACCACACCACCGCCATCGTCCCCACCGCCGCCAGCCCGGCAGCCGTCCAGAAGATCACCCGTCCGGGCAGTCGCACAACCCTCGGCCGCGGCATCAGACCGTCCATCCACTTCGCCGTCAGGCGTTCCACTTCACCCGCCTCTTCCAGACCCCGCACCGCGTCCTCCACGTGCCACAGCGTCGCCTTGTCCCCCGCTCGCACGGCAAACGCATACGACCGCGAGAACCCCGCCCCCGGCAACTGGTCCACCCGCAGCCCGCTCAATCCCCCTCGGCTGATCGCATCCCGCACCGGTGCTTCATACTCCACCGCCCCGTCCACCTCGCCCCGACGCACCGCCCCCAGCGCCTCCTCAATCGTCCCCGCCGTCATCACCCGCTCCACACCCAGGCCCCGTACCCACCGGTGCGCCGCCGACCGCTCCACCACCGCCACCGACATCCCCCGCAGATCGCTCTCCCGGTCCGCCGCCGCCGCCCCTGGCCGACGAGCCATAACCCCGGGCATCCTCAGAATCGGCCGCGTGTAATCCATTCGCAGCAGATCGGCCTCGCGAATCACCGCCCCGGCAACAAAGTCCACTTCGCCAAAGTGCAGCGCGTCCCGCAGTTCCGTGCTCCCCAGCACTTGCAGCCGCACCGGCCGCCCCAGCCGCTCACCTACCGCCCGCGCCAGTTCCGGAATCAGCCCGATTGGCTCCCCCTCCCCACCCTTGGGCAACTCCAGCAAACCCGCCATCAGCGCACACCGCTCCACACCCACGATCAACTTCTCCCGGCCGCCGCCGGGCTCCGCTGCGTCGTACAGGTCCACCTCCAGGTCCCCGAACACCGTGTCCGTCCGCGGCTCGAACACCGCCAGCCAACGGTTGTGCAACGCATCGGCCACCCCCGACGCCCGCACCTGCCGCATCGCACGATTCACATCCGATACTCCGCCGGCCCGCATCCGGCTGATCCCGAATGCAAACGACCGCCGCAGCGGTGCCAGCCCCTCCACGCTCGCCAGAGCCGTCTCCCGCACCTGTCCGGCCCCCGCAGCCGCCAGCGTCGCCCGCCCCAGCATCTGCGGGCTGATCAAATGGTCCGCCTCACCACTCAGCAGCATCCGCACCGCCGCTGATGTCGACTCCACCATCGTCGCCGTCAATCCCTGCAAACTCAGCCAGCCCTCCACCCCCACCCCCGACACCGCCACCAGCCGCTCGCCCCGCAGATCCGCCGCCGCACGCACCACCGCGCCCGGTTTCCCCGAATACAGCATCCCCCGCGTCGTCACAAATGGCTCACTCACCCGTGCCGAGACAATCACCTCCGGCACCATCACCGCCACCGGCACCATGTCCACCTCCCCCCGCTGCATCGCCCGCTGCACCTCCTGCCGATCCGCAAACTGCACCCATTCCAGTCGTACCCCCATGGCCTCAGCGACAGCCCCCAGGTAGTCCGCCGCGTACCCCACAGGTGCCCCCTCTTCCCGCGCATACAGCAGCGGCGCCATTGATTCCTTCCGCACAATCCCCGCCCGCAGAACACCGCTCGCACGGCCGGCCCCTCCACGCGCCGCCGCCGCCGACCCGCCCGTCGGAGCCGCCCCCCACGCCCCCCACGCGGCCGACGCCCCCACCGCCATCAGCAGCAGACCCAGAACCCACATTCTCCAACTCGCTCCACTCACGCCGCTTGCTTCCTTGAGTAATCACCCGCCCCCGCGCCCAGCCTATCCGTGCCCACCCAACAGCCGCTGCCAGTCCTCCAAACACCACCCCGCACCCCACCACCATCAGGCCCACGCCCAAACCGTCCCCCCGCCCCCCCGACGTACAACCGTCGCCAGCCGTCGCCCCTCGCCCGCCCCCGTCTCTGGGCGAGCCTCGCACCGCCGATGTGCGCTCAACTTCAGGGAAAATGCCCGCCCTGGGGGAAATTCCTCGCCCGCATCCAAACCGCCACCCCATCCACCCCCCGTTCAGGTGCCATTCTTCGCCGGCACGCTTCTGAGCTACGCATCGGCCCCGCCTTTTTAAACACCCGCTCCCCTTCCGGCTACCCTCGACCCTAACAGCTCATTTGTCACGACCAACCCGGCCCCGCCGGACCAAGGAGCCAGCCCCATGCCGACCCCCATCACCATGACCCCCGCTGGCCTGCAGGTCCCCAGCGACCCCATCATCCCCTTCATCGAAGGTGACGGCACCGGCCCCGACATCTGGCGGGCCTCCGTCCGCGTCATGGACGCCGCCGTCGCCAAGGCCTATGCCGGCAAGCGCAAGATCCACTGGCACGAAGTCCTCGCCGGCGAGAAGGCCTTCAACCAGACCGGCAGCTGGCTCCCCGACCAGACCATCGCCGACTTCCGCAAGTACCTCGTCGGCATCAAAGGCCCCCTCACCACCCCCGTCGGCGGCGGCATCCGCTCGCTCAACGTCGCCCTCCGCCAGATGCTCGACCTCTACGTCTGCCTCCGCCCCGTCCGCTACTTCAAGGGCGTGCCCAGCCCCGTCAAGCACCCTGAGAAGGTCGACATGGTCATCTTCCGCGAGAACACCGAGGACATCTACGCCGGAATCGAGTTCGAAGCCGGCACCGAGGACAACAAGAAGCTCCAGTCTCTGCTCCGCGACAACTTCCCCAAGATGTACGGCAAGATCCGCTTCCCGGAGACCTCCGGCCTGGGCATCAAGCCCGTCAGCCGCGAGGGCACCGAGCGGCTCGTCCGCGCCGCCCTGCAGTACGCCTCCTCCCAGGGCCGCAAGAGCGTCACGCTCGTCCACAAGGGCAACATCATGAAGTTCACCGAGGGCGCCTTCAACCAGTGGGGCTATGCCCTCGCCAAGAAGGAGTTCAACGCAGTTGATCTCGACGGCGGCCCCTGGCAGACCTTCACCACCCCCGCCGGCCAGAAAATCACCGTCAAGGACGCCATCGCCGACGCCTTCCTCCAGCAGATCCTCACCCGCCCCGAGGAGTACGACGTCATCGCCACCCTCAACCTCAACGGCGATTACATCTCCGACGCCCTCGCCGCTCAGGTGGGCGGTATCGGCATCGCCCCCGGCGGCAACATCAACTACGTCACCGGCCACGCCGTCTTTGAGGCCACCCATGGCACCGCCCCCAAGTACGCCAACAAAGACCAGGTCAACCCCGGCTCGGTCATCCTCTCCGGCGAGATGATGTTCCGCTACATGGGCTGGAACGAGGCCGCCGACCTGATCATCAAGGGCATGGACGGCGCCATCTCCGCCCGCACCGTCACCTACGACTTCGAGCGCCTCATGAAGCACGACGGCAAGCCCGTCAAGCTCCTCAAGTGCAGTGAGTTTGGCGGCGCCGTCATCAACGCCATGTAACCCCCGCCCGGCCGCTCAACCCGTTCGCCCCTTTCGCACCCGCCTCCCCCCGGCGGGTGTTTTCTTTTCCCATCGCCCCCATCTCGCAACCCCAATCACCACGGCCACTCCTCGTCGCAGTCTGTCATCACCGCCGCCCCCGCCCCCGGAACCCCCGCCATCGCGTTGCACCGCCGCCCGAACTTAACGCTCCACATTCGCTCCACACCGCGGCACACCTCCCCCGCCGCCGCCGCCTCAATCACCGCCACCGCGCACCCGCCAAACCCGCCCCCGGTCATCCTCGCCCCGATCACCCCCGGCTGCGCCCCCATCACCTCCACCAGCGCATCCAGTTCCGGACACGACACCCGATACACATCCGCCAGCGACCGGTGACTCCCCGCCATCGCCGCCCCGAGCGCTCCTCTCGCCCCCGCCTTGCCCGCCGCGATCCCCTCTATCGCCCGCTCCACCTCAGCCACCCGCGCCATCTCCCCCAGCACATGCTCCGCCGCGTCCCGCTGCTCACCACTCAACGCGCTCACCGCCCGCTCGCCATCCCCCGCGTCGTGCACCTCCCGCAGCGTTCGCGCCCCCAGCGTCTTCGCCGCCGCCTCACACGCCCTTCGCCTCGCCGCATACTGCCCATCGGCCAGCGCATGCCGCACCCCGCTGTCGGCGATCACAAACGCCAGTTCCTCCGGCCATGGCACGTAACTCACCTTCGGCAGCTCCCCGGCGCAGTCGATCCGCACCAGGTGCCCCGCCTTCCCGCACGCGCTGGCCACCGGGTCCATGAACCCGCACGGCACGCCCACGCTCGCCTGTTCAGCCCGCTGCGCCAGCATCGCCACCTTCACGCGGTCCTTGTGCGCCCGCATCTCGCCCGCCCCGCACATCGCCGCCAGCACCACCGCCACGTTGAGCGCCGCCGAGCTTGACAGCCCGCCCCCCATCGGCAACTCCGAAGCAATCGCCACATCGATCGACGTCGCCGTCGGCCCCGCCGCCGACAGCATCCCCGTTTCCTCGCTGGCCGACAGCGCCGCCCCCAGCACATAGTTCACCCACATCGGCACCGAGGGCTTCGGCGACAGCAGGTCCAGCACCTCCCCCTCAAACGCCATCCGCAGCGCCGTCCGCCCTCCGCCGGCATCCGCCCCACCGGTGCTCCACGCCCGCAGGCGACCCCGAATCCCCGGGCCCACCGCCACCGCCGTCCGCCGCCCGATCGCCGCCGGCAGCACCACCCCGCCGCAGTAATCCACGTGCTCGCCGATCACGTTCACCCGCCCGGGCGCCACCGCCACCGCATCCGGCCAGTGCCCCGTCTCCTCCCGCAGCATCTCCGCCGCCCGCATCGCGGTCGGCCAACTCGGAAGCCCCACGCCCTTCACGGCCCGCCCCCGGTCGTCCCGCCCACGCCGCCCACCGCCGCCGCACCCGCCGGCGTCGCCACCAGTTGCGTCAGCATCACCCCCAGTTGCACCAGCAGATACGCACCACCGCTCGCCGCCAGCACCACAGCCGCCGGCTCCGCTGCCAACCGGAACAGCCCCATCACGCACAGCCAGTACACCACCAGCCCCGCCAGCACGCTCAATGCCGGCCCCACAAACGGCACCCCGATCGGCACGCTCACCGCCAGCGCCGCCGCCGCCGTCGCCACCAGCAGCCGCGCCGTCGCCAGTTCCAGTTGACCCGCCGGCCGCCCCAGATACCTCGCCGCCACAAAGAACGCCGCCAGCCCCGTGCACGTGTGCAGCCCCACGCTGTACGCCACCAGCACCCCAAACCCGATCGCCCGCCACACCGTCGTCCCCTCAGGTCGACTCACCCCCGCCACAATCGCCGCCGCCAGCGTCAGCCCGGCGGCCGCCCACAGCAGCACCGTCAGCCCCGGCCACCCCGGCCGCGACAGCCCCGGCGCCTCCGCTGCCTTCTCCTTGGCCACCTCCACCCCCACCTCCGGCTTGAGCTTCCGCCCCGCCACCAGGCTGTACCCGCACCCCACGCACACCACCGCGTCCTCCGCCAACTCTTTCCCGCAGTTCGGGCACGTCTCCGGGCCCCTCGGTGCCAGCAGCGATTCGGCCTCAATCCGCCCCACCGCCTTGCCGCCGGCCGAACCGCCGGCCACTCCTCCGCCCACCGGCGGGTCCTGCGGCGCATCCGGGCTGATCTGATACGGCTCCGCCAACTGCCACCTCCGATCACCCCACGCTCAGCCTCGCGACATGGTCTTGCCCACCTTGGGCCGGCCGCCGAACAGGAAAAACTCCATCAACTCATGCCCGTGCGCAATATGCAGATCGGCCTCATTGCAGTTCACCTCGTCAAACGTCCCCGTCCGATGCGCCCGGATCCAGTTCCCCGCCATCGCAAACGGCGCCGGCGTCGCGTCATGCTTCCGCGTGCTCACCAGCGTGTAGTGGTCCGGCATGATCAGCAGCCGCCACCCCTCCGCCTTCGCGTCCCGCTCCGCGTCGCCAAAGCCCTTGAGTTTCTCCACCATCGGCCCCACCACCTTCGCGTCAATCTCTTCAATCGCCGCCACCTTCGTCTGCCAGTCCGCCTGGTGCGCCGCCTCGTCCGGGCTCTCCACATGGCAGCACACGATGTCAAACCGGTCCAGCGCCTCGCACGCCGCCCGCCCCTGCGCCGCATAGTCCGTGTCGTGGTAACTGGTGATCCCCGGCACGTTCAGCCGCTCCCACCCCATCAAGGCCGCAATCCCCGCCAACAGGTCCACCGCCGTGATCATCGCCCCCTTCAGGCCGAACCGCTCGCTGAACGCCGGCAGCGTCGGCCGCGACCCCTGCCCCCAGATCCACGCCATGTTCGCCGGCCGCTTCCCCGCCGCCCGCCGCTCCACATTCACCGGATGATCCGGCAGAAACTCCGCCGCCAGATCCATCAGCCGCACCAGCGCCTCCGCCCCCGCACGCCAGGCCCCGCCCGCCCGCGGCACGTTCGGCGCCCACGCCTGCCGCGGAATCTCATGCGGCGGCGTCGTCTGCAACTCCCCGTACTCCCGCCCCGTCCGATCCACCAGGATCGACCGGTAGCTCACCCCGTGCATCAGCGAGAACCCCGCCGCCAGCTCCGGCGCCTGCTCCCGCCACCACGCCAGCAGGTCACCCACCAGCCGCTTGGCCTCCCCATCGCTGATCGACCCCGCCGAGTGGTCCAGCATCAGCCCCGCATCCGGCGTCCCCTCCTCCCCAACCGTCACCAAATTCAGCCGGAAAATCGTGTCCCGCTCCCCCATCGGCACCCCCATCGCCGCCGCCTCCAGCGGCGCCCGCCCGGTGTGGTACCGCCGCGGGTCGTACCCCAGCAGCGACATCGTGCACACGTCTGACCCCGCCGCAAACCCCTCCGGCGTCGTCCGCGCCGTCCCCAGTCGCCCCGACCGCGCCACCGCGTCGATGTTCGGCGTCCGCGCCGCCTGCAAAGGCGTCTTCCCACCCAACTGCGGCAGCGGCAGATCCGCCGCTCCATCCGCGATGACTATGGCGTACTTCACGCCCGAAGGGTAGTGGCCGCCCGCCCCCGCTGTCACCCCGCCGCCGCCCCGCTTCGCTCAAATCACACCCGCCGCCGCTAACGCCGCCAGCAGCGCGTCGGTCATCGTGTCCACCGCCCGCCGAGCCATCGGGAAGATGACCCCGCTGGCGTTGAAGAAGATCACCACAAACAAAATCAACCCCAGGATCGCCCCGCTCTCCCCCGAGAACAGCCGCCGGAACCCCGGCGCGAACGTCGCCACGATCCGCCCCCCGTCAAACGGCGGAATCGGAATCATGTTCAGCACCGCCAGCACCACGTTCAGCATCGCCCCCGAAAAGAAGAACTGCGCCGCCGCGTCCGCCGCCGCCACGCCCCCCATCTTCTGCGAGAGCACCGCCGCCGCCACCTGCCCCGCGACGCACACCACCGCCAGCAGCACGTTCATCGCCGGCCCCGCCACCGCCACCAGCGCCTCGTCGTACTTCCGCGCCAGCCGAGACGGCGTCACCGGCATCGCCCCCCACGCGATCCCCACCGCCGCAAACAAAATCAGGCTCATCCACCCCATGTGCGTCACCGGGTTCCACGTCATGTGGCCCATCTCAATCGGCGTCCGGTCCCCGCACGCAATCGCCATCCAGCCGTGCGCCAGTTCGTGCATCACGATCGAGAAGATCACCCAGAACACCCACGCCAGCAGCATCGCCGGCCCCGCCGAGTTCAGCACATCGGTAACCCACCAGCCCATGCGTCAGTCCTCCATGAAACCCCGCCCCATCCATCGCCGACCAACCATACCACCCCGCCGGCAAACAAACAGGCCCCGGCTTCCCGCCAGGGCCTGTCGTTGTGTCTCAGTCATTCATCCGATCGCTCAGGCCTTCTTGGCCGCAGCCTTGGTCGCCGCGTCCACCGCCGTCTTGCAGATCTGATCGAACGTCGTCGGGTCCTGCACCGCGATCTCCGAGAGCATCTTGCGGTTCAGCAGCACACCGGCCAGCTTGCAGCCGTTCACGAACACGCTGTACCGCGTGCCCCGCATCCGGCAGGCCGCCGTCAGACGGGTGATCCACAGCGCCCGGTAGTCACGCTTGCGGTTGCGACGATCCCGATAAGCGTACAGACCGGCCGTGCGAACGGCGATCTTCGCCTTCCAGCGGTGCGTCGAGTTCTGACCGTGATAGCCCTTGGCCTGACGAAGCAGACGCTTGCGCTTCTGGTTGCGCGACGCGCCCTTGGTAATGCGTGGCATCAGCCACCTCCTTCAACCCACTGACCCGATTCGGGGCGACCGTCACCCGGTCGACTTCCTCACCCGTCGCGCCAGCTCCCCACCCCTATCACCCACCCCACTCACCCCCACCCCGGTTGTTCACTTCTTCCCGGCCGCTGCAGCCGCCTTGGCCGCCTGCATCGCCTTGCGCTTCGCCGGCGAGGGGCTGCGCTTCAGCGCCGCACGAGCCTGGTCCTTCCCGCGAAGCCGACGGAACAAGAGCGCTTCCAGGCCCTTGCTGTCGCTGGACCACAAGTAGCGGTCCTTCCGCAGACGCCGCAGCCGGCTCGGGCTCTTGCCCGACTTGAGGTGCTTGCTGTTCGCCGACTTGTGCTTCACCAAGCCCGTCTTGGTGATCCGCATCCGCTTCAGGAGACCCTTGTGGGGCTTGTTGCTGGCCATGGAAAACACTCCGATCTCGTGCTCGCTCCCCCGCTTCGCCGGCACGGCGTTCAGTGCAGGGCCAAGATGATAGACAAACAGGCCCCGTCCATCAAGCCCGACGAGGCCTCACCGTAACGATTGGATTTTATTAGGGATTCAGGAACACGTCAAACATCGACGTCGGACGCTCCGTGCCCCGCAGCGGATCCATCTCCGCGATCCCCAGCATCTGCCCCATCGCCCGCTCCACCGGCCGCGGCAGCCAGATGTTGTCCAGATTCCCGCCCGCCGTGCTCACCGCCGGACCTGTCACCCACACCGCCGCCCCATTCCCCAGCAGCAGGTTCTGCCCCCGCCCGCCATGATTCGCCGAATTGGCAAACGGGTTGATCCGCATCCCCCGCATTGCCACCGGCACCACCGGCGAGCGATCCCCGAACACCGGCAGCCCAGCCACCTGGCTCAGCGTCGGGCGATGATCCGCAAACATCGACCGGAACGAGAACGACACCTCGGTGATGCACCGGAAGTCGAACGTCCCCGGCCGCTCCGTTTCAAAGCACCCCGTCTGATTCCCCGGGCACGCCAGATTTTCCAGTTCCGTGTAGTTGTCCGTGTACAACTTGTAGTAGTGCTGCGAGTTGCTTTGCCCCGGAACGCCCACGCTCCACCACCGGGCCGCCGGACCCGCACTGAACGCCATCGGCAACGCGTCGCGGTTGTCCCCGCCATATTTCCCGAACGCCCCCGCGACCTGCCCCAGATTCGACACGCACGCCGCATGCCGTGCCTGCTCACGCAGCCCCGCAAACACCGGCACCAGCACCGACGTCCCCACCAGCAGCATCGCCGCCATTCCCACAAGATCCGTCAGCCGGAACGTCCGCGGACCAACCCGCCACCCGCCCTCATGCCGCACCGTCCGCACCACCGGCTGCGCCGCCGTCAACGCCACCCGCCCCAGCGTTGACTTCACCAGTTGCTCCCGCCCCGCCGTGTCCCGCTCCCCGCCCTCACCCAGTGTCCGCAGAACGCCCAACTGCTCCTCCGCCCGCTCCCGAAGAGCCGACGGCACCCGCCTCAGGTCCAGTTCATTGGCGATCAGCGACTCCAGCGCATCCTCGTCCAGAGGATCCGCAAAGCCCATGTCGCAGTCGCTCGCCTCCACCCTCGCCAAAGTCGCGGCCACCAGCGCCGCCGTCGCTTCCGCATCCAGCGAACCCGGCTGCGTGTGCAGGCACTCCAGCACCCGCAGCACCCCCTCGGCCTCCGCACGCTCCGCTTCGGCCACCCGGCCCGCGTCCCACCCGTTCGCCGCCAGTGCGTCCACCGCACGCTGCGTCGAGGCAGTCAGACCAGCCCCATCCAACGCCTGCATGTCATTCGCACCGTTCAACCGCGATTCCTCCCAGGCTCGCCCCGCCCCTTGGTCTCATCCCCGCCGACCCCATCCTCACCCTTCCGGTCCCTGGTGTGCTGCCGCCCCACGTCCTGCCACTGCCTGGCAAACGCCGCCACCGCGGCATGCAGCCGGCTCTTCACCGTGCCCAGCGGAATGTCCAGCGCGTCGGCAATCTGCCCGTAACTCATCCGCTGGAAATACGCCATCAGCAACACCTCACGCAGCATCAGCGGCATCCGACTCACCGCCCGTTGCACGGCTTCATCCCGCTCGTTCTCGCCCAGTTGCTCCACCGGCAACGCATCGCCGGCGGACAGAAGATCGACGTAGGTCGCCCCGTCATCGCCCGCCCCCCCTCGAATCGGAGAGGACAGGTCCAGCGCCTTGCGTCGCTGGTTTCTACGCATCAAGTCCCGGGCTTTGTTCGCTGCGATTGTAAAAAGCCACGGTTCAAACCGCCGGTTCGTGTCAAACACCCCCGCCGACAGGTGAACCTGCACGAACGTTTCCTGAAACACGTCCTCCGCCGCCGCCCGGTCGCCCAATAACCGAATCAGGAACCGCATCAGCGCATCATGGTGCCGACGCACCAGCGCCTCCATCGCGCCCACGTCCCCCGTGCGATAGGCCTCAATCAGTTGCGGATCCGTTCGTGCGTCCACGTGAGCGTCCAAAGTTGCCGTCCCCCCGGCGCCCGGCGGCGCCGCCAAGTCCGAGAATAGAACGTCGGCCGGCGCCTCAGCCCACCACGTCCGTCCCGATGTCCCCCCGCCACACCTTCCCGGCGAAGTGGATCCGCTCCGCCGCCGCGTACGCACGCCGCCGAGCCTCCTCGCGGTCCCCACCCGCCGCCGTCACCGCCAGCACCCGCCCGCCATTGGTCACGATCTCCCCCCGCTCGTTCCGCTTCGTCCCCGCGTGGAACACCACCACACCCTCCACCTTCCCCGCCTCCTCCAGACCGGTGATCACATCCCCCTTCCGCGGATTGTCCGGATACCCCGACGCCGCCAGAATCACCGTCACCGCCGCGCCGGGCACAGCCCCCTCCGCCACCGGCTCCGGCACGTACTTGTCCAGCTTCCGCTCCGCCGCCGCCAGCAGCAACGGCAGAATGTCCCCCGCAAACCGCACCATCAGCACCTGACACTCCGGGTCCCCGAACCGCGTGTTGTACTCCAGCACCTTCGGCCCCGAGGGCGTCAGCATCAGCCCCGCATACACCACCCCGCGATAGTCGATCCCCTCCCGCCCCACCACGTCCACCGTCGGCAGCAGCACCTCCCGCTCCACCTTCGCCGCCGTCGCCGCATCCAGCGCCGGCGTCGGGCACAACGCACCCATGCCCCCGGTGTTCGGCCCCTTGGCCCCCTCGCCCAGCCGCTTGTGGTCCTGGCACGGGTCCAGAATCACAATGCTCCGCCCGTCGGTCACCGCAAACACCGACACCTCACGCCCCCGCAGCCGCTCCTCAATCACCACCGCCCGCCCCGCCTCCCCGAACTCCCGCCGCACCATGATGCGGTTGATCGCGTCCATCGCCTCCGCCAGGTTCGCCGGCAGAAACACCCCCTTCCCCTTGGCCAGCCCCGCAGCCTTGATCACCGGCAGATCCGCCCGCGCCTGCGTGTACAAACCCGCAGCCTCGCGGCTCTTGTCCACCTGCTGCTGCAGCCACATCCGCCGCTGCTGCGAGTCGGTGTACGCGCTCGCCCCCGCCATCAGCTTGTCAAACGCCAGATCCCCACGCACCCGCGACTCCACGTACCCCTTGGCCGCCTCCGCGTCGGTGAACGTCCGCGCCTCACCGGTCGGAATCGCCGCCGCCCGCATCATCTCCTTCGCCCACGCCTTGTCCGCCTCCAGCATCGCCCCCGCCCGCGTCGGCCCGAACACCGCCGGCACGTACTTCTCCGTCCCATACGGCTCCGCCAGCGCATCCACCAGCCCCGCCGCCAGCGGATCCTCCGGCCCCACCACCACCAGCCGGATCTGCTGCCGGGCGCAATACTGCCGCAACTGAAAACTGTCCTTGGGGTTGATCGGCACGTCCGACGGCACCGGCTGCGCCAGCGCCGCGATCCCCGGGTTGTCGCACCCGGTCGCATACAGCGTCCCCAGCCTGGGTGACTGGCTGATCTTCCACGCCAGCGCGTGCTCCCGCCCGCCCGACCCGATCAGCAGAACGTTGATCCGCCCGACGTCCTGTCCGCCGGCGTGTGATGCTGTGCTCATGCGTCTGTCCGAACCTCGCAACCTGCCCGAGAGAAGCCCCCCTCAGAACTCAACCGCTCACGCCCGCCCCCACACCCCAGCCGCCTCACTGCGCCTCGTCCACCGCCCTGAACGAGCCCTTCTTGGCCTCCTGCTCCACATAGGCCCGGAACTCGGTCATCTTGTAACTCACAAAGCAAAACACATGATGCAGCGTGACCCATTCCAGGTCCGCCTCGTCCTTGGGAACGTCCTTGCGCAGTCGATCCAGTTCCGCCAGCAGCGTCTCAGCCTTCATGCCCGAACCGTAGCCGCCGATGCCCCCCGTCCGCCGATCGCCCGCACCCACCCGGCCCCGCACGCCCCCGCAAACAACACCACCTGCACCAGCACAATGCTCGGCCCCACCGGCCAGTCCGCCTCGAACGCCACCACAAACCCCGCCAGCACCCCCGCCGCCCCCACCACCAGCGACCACCCCACCACGCTCCACAACCGGCTCGACAGCCGCAGCGCCGTCGCCCCCGGCAACACCAAGAGCGCCGACGCCAGCACCACCCCCGCCACCTTCATGCTTGTCACCACCACCAGCCCCAGCACCACCATCAACCCCCCGCGCACCAAGCCCACCGGAACCCCGAACGCCCGCGCCGTCTGCTCATCAGTCGCCCAGAACAGCAGCGGCCGCCGCCCCGCCCACAACGCCAGCACCACCGCCCCCGCCACAGCCCCCGCTACCACCACATCCCCCGTCCCCGCCGTTGACACGCTCCCGAACAGAATCGACTCCCACGACCGCACGTCCGCCGCCCGCCCGCCCCGCTCCGCCACCGCCCGCGCCGCCTGCACCAGCACCGTCCCGAGCGCCATCGACCCCACCAGAAACAGCCCGATCGCCGTGTCCTCCGGCGTCTCCCGCCGCCGCCCCACCCACCCCATCCCCAACGCCGCCCCTACTGAGAACACCGCAATCACAAGCAGCTCCGCCACCCCGCCCGCCGCCATCCACCCCACCGCCACCAGCACCGCCGCCAACCCCACCCCGCCAAACGCACTGTGCGAAATCCCCTGCCCGATGAACCCCAGCCGCTTCACCACCACCAGCGGGCTCACCACCGCGCACATCACCACCGTGATCAGCCCCGCCACAATCCCCGGCAGAAACATCGCCCGCAGCGTCGGGTCGCTCAAGTACTCCAGCGTCTTCATCCGCCCCTCCCCTCACCGCTACCCCCGCCCCCCCCGCCACCCTTCTTCTCCGCCGTCACCGTCAACACCACCTCCCCCGCCGCCTGCCCACCTGCCGGCCCCGCCCCCGAACCATGCACATGCCCGCACGCGCTCGCCGCGTGCGCATGCACATGCAGCGGCCCCATCTGCCCCGCCAACCCCACAAGGTCATGGCTGAACACCTCCGCCAGCACCTCCGGCGTCAGCCCCGCCGGCCCCGTGTGGCTGTGCAACCGCTGCGACAGACACGCCACCCGATCCGCCCCCGCCACAATCGCCCGCAAATCGTGCGACACGATCAGCAGCGTCAGCCCCAGCCGGGCATGAATCTCCCGCAGCAACTCCCCGAACACCGCCTGCCCCGCCGGGTCAATCCCCACCATCGGCTCATCGAGCGCCAGAATCCTGGGCTCAACACTCAGCGCCCGCGCCATCATCGCCCGCTGAAACTGCCCGCCCGACAGACTTCCGATCGGCCGATCCGCAAACCCCGTCGCCCCGCACAACTCCAGCGCCCGCTCCGCCCGTTCCGCCACCCCGGCCGGAATCCCCCGCCACGGCGCGCACCGCCACCCCGCCCCCAGCCGCACCACCTCCCGCACGCTCAGCGGCATCCCCAGCTCCACCTGCGGCCGCTGCGGCACATACCCCACCCACCCGCGCTGCCTGGCCACCTCCGGGCTCTCCCCAAACACCCGCACCGTCCCCCGGTCCGGCCGCTCCAACCCCAAGATCAGCTTCAGCAGCGTGCTCTTCCCGCCCCCGTTCGGCCCCAGAATCCCCAGCCGCTCCCCCTTGGCCACCCGCAGGCTCACGCCCTCCAGCGCCGCCGTCGCATTCCCCGGATAGCAGAACCCCACCCCCTCCAACTCCACAGCCGCCGGAACCCTCGCCGGTTGGCCGCTCTGCTGCGTTGCTCCTGCCGTCGCTTGGCTCACCGTTGCTCCGTCCGCCCCCCTTCCGTCGCGCTGACGTCAATCTTCCCACCCACCGCCGCCGCAATCGCCCGCCGATTCGCCTCCATCATCGCAAACCAATCCCCCGACCCCAGCGGGTCAAGTGTTGCCACCTTCGCCCCCGTCGCGCTGGCAATCCGCTTCCCCGCCGCCGGGCTCAGCTGCGGCTCCACAAACACCGTGCTCAGCCCCTCCGCCTTCACCGCTGCCGAGGCCGCCGCAATCGCCGCTGGCGTCGGCTCCCCCGCGTTCAAGCCCTTGATCGCCACCGTCCGCAGTCCATACCGCCGCGCCAGGTGCCCCCACGCATCGTGCCCCACCACCAGCGTCCGCGTCCGCGCCCCCTCCAGCATCGCCCGATACCCCGCGTCCACCTCTGCCACCCGCGCCTTCACCTTCGCCCCCGATGCCCGAATCGACTCCGCCAGCGCATGCCGCGCTGCGTCGTCCGCCCCCGCCGCCATCGCCTTGCCACCCGCCGCCGCCACCACCGCGGCCTCCAGGCTCGGCAACGCCGCCGCCACCAGCCCAGGGTCCAGCCACACGTGCGGGTCCGCCGCCGTCCCTCCCGCGTTCTCCGGCATCACGCAGTTGCCATGCTCATCATGGCTGTGCGCCGAGTGGTCCGTCGCCAAAGCCTTCACCCCCGCCGCATCCGCCAGCACCACCACCTGCCGCCCCCCCTGCCCCCCACCACTCCCCTTCGCCCCCGCCAACTGCTTCTCCACCTGCGGCTCAAGCCCCAGCCCCACCATCACCACCAAGTCCGCCCTGGCCATCTCCGCCAGCCGCGCCGGCGGAATGTCATACCCGTGCTCACTCGCCCCGGGCGGAATCAGCGTCGTCACCGTCGATCCCGCCGGCAACATCCCCTCCACCAGCCCCTTCAAGGGCGGAATCGTCACCACCACCCGCAGCGGCGCCGCCACCAGCGGCACCCCGGCCGCGGCCTTGTTCGCCGATTCACCCGCCGCCAACCCCGGCCCCGCCGCCCCCCCAAGCGCCAGCATGCCCGCCACCACGCCCACCGTGCCTACCTTGCCCGCACACGCCAGCCAACCAAACGCACGACCCATGTTCACACCTCGCGAGGGAGTCTTGGCTCTCAACCTGCAACCAGGTTGCACAAAGGATACGCCCCCGCGTTCCAGCGGTTCGCCCCCCGCCCACACATTCCGACACGCCCATCCCCACTGGCCGCGCAACCGCCAGTCGCCCCCCTTCAGGCGATCCCCCCAACTCCCATCACCGCCCCCGTTCCAGTCCCCATTTTGCCATTTTGCCATTTTGTCATTTTGCCCTTTTCCCGGCTATACTCGGCCCCGCTGGGGCGGTAGCTCAGTTGGTAGAGCGCGTCGTTCGCAATGACGAGGTCGAGGGTTCGACTCCCTTCCGCTCCACTCCCCAGCACCAAACGCCCGAGGCCCACCCTCGGGCGTTGTCGTTTTTGGCCCCACCCCCGCGGCATCCCCGTGCTATTCCTCGTGCCATCGCCCTTCGGGGCGATGTGCCTTGCTGCCTCCCCGCTTCTCCACCTTCCAACCTCCCCGCCTTCGCATCCCGGACGGGATGCTTGAGATGTTGCCAGCGGGGGGTGGGTGGCTTTGCACCCCTGGAAAGCAGCCCACCCCCGCGCCAGTCCCCCAGCGGCGGACGCGAACCGAACCCCCACCCCACCCCCTCTGCCAAACACCATCAACTCCCCAGCCAACCATCCGAACAAGCCTGCGGTCCCCCCTTTCGTCCAGAGCCCGCCATGAGCATCCAAGCCGAACGCGAGTTGCCGATGATCATTCTGATGCTCAATCAGGTGCGCCGGGTCACCACCGAGGAGGCGCGACAAGCCGTGCCGGCCGAACTCGGAGACACCCCGGCACAAACCGTCTGGTACGTCGGCGAAAACTTCATGGGCATGGAGTACATCCAGTGGAAACTCGGCGACACGCCATACCACCTCGGCACCTCCTCAGAGCCCTACATCCTCATGGGCGGCGAAGCCCAGCTGGATGAGCAAAGCCAGGAATTCGGCCCCGTCAAGTGGAGGATGCGGGAGGAGGTGCCGCCCGAGACAGAGCCGCACCGCAGCGCCTGGATGTCGCACGTTGCCTATCTCTATATAGAATCGTTGCTCTTCCATTCTGCCGCCGAGGAGGGCGACATGCACCTTGAGAACGTGCTGAAGATCGCACGCAACTTCGTGGACGAGCGATGCGTGCTCCTCTGGCACTGGGGCGGCGAACCAAAGCGCGTCGCCCTCCCGACACCCAAGGCCATCGCCTCACTCCGCAACGGCCACTGGCCCAACTGACTGAAGCCGCGGCCCCAGCCCCGCCCACCCCGACGACACGACCACCGGCAGCCCCGGGCGGCCTCGCACGGAGTCAACACGTTTCGCAACCGCCAAAGCAAGGCCATTCCCACCCATGTGCCACCGCCGGGCCCCCGGCCAACGAAACCGGCATACCAGCAGACCCCAGGGTGCAGCACAACACGCTGGCGGCAGGCCGCTGATGGCACAACAATGGCACGGAGAGCCTCAAACACATCGACGAGTCAAAGCACCTCGACGCCGACACACTTCCCAACCGGACGTTCCGCATGACATCCATCAAATCGCTCTACGCTGCCTTTTCTGAGCTTTCGACCGCTACCTATGAGGGCAGCAGACCTCCAACCGCCGAGGATGTCGCGCGAGCCGAGGCTGCCCTTGGGCGCTCCATCCCCAAGGAACTTGTTGATCTCCAATCGGCCTTTCATGACCGGCATCCTCCCTTCTGGGATGTTTTGCGCGTTCAGCCACAAGGCGCCCCGCCAGTCAGCGAAGACATCGTCAAGATCAATCTGAATGAGCGACGCATGTACCCAGGCGAGCTTGATCACGTCCTCTTGTTTTATCATGCCGGCCAAGGCAACTACGATTGCTTCATCTTCGATTCAAGGGGTCAAGTGCTCGGCATCGGACGCTGGGATCCATTCGATGATGACCGAGAGACACCACCGGACATCCGATACGACTCTTGGGTCGCTTGGCTGACTGACGAGATTCGCGACCTCCAGAACCTCTGACCTTCGCAAAGCCGCGAGCCCACCCGTCTGTCCCGCCCCCAGCCCCGCCCATCCCGGCGAGACATCCACGCCCAGCCCCGAGCGGTCTCGCACGGGGTCGAGGCCCAGAGCCGCGGATAGAGCAAGGCTGTCCCACGGGCCGCGTCCACCCACCCCAACCCAGCCGCTCCTCCCGATAGCGTTCGTGTCCCGTCCCCCATGTCCCGTCCCCCATCCGCGCTGGGCGCGCGATAATGGGTGGACGGGAGATCCATCATGGCAAGCAAGGACACGGCGATCGGTATTGGTTCGGTTGGTTCGGTTGGTGAGGGCAGCTTGC
>Ga0068872_10001016_pt1 | contig 22799 bp, 17 predicted proteins | sample NOAtaG_7_FD_66441 | JGI IMG/M metagenome (GOLD analysis project Ga0068872, IMG submission 66441) | Freshwater lake microbial communities from Lake Erie, under a cyanobacterial bloom - NOAA_Erie_Diel1S_2200h metaG | ecosystem: Environmental > Aquatic > Freshwater > Lake | place: USA: Ohio, Lake...
TCCCCGGCCGTCGGTCGATCCGTGTGAGGACGTGGCCGACGCGCCCGTGCCGAGCCGCCCCACGTTGAACGAGCTCGTGGCCGTGCGCGCCGCCGAGCTCGACGACCGGGTGCGGGACGCGCTGCGCCGCGAGGACGCGAGCCCCGAGCTTCGCGCGGGGCTCCTCGGAGCGCTGGCGCCGACGTCCGAAGAGCCTGCGCTCGCCGACCTCGCCCGGGCTCCGGACCGTCACCACGGCGGCTTCGACCACCTCACCGCGGTGCTCTCCGTCCTCGCGTGGCAGGCGCTCGCGGCCCACGACACGCGCCGCGCTCGGGCCCTCGCGCTCCACGCGGGCCGCCTCGCGCCCGACGATCCGCTCCCCCGGCTCGCGCTCGCGCTCATCGCCGAGGCGGACGAGGATCCGGCCGCCGCCCGTGAGGCGCTCGCCGAGGCCTTCCGCATCGAGCCCGACGAGCCGGCGATCGCGCTCGCCTACGCCCGCCGAATGCGCCACCGGACCGAGCTGCCCGCGGCGCTCGACGCGCTCGACCACTACCTCGCCGCGTACCCCGAGGACACGCAGCTCGCGCGCCTGCGGGCGCGGCTCCTGCTCCGCCTCGAGGCGATGCCGGCGAGCACGTCGCTCTCCTCGCGCGGCGTGACCGTCCTCGCGCCTTCGTCCGTGCCGCGCCGCACGATGGAGGAGGTGCTCGCGCACACCGACGCGGCGCTCGGCGCGGCGGCGCGGCTGCTCGGGGTTCCCCGCCGACCCGAGCTGAGCGTCTTCGTGTACGCCCGGCACGCCGACCTGCTCCGTGCGAACTGCGCGCAGCCGTGGGTGGGCGCGCTCTACGACGGAGCCCTCCACGTCGACGCCGAGCGACTCGCCGTCGGCCGAGAGGCCCTCACGTCGCTGCGTCACGAGGCGCTGCACGCGTCCTTGCACGGCGCGCTCGAGGAGACGTCGGTGCGCCGCTCCGCGCCGCCGACTTGGCTCGACGAGGGCCTCGCGCAGTACTTCGCGCCGGAAGAGCCGGGACCCGAGCGGAGCTTCGCGCTGATCGCCCGGGAGCGGACCTACGTGCCCCTGCCGTCGATGAACGGTGCGTTCCTGGTCATCGACGACCCGCGCGATGCGGGCCTCGCCTACCACCAGGCGCTGCTCATGGTGCGCTGGCTCGTCGAGCGACGCGGCGAGCGCGGCATCGCCGAGGCGGTCCGCTGGCTCGCCGAGGGCGGGGCGCCCGAGCGGGTGCTCGAGGGCGTCGGCGCGCCGCTCGACGGAGAGACGCTGATCGCCTTCGCCGGGCGCGCCGCGCCGCCGCGATGACGGGGGCCCGCGGCCTCGGGTAGAGTCCCTCCGTGATCCAGATCTTCGGCACCGCGAAGTGCAAGCAGACCCGGGCCGCCGAGCGCTTCTTCAAGGAGCGCGCGATCTCCATCCACTCGATCGACCTCGCCATCAAGGGGCCGAGCAAGGGCGAGCTCGAGAGCGTGGCGCGCGCGGTCGGCGGGATGAAGGCCCTCTTCGATCCGGCGAGCCCCCGCGCGAAGGAGAAGGGCCTGCACGTCGCGGCGCCGACCGAGGCGCGCCTCCTCGAGCTCTTCCTCGAAGAGCCGCGTCTGCTCCGCACCCCGATCGTCCGCGACGGCGCCGAGGCCGCCGTCGGTGAGGCCGCCGCGGTCTGGAAGAAGTTCGCCGAGCGCGCCAAGGGCCGCTGAGGCTGCAGATTCTTGCTACACCTCCGCGGGTGAGCGACACGAAGGATCGACCGTACATCGGCGGCCAAGCCCTCATCGAGGGCGTGATGATGCGATCGCCGCGAGGCGTGGCGATCGCGGTGCGCCGGCCCGACGGCAGCATCGTCCTCAAGGACGAGAGGCTCCCGAGCGAGACGAGCGGCCTCCGCAAGGTGCCGCTCCTGCGCGGGGTGATGCAGCTCGGCGAGGCCTTCTCGCTCGGCTACCGCGCGCTGCAGTTCTCCGCCGAGCAGCAGATGACCGAGGAGGAGAAGAAGAGCGCTGCGGGTGGCTCCTCGCTCGCCGGCCTGATCTCCATCGTGTTCGCGATGGGCCTCTTCGTCGCCCTGCCGCAGGGCCTGTCGACCGGTCTCTTCTCGCTCCTCGGCGTGCCGGTCGAGCTCGGCAGCTGGCAGTTCCACGCGCTCACCGGCTGCTTCAAGCTGCTCGTCGTGACGGGCTACCTCGCGCTCGTCTCGCTGCTCCCCGACATGCGCCGCGTGTTCCAGTACCACGGGGCCGAGCACAAGACGATCTACGCGTGGGAGGCCGGACAGGAGCTCACGGTCGCGAACGTGCGGGCCCAGTCCACGCTGCACCCGCGCTGCGGCACGACGTTTCTCCTCACCGTGGTGATCGTCTCGGTCGTGCTCGGCGCGGTGCTCGTGCCCATCGTGCTGCCCTCCGCGACCGGCTTCACCGGGCAGCTGACCGTGCTCGCGTTCCGGCTGTCCCTGCTGCCCGCCATCGCCGCGGTCAGCTACGAGCTGCAGCGCTTCAGCGCCCGCTACTGCACCACCGGGCCGCTGCGCGTCGTGCTCTACCCGGGCTTCCTCTTCCAGAAGATCACCACCCGCGAGCCCGACGACGCGCAGATCGAGGTCGCCATCGCGGCGATGGAGGGCGCGGCGACCCGGGAGCGCGAGAACCCGGCCGAGGAGCGGCTGCGATCGTTCGCCTCGTTCGACGAGGCGCACGCCGCGCTCGCGGTCCGCTGAGGGATGCTCCCCGCGGCCAAGCTCGACGCGCTCGCCGCGCGGTTCCGCGAGATCGAGGAGCTGCTCTGCGTCCCCGAGGTCATCGCCGACCCGAAGCGCTACGTGCTGCTCCGCCGCGAGCACGGTGAGCTCGAGCGGCTCGCGGCGGCGTGGGCCGAGCACCGCGCGACCGAGCGTGCCCTCGTCGAGGCCGAAGGCGCGCTCTCGGACCCCGAGCTGCGAGAGCTCGCCGAGCTCGAGCTCGACGCGCTCCGCGAGAAGCGCACGGGGCTCGAGAAGGAGCTCGAGGAGCTGCTCCTGCCCCGCGACCCCAACGACGCGCGGAGCACGATCCTCGAGATCCGCGCCGGCACCGGCGGCGAGGAGGCCGCGCTCTTCGCCGCGGATCTGTTCCGCATGTACGGCCGCTACGCCGAGCGGGTCGGCTGGAAGGTCGAGCTGCTCTCGAGCAGCGAGGCGGCGGCCGGCGGCATGAAGGAGATCATCGCGCTCGTGAGCGGCCCGAACGTGTACTCACGCCTCCGCTTCGAGAGCGGCGTGCACCGGGTGCAGCGGGTGCCGGCGACCGAGGCGCAGGGCCGCATCCACACCTCGACCGCGACGGTCGCGGTGCTCCCGGAGGCCGACGAGGTCGACGTCGAGATCGACGACAAGGATCTCGAGATCTCCATCGCCGCCTCGGGCGGTCCGGGCGGACAGGGCGTGAACACCACGAACAGCGCGGTGCAGATCCTCCACCGGCCGAGCGGCATCATCGTGAAGTGCCAGGACGAGCGCTCGCAGATCAAGAACAAGGCGCGCGCGCTGAAGGTCCTCCGTGCACGCCTGCTCGAGCGGGCCCAGACCGCGGAGGCCGAGCGCATCGCGGGCGAGCGGCGCGGCATGGTCGGCTCGGGCGAGCGCAGCGAGAAGATCCGCACCTACAACTACCCGCAGAACCGCGTCACCGATCACCGGATCGGCCTGACGCTCCATCAGCTCGATCAGATCGTCGACGGAGGGCTCGACGAGCTCGTCGGCGCGCTCCGCGCCCACCACCAGGCGGCGCTGCTCGCGGCAGAGAGCCAGGCCTGATCAGGGCCGCCAGGTGATCAGCAGCTCGCAGCGCTCGCCGCCCTTGGCCCGGCACGCGACCTCGCTGCCCTCGACACCCTTGCCGCCCGAGAGCTCGACCGACTGCTCCGCCCAGCCGAGCACGCTCAGGCAATGCACGCGGTGCGGCGTCGCGAAGTCCACGATGCGCAGCGTCCCGCCGCGGCGCCCGTCCTTGATCGCGAACGACGCCTCGAGCCGGCCCGAGTCGTAGTGCACGTCCCAGAGCCGCGAGGAGCGGCCGAGGATGAATTCCGGTGAGCCGAGCACGTAGAAGAGGCGGTACAGCGTCGGCAGGTTCGAGCGCGCGGCGAAGCGGCCGAGGTCCTTCACGAGCGCGAGGTCGCCCTTGCCGTAGTGGCGATCGATCGACTCGCAGAGATCGACGAAGAGGTCGAAGGGGACCCACGCGTGGGGCAGCACGCGGGCCTCGAGCAGCTGGCGGTTCTCCGGGCGGAGGCGCTCCTTCACCGCGCGGACGCCCTCCTCGCCGGCGGTGTCCCGGACCCACTTCACCCGCGCCGTGATGGCGCTCCCTTTCACATGGCTGACCACGTGCCTCCGGCGAGGGTAGCCCAGGGCCGAGGCGGCCGACAGCCCGTTGTGAGGCGCTCAGAATTCGCTGGCGAAGGGGACCGCCGGAGTGCCCTCGGCGCCGGTCGCTCGTCGCTCGCGTCGCCGAGGCCGGCGGCTCGCCGACCGAGACGCCTCGGGCGCGTCGGCCTCCGCGGCCTCGAGCGGTTCGTCCACGCCGACCTCATCGGGCGCCGCTGCCTCGGGCGCGGCCGCCTCGGGGGCCGCCGCCTCGGGCGTCGCCGGGCTCGCTGCTCCCTCGGCGGTCGCGGGGTCGGAGGGCGGAGCGACGGAAGGCGGGGCCGCTGCGGGGGCCGAGGGCGCGACCGGGACGGAGGTGGGCGCTGCGGCCTCGGGCGCGCTCGCTGCGCTTCGGACCGGCAGCGGGCTCGCGACCACGGTGTCCTCGGACATGCGGGCCCGCAGCAGATAGCCGCCGCCAGCGAGGCCACCGATCACGAGGAGCGAGGCCGCGGCCACGAGCAGATACGGCGCCTTGGTCGCGGGCCTCGCCGCGACGGGCGAGGCCATCGAAGGCTGCGAGAGCAGCTGGCTCGGCGTGCCGACGGCGATGCTCGAGACGGGCGCCGGGGCGGGGGTGGGGCTGCCTGCGGCCGCCAGCGCTGCCGAACCCGAGGCCCTTCCGTCGCTCGCGAGCGATCCCGCGCTGCTCTTCGATTCGAGGCCTGCCGCGCTCACGGTCAGGGTCAGCAGCACCTCTTCGCTCGGCGGCCGGGGAGCGTCGCTCGCCGGACCGACCTGCGCGCTGACCGCCGAGGGCAAGGAGCGCCGTTCCTTCTCGAGCTCCTCACCCACGGCCGCCTCGATCAGCTCGGCGAGCGCGCTCGGCTCGACGAGGGCCGCGCTCGGCACCGCCTCGGTGAGCGCGCGCCGCATCTCCTGCGCGGTCGCGAAGCGCTCGGCGGGGTCCTTCGCGAGGGCCTTGAGGACCACGCGATCGAGCGCGGGGCTGACGTCGGGCGACCACGTGCTCGGCGGATCGATCTGCGGGCTCCGGACCATCTCGAGCAGCTCGAGGTCGTCCTTGCCGCCGAAGAGGCGGCGCATCGTCAGCATCTCCCAGAGCACGATGCCGAGCGCGTACACGTCGGCCCGGCGATCGACCGGGCGACCGAAGGCCTGCTCCGGGGGCATGTAGCGGAGCTTGCCCTTGAGCATCGCGCCCTGGGTCTGCTGCGAGCTGCTCGCGGCCTTCGCCACCCCGAAGTCGATCAGCTTCACCTGGCCGTCGCGGGAGAGCAGCACGTTCTGCGGGCTCACGTCGCGGTGCACGACGCCGAGCGGCTGGCCGCTCTCGCCGCGCAGCTCGTGGGCGGCGTGGAGCCCGGCGAGCGTCTGCAGCGCGATGGAGACGGCGAGGTCGACCTGGGGCCGGCGGCGGCGCTTGCTGAGCGCGAGCAGGAGCTGCGCGAGGGCGCAGCCGTGCACGTACTCCATGACCATGAAGTGGGCGCCGCTGGACTCGCCGAGCTCCTCGACGTGCACCACGTGGGGGTTCTGGATGCGCGCCTGCAGCAGCGCCTCGTCCACGAACATCCGGACGAAGTCGGGATCCTGGGCGAGGTGCTCGTGCACGACCTTGATCGCGACGTGGCGGGCGAAGCCGGCCGCGCCGCGCTTGGTCCCGAGGAAGAGGGTCGCCATGCCGCCCGCGCGGAGCTTGGCCACGATGTCGTAGCCGCCGACCGTTTCTCCGACGCGAAGCACGGCCGAGAGCTTACGGCCGATCGCCCCGGGATCGCCAGCCGGTGGCTCGGCCGTTCAGTCCCGGTCGCCCTCGTACATCCCCTCGATGTCGCGGGCGAAGGACTCGGTGACCTTCTTGCGCTTGATCTTCAGGGTCGGGGTGAGCTCCCCCGTGTCGATGCCGAGCGCTCGGGCAGGGAAGACGAACTTCTTGATCTGCTCGACCCGCGCGAGCTTCTCGTTCGCGGCGTCGACCGCCCGCTGCACCTCGGCGCGGACCTCCGGGCTGGTGCGCGCCTCGCCGCTCAGGCCCTTGTCGTCCATCCAGCGCTTGCACGCGTCGGCGTCGAGCCAGAGCAGGGCGGTGAGGTACTTCCGGCGGTCGCCGATCACCACGGCCTCCGCGACGAGGCGGCACTCCTTGATGGCCGCCTCGATGTTCTTCGGCGTGATGTTCTTGCCGCCCGCGGTGATGAGGATCTCCTTCTTGCGGCCGGTGATCGAGAGGAAGCCATCGGCGTCGAAGGCGCCGAGGTCGCCCGAGCGGAGCCAGCCGTCCTCGGTGAGGTACTCGCGGGTGGCCTCGGGGTCCTTGTAGTAGCCGGCGAAGACGTTCTTCCCCTTCACGAGGATCTCGCCGTCCTCGGCGATCTTCACCTCGACCCCCGGCATCGGGACGCCGACCGAGCCGAGCTTCGTCTTGCCGCGGAGGTTGAAGCTGGTCGGCCCGGTGTCCTCGCTCTGGCCGTAGATCTCCTGCACGACGAGGTCGAGGCTCGCGAAGAGCTCGAGCACGTCCTTGCCGATAGGCGCGGCGCCCGAGACGAGGGTGATCGCCGCATCGAGGCCGAGGGCCTGCTTGAGGGTCGAGAAGACCGCGCGGTCGGCGAGGCGGTGCTGCACCGCGAGCAGTCCCGAAGGCTCCTCACCCCGCATGCGGAGCGCCGAGACCTCGGCGCCGACGCCGCGGGCCCAGGCGGCGACGCGGGCCTTGACGCCGCTCGCCTGCCCGAGCTTGCTGCGGATGGCCGACGCGAAGCGCTCCCAGACCCGCGGCACGCCGAAGAAGAGGTTCGGGCGCACCTCCTTGAGGTTGTCCGCCAGCTTGTCGAGCGACTCGGCGAAGTAGACGATCCCGCCCGAGCTGATGGGCCCGTGGATGCTCGCCATCTGCTCGGCGATGTGCGAGAGCGGCAGGTAGCTGAGGATCCGCCCGCGCTCGACCATGCCGGCGACCTCGACGAGCGAGCGGGCGGTCCACGCGAGGTTCTCGTGCGTGAGCATCACCGCCTTCGGCGGTCCCGTCGTGCCCGAGGTGTAGATGAGCGTCGCGAGGCCCCCCGGCGCGATCGACGCGAGGCGCTCATCGAGCTCGCGTTCGGTCTCGGCGTCGCCGCGGGCGAGGAAGTCCTCCCACGACATCGTCCCCTCGACCTTCGGGCCGCGCATCACGACGACGTGCTTGAGGTGCCGCCGGTCCTTGCGGAGCACCTCGATCTTGCGGGCCTGCTCGGCGTTCTCGACGAGGACGAGGGGCGCCTCGCTGTGATCGAGGATGTAGGCGATCTCCTCGGGCGAGCTGGTCGTGTAGATGCCCGCGGGGGCGCCGCCCGCGGCCATCGTCGCGAGGTCGAGGATCACCCACTCGGGGCGGTTGAAGCCGAGGATCGCGGTGATCTGTCCGGGCTGGAAGCCGAGCGCGACGAGCGCGCGCGCGGCCTGGCGCACCTCGGCGGCGTACTGCGCGTAGGTGTGCTCCTTCCAGACGCCGAAGGACTTCACGAGGTAGGCGGGCGCCTCGGGGGTGGCGCGGGCGCGGTCGAAGAGACGCTGGGGGATGGAGTCGAAGGCCACGGACACCTCGCGGGGGCGCGGGGCGCCTCGCCCCGCGTTGGCCTTCTAGATCACGGCTCCTCCTTCGGCCACGCGGCGGATCTCCCTCGGGAGCAGGGGTGCGCTCGCCCTTTCGTGGCCTCCTATCCCGGGCTCTCGTACCCTCGACGCATGGTGCGCTGGCTCCGCTCGCTCGTGCCGCCCGGGACCGGCGCCGCCGCGCTCGAGGGGGGACCTGCCGACGCCGCGGTCACGCTCGTCACCGGGACCGCGCTCACCGCGTGGGCGCTCGCCTACGAGGCCTCGGCGCTCTACCTGTCGCTCCTGCAATCGGTCTTCGTCGGCATGCAGGTCGCGCAGCCCGTCGGCGCCTGGCTCGTGCAGCGGATGCCTGGCCGCGCCCTGCCGATCGGCGCGGTGCTGGTCTCGCGCCTGAGCTGGCTCGTGATGAGCGCGGCGGCGCTCGCCGAGGCGCCGAGCGAGGTCGTGTTGCCACTGCTCTTCGCCGTCGCCGCGCTCTCGGCGCTCGCGAACGTGATCCGCGAGAACGCCGTCGGGACCTGGCTGGGCGACATCGTCCCGGCGCACGCGCGGGGACGCTTCTTCGCGCAGCGCAGCCGCATCGGCGTCGTGTTCGCCTCGCTCGCCTCGTTCCTCATGGCGTCGCTCTTCGACGGACACCTCGGCCCCCGCGCGCTCGCCGGCCTCGCCGCGGTCGTCGCCCTGCTCGGCCTCGTCAGCGCCGGGCTCTTTGCCCGCATGCCGCCGCCGCACCCGCCGCCGGCCTCGCCGACCACGCTGCGCGACGCGTGGGCCGAGCCGGCCGTGCACCCCTACGTGCACTACCACCTCGCCTACGCCTTCGCCCTCTCGCCCGGGCTCGCGTTCTTCTCCTACTGGGTGCTCGATCGGAATGGCGGCACCTTCTTCGCGCTCTCCGCGCACGCGCTCCTGCTCGCGCTCACCCGCATCGTCGTGGCGCCCGCGATGGGGCGCTGGGTGGATCAGCACGGCTCCCGCATCGTGCTCACCGTCTGCGCGGCCGGCACCGCGCTGCCGCCCCTCATCTGGATGGCGATCACCCCGGGCGGGCTCTGGCCCCTCGCGCTCGACGCCGTCGTCGCGGGCGTGCTCTGGAGCGGCTACGCGATCGCGATCTTCGACCTGCCGCTCCGCATCTCGACGCCGTCGCTCCGGCCGCAGGTGCTCGCGCTCGGCGCGGTCGCGGCCGGGCTCGGCTGGACGCTCGGCTCGCTCTTCTTCGGCCGGCTCGCCGAGCACCTCGAGGCCACCGGCGTGAGCGAGCCGCTTCGATGGATCTTCGGCCTCTGCGCCCTCGGCCGCGCCTTGGCGGGCCTCATGGCGCTGCGGATCACCGGCGTACCGGCCGAGCCGTCATCGCCCCGGTGGATCGAGCCCGGCCGCGCGTGATCACTCTGCGGGCGTGAGCCCCGCCGCCCACGCCTCCGCGTCGGAGCGGTGGTGCGCCCGTCGGGCTGCGCAGAGCGTGATCGTCTCGAGGGCCGCGGCGAGGTTCCGAGGGCCCCCGGGCAGCGCCTCGATCCGCGGCGCGAAGAACGCCTCGAGCTGCGCGCGCGCCTCCCCGCTGCAGAAGCCGCCGAACGCCAGCGGGACGTACCCCGCGCGCGTCGTGGCAAGGCGCGCGGCGAGCGCGTCGAAGCGATCCGTGACCCACGCGAACGCGCGCGTGCGGCCCTCCGGGGTCTCGGCCTGGGCGAAGATCGGGACCATCACCTCGTTCACCCGCAGGCGCGGGTCCTCGTTGAGCGCGAGGGCGCGGGCCGCGAGCGCGGGGTCCTCGACCGACGACAGCACCGTGAGCAGGCGCTGCCGGATCAGCGCGTCGCTCGAGCCGGCGAGGGCCTCGATCATCCGATCGAAGACCGCCGCGTCGGCGCTGCCATCGCTGGGATGCAGCGCCGCCCAGAGCGCCGGGGAGAGCAGGTCGGGTGCCAGCGCGTCGGGGTGCAGGATGCCGTCGCTCATGCCGAGCCAGCTTCGACCTCGCTCGGCGGCTTCGGCGCGCACGGCGGGCGCGCGGGCGATCCGGACCAGGATGCCGAGCAGATCGCGGCGCAGCAGCGCGCTGCCCGAGCGCTCCCTCCGGCGGGCCGTCCATCCGAGCCCCTCCCACGCCTCGCCGTAGAGCGCGGCCACGTGATCGCGCGCCTGCGTCCGCGCCTCGCCGGTGAGCACCTCGTCGATGAGCCACTGGTAGAATGGCGCGGCCTCGATCCGCACGTGCCGGGTCTCGTCCCCGGCGACGCGATCGAGCGCGAAGGCCGCGTCGGCCAGGCCCACGGTGCCGGCGCCGAAGGCCGCGCGCACGTTGCTCGCCGTCGAGAGCCGCTCCACCGGCGTCAGCTGACGCCAGCCGGTCTCGATCAGCGCCCGGAGCTCCGCGGCGCCGAGCGACCAGCGGTAGTAGCCGGCGGCGCTGGCGTTGGGCATCACCCACGTCGGGCACGCGCTGCCCTCCACGTCGATGCGCGCGCTCGTCCCGGTGAGCAGCGTACAGGCCTCGTAGGCGCGGCGGCCATCGCCGTAGCGCACGCAGACCGGGATCTGCCAAGCGCCGGACGCATCGAGCGTCGAGCCGAGCGGCCGGGTGCGCGACTGCACGACCTCGATGACCCGTCCGCCCTCGCCGCAGGCGATGCTCGCCCGCAGGCTGGGCACGCCGGGCTGCTCGAGGAAGGTGAAGAAGGGCGTCGCGACGTCGCGGCCGCTCTCGGCGCTGAGGGCCGCGAGCAGATCCTCGCCGGTCGCCGTGCCGAAGCGGTGCGCGGCGAGGTAGCGCCGGATCCCGTCGCGGAACGTGTCCTCGCCGAGCCACGCCTCGAACATCGCGAGCACGCCCATGCCCTTCTGGTAGGTGATGGCGTCGAAGGCATTGCGGATGTCGTGGTCGCTCTCGACCGGCTGACGGATCCGCCGCGCGGCGGCGAGTGAATCGGCGTTCATCGCGCCATGCACGCTCGCGACCCGGCCGAGGTCGGCGTCGTGCGCCGGGGCGACCTCCTCGACGGTGCGGAAGGCCATCCAGGTCGCGAAGGCCTCGTTGAGCCAGATGTCGTTCCACCACGGCATCGTGACGAGGTTGCCGAACCACTGGTGGGCGAGCTCGTGCGCCATGACGTTCGTGAACGCGTGGATCTGCTCCTCGGGCGGGCTCGCCCCGAGCAAGAGGAGCTGCTCGCGGAAGGTGATCGCGCCCGCGTTCTCCATCGCGCCCGAGGCGAAGTCGGGCACCGCGATGATGTCGAGCTTGTCGTAGGGGTAGGCGATGCCGAAGTAGGCCTCGAGCGAGGCCACGATCGCGGCGGTGTGCTCCATCGCGTAGCGGAGCTCGGGGCCGCGGCCCCGCGCCGCGACGCCGCGGAAGGGCAGGGGCGTGCTGCGCACCGCGCTCGCAGGGATCGGCGCGCCTTCGACGACGTCGAGCGGGCCGACCGCGAGCGCGACGAGGTAGGTCGGCAGGGGCAGCGTCTCGGCGAAGGCGTGACGGGTGAAGCCCTCGCCCGCGTCGGTGCTCGCGATCTCGAGGGTGTTCGCGACGACGCGGTCTTCGCTCCGGGCGGTGATCGCGACGGTGAAGGGCGTCTTGAAGCGCGGCTCGTCGAAGCCGGGGAAGGCGTAGCGGGCGCTCGTCGCCTCGAACTGGGTGAAGGCGTAGTGGTCCTCGCCGACGTCGACGCGGTAGATGCCCTTGAGCTGGCGGTCGAAGGGCGCGTCGTACTCGAGGTGGATGGTCGCCTCACCGGGCCCGACCGGTCCGTCGAGCACGACCTCCGCGAGGCCCTCGCGCGGCGAGGGCGTCCAGGTGGCGGGCACGGCGGTCGCGGCGCTCGGGTCGACCGGCCCCGGGGCGACCCACGCGCGGCCCACCGAGAGCAACGCGCCGTGCATCCAGAAGCGCTCGGTGGGTGCCTCGAAGCGGGCCCGGATCTCGACCACGCCGGAGAAGCGATCCTGCCGCGGATCGATCCGCAGCTCGAGCGCGTAGGACAGCGGGGTGACCCCGTCGGGCAGGGGGCCTTCGGGCGCCGCCGGCGTCGCATCGACCTCGGCGACCGGCGCGCTCGCTTCGCCGCCGCTCGAGGCGGGCTCGGGGATCGGCGCCGGAGCACCGCACGCGGAGAGGAGAGCGAGGAGCCAGGGCAGGACGCGCATCGGCGCGCCTTACCACGGGCGCCGTCACTCTTCCTCGTCCCCCCGGGGCGGTGCGAGGAGGCCGGCACGGAGCTGGACCGCGCGCTCGGTCGAGGGGATCGAGCGACCGCTCTTCTGCTCGTGCCGGAGGCGCGCGAAGAACTGCTTCAGCAGCAGGCTCGCGTCGTCTCTGCGGACGCCGCCGGTGAGCGCGAAGCGGTGGTTGAGGCGGAGGTCGGAGCCGATCGTGTACAGCGTGCTCGTCGCGCCCGCCTTGGGATCGTCGGCGGCGAAGACGACCCGATCGATCCGCGCGTTCACCAGCGCCCCCGCGCACATCGGGCAGGGCTCGAGGGTCACGTAGCAGGTCGCGCCGCTCAGGCGCCACGTTCCGAGCATGCGCGCCGCGTCCTTCAGCGCGAGCAGCTCGGCGTGCGCGGTCGGGTCCTGCGTCGTCTCGCGCAGGTTGTGGGCGCGCGCGAGGATGCGTCCCTCGAGCACGATCACGCTGCCGACCGGCACCTCGCCACGCGCACCGGCCCGCCGCGCCTCGTCGAGCGCCGCGTCCATGAAGCGTTCGTCGTCGGAGCCGGGCGCCTCGATCACGGCGCGGTCCTAGCACGGCGTTGCGCCTTGCTGGGCGCGCGCTAGAGCACGTCCGGCCTCGCCAACGCTGGCCCGTCAACCCTGCCAGGCCCGGAAGGGAGCAACAGTCGCGGTGACCAGCGTGTGGCGGGGCCTTTCTCGTGGTGGCATCGGGACCCTGACGTAGGCTCCCGTCTCGGATGCAGCCGGACGACACCGACGACGAGATCGACGACGAGGCGCTCGCCGCGCGAGAGACCCTGCAGCGTGGGCCGCTCTACATGACGCCGGAGGGCCACCAGCGGCTGCTGGTCGACCTCGAGGCGCTCGGCGTCGAGCGCGCGAAGGTCGTGCAGACGGTGAGCGACGCCGCGGCCGAGGGCGATCGGAGCGAGAACGCCGAGTACATCTACGGCAAGCGGCGCCTCCGGCAGATCGACGCGCGCATGCGTCACCTTCGCAAGGTCGTCGAGGCCGCGGTGCTCGTCGATCCTCGCGTCGATCGGGGCGACCGAATTTTCTTCGGTGCGTGGGTGACGCTCCGCGAGGGCGAGGTCGAGACCACCTACCAGCTCGTCGGCGACCACGAGACCGACGCCGCGACCCACCGCATCAGCTACCGCTCGCCGCTCGGCGCCGCGCTCCTCAAGAAGGAAGAGGGCGACGTCGTCGTGGTCGACACGCCGAGCGGCAAGCGGCGCGCCGAGATCGTGCGCGTCCGCTACGGTTGAGCGACCGGGTCAATCCCACGCGCGACCACCGTCGTACGCGACGGAGTAGGGCCGCGCCTGCAGGATGACGACGTGCCGGTCCTCGCCGGCGAGGAGGAATTCGATGTCCACGGCGTTCGCAGGCTCGGCCCACCTCCGGGTGCAGCCGCTGCCGTGCTCGCCCCACGAGGGGCCGAGGAAGTGGCAGTGCAGGCGGGTGAAGACGGCGGTGAGCGCGAGGATGTCGCGCTCGCTCAGCACGAGGCCGTCGGTGCGGCTGCTGCGGGTGACGAGCTCGCTCTCGACGACCTCGGTGTACGTGTAGACGAGGTGCTGCTCGGGCACCTCCTCGCCCGCTGCGCCGGTGACGCTGCCACCGAGCACCTGCGCGTTCACGAAGTACCCGGGGCGCCCTTCGTAGAACGGGTTCGCGGTGATCGCGACGCCGTTCACCGCTGCGCCGTCCACGAAGGGCTGCGCCAGGATGCCCATCGCGACGCGGGCGTGATCGACGCGGTACCAGTCGCGCTCCTCGAAGGCGCCGAGCAGCCACACGCTCGCCCACACCTGCCGGAGCGCCGCCTCGATCTCGGCCTCGCCCGCCCCGACCGGCACGACGATCGAGCGGTAGAGCCCGGCGCCGGTGAAGCCCGCGAGGTCCTCGGCGTTCGTGGAGCTGCGAAAGATCCAGCGCGCGTCCGGGTCCAGGTCGCGTACCCGGCGGCGCACGTCGCGGAGCAGTGCGCGATCCATCGGCGCGCCCTCGATCGCGGCGCGGATCGCGTCGAGCGCAGCGTGCCGTCGATCGGGGTCCGAGCGCAGCGATCGGTCATCGAGCAGCGCCGTCACGAGCGCGGCGGCCCCCGAGGCCTCGAGGTGCGCGAGGTAGTGGTGGAAAGGAACGGTGAAGCCCCCCGGCGTGCGCACGTCACCGCGGAGCGAGCACACTTCGCCCAGCTGTGCCGCCTTCGCGCCCACGCTGTCCGCGTCCTCGAGGCGGACGTCGCAGACCTGCCGGAGCCGGGCCTCGTCCGCGTCGAGGCTCGGCACGAGCGGCGTGCCCGGCCGGAGCGCGGCCCAGCTCGCCTCGCACTCCGTCCGCTCCGCGGCGCGCACCGACCACTCCTGCGCTCCGACCGTGAGGTGCACGAGCTGTCCGTCGAGCGCGCTCAGCGCACTCGCTGAGAGCGCGCCCCGCAGGCCCATGTTCGGCGTGCCGCGGTTCGCCGAGAGCACCGCGATGTGCCCGAGCGGCGCCTGCAGCTCGGCCGAGACGATCCCCGACACGACCGGGATCTCGTCGGGCAGGTGCTCGAGCACGAGGATCTGGTCGGGGCGCACCGAGCCAGGCTCGAGCGCCCCGTGCACGAGACGCAGCGTGCCGCACGCCGTCCCGAGCGTGAGTGGCTGGTAGACCACGCCGGCGAAGACCTCCTCGGCGGAGACCAGCGGCAGGCGATCCTGCACCGACGCGATCGACGCCTCGTGGACCGGGGAGAGCGGCCGAAAGCGCAGCGCCTCGCCGAAGAAGACCGCGCCCCGCAGCTGCTCGAAGAGCCGGACGATGCGCTCGCCGGAGAGCGTGTCGCCGCTGATGAGCTCGAGGGTCCAGAGGTCCGTATCGAGGTAGTGCGTGAGCGTCCCGAGCTCGAACCGGCGCGCGTCGGTGCGGTACTCGCGCTCGTTGAACGCGGCGTGGGCCTCGACCGGATGCGCATCCGAGTGCAGCCGGTCCCGCGCGAAGGTGAAGTGGATGTCCCAGCGCTCGGTGTCGACGAACCAGATCCGGCGCTCGTCCTCGAGGTCGACGAGGAACTTCACGATCTCGGTGCGCGCGAGCACTGCGCTCGCCGGCCGCGCCGCGAGGCGGTGCCAGGTGTCCGCGTCGGGGATCGCGTGGGCCGACTCGAGCCGGTCCGCGCCCTCCGGATCGCGCGGCGGTCCGGGCTCGATGGCGGCAGGCCCGCCGGAGCTCGCCCCGGTCGTGACGGTGGGACGCGGGGGAGGGTGTGGCCCGCACGCCGCGAGCACCACGAGGCCGACGAGCAGGGGGCGCATCGCAGCACAGCATCGGACGGGTCCGCGGCGGGTGGCAAGCATGGGCGCTTCGACGCCGGCACCCGCGACGGGGTTGGGTCGGTCGGGGCAAGGGCGTGGCCCTCGCCTGCCGCATCGCTTCGTCGGCGCGCACACCCCTTCGGGCGCTCCACCACGCCAGCGCGGGCGAGGCCGGGTGCCTCGACGCCCCGACCGCCGAGGACGCGCGGCCAGCTCGCACTTCTCGGAGCCGCGTGGCGCGCCGACCACGGAGGCTTCGACGTCGTCGACGTCCGCGCGCTCTTCTTCGAGCCGTGGTGCCGGGCCCCGGGTGACGGCCTGCTCCGACGCCGCCGGCAACGTCCCCTGGCCGCCCCGCGGGCCTGCGTGGTTCGTTCGGGGCCCTGCTCACCCGTCGGCGGCGCGGTCGGCGTCACCGAGCACGAGGAGCGCGCTGTCGGCCTCCACCGAGAGGTCGGCGCTGCGCACGGCGCACTCGTAGAGGACGAGGGTGCTGCCCTGCATGACCTTCGCGCCCGGACCGTTGCGGTCGATGGCGCAGCGGACGAGCGTGACGACGGCGCCGTTCCGGGCATGGATCGCCCGGTCGGTGAAGCAGCCGTAGGTGCCCTCGTAGACGCCGTCGAGCGCGGTGAACTCCGCGCCCGACACATCGACGGCGGGCTCCGGCCAGTCGTCCCGTGGGTTGTAGGTCTCGGGCTTGCGGGTGTGCACGCCGCGCTCGGTCGGCCGCCGCGCGGGCGTCACCATCGGCCGCATCGCCGCGCGGGGCGCGGGCGTCCATGCGCGGAGCCTCCCGGCCGCATCGACGAGCAGCACCTCGCGCGCGAGCACCGCGCCCTGATCGGCCTCGGCGCCGTCCGCGTACCGGATGCGCATCGGGCGCGTCGGAGGGAGCCCGGCCTCGGCGGGGAGCGCGTCGACGATCGCGCCGCGCTCGTCGATGGCGAAGAGCCCGGTCGGCGGGGTCTTCGGGATGCCGCCGCTCACCGGGCCGAAGATCCCGACGCTCGCCGTTGCGCCGACGAGCTGCCCGTCGAAGGGCAGGTAGGTCGTGCCGCGCAGGACGCCGTCGGGGCCGATCGCGGCGACGCGCTCGCCCGCCGAGACCAGCAGGGTCCCGTTCGCGAGAACGCAGGCCGCCGGCTCGCGCCGCGGCCCGCTCTCGAAGAGCACGCGTCCGTCGCGGTGCACGACGGTGAGGCTCGCGGCGTCCCACACGGCGATCCCGCCCGGCGCGGCGAGACAGCGCACCACCCGCTCCTTCAGCGGGATCTCTGCGGTCGGGAGAAGGCGCGCCGCGTCGAGGCCCGCGAGCGAGTCCGTCGTGCCGAGCCACACGGTGTCGCCGTCGCGGGCGAAGCCGTACGCGGGCTTGTCGCGCACCTGCCGATCGTCGCGCGACGGGCCAACGGCGAAGACCTCGCGCTCGGTCGAGACGAGGAGCGCGTCGCCCACCGCGAAGCGCGCGCCGACCGAGCGGTTCCACGGGCGCGGCGGCAGCGCGGTCCCGGTCGCGAGGTCGACCCACTGCAGCGTGCGGGCGACGCGGCCGCCGAGCGCGCGGTCGTACTCCGCCGGCGACCACAGCGCTGCCCACGTGCCGAGCAGCGTGGGACCGGGCCACGTGGCTTCGTGCTCGTAGACCTGGTGCGGCTCCCCTTCGCGGCCGACCCGTACGAGGTGGCGGTCGGCGTGGAGCCAGAGATGCCCCTCGACGAGCGAGACGTGCTGCACCGGGCTGGGCGCGGAGACCTCGTGGGCGCCGATCGGCGTGCCTTCGATGTCGAAGACGTGGAGGGTCGCGCGCGCCGGGCGCTCCGTGCGGGCGACGAGCCAGACCCGGTCGCTTGGGGCCTGTGCCGGACGCGGCAGATCGAAGCCGCCCCGGCCGGCGACCTCGAAGCGCCGGACGCGCCACTTGTCTTCGCCCTCGGGCCGGAACGCGAGCGCGGCCTTCGTCACGAGGTGTCCGTGGGCGAGGTCGGTGCAGAGTGCGACCAGGCCTCCGCCATCGAGCGCTCGGAGCGCGCGGAGCCGCAGCCCGTCCGGCGGCGTGTGCACCACCGCGGCGCTGCCCGCGGACCTCGACGGCGCGGGCTCGCACGCGCCGAGGCGGCGGGCGAGCGCGCGGGCCCAGCGCGGGTCCGGGTCCCCCTCGCCGGTCGCGCGCGCACGGCTCGCTTCGGAGTGACACCGCACGCAGTGAGCGGCGAGGTCGTCGAGCATCCCGAGCGGCATCGCGATCGCCCGCACGGCCTCGCTCGCCGCGGCGGGGTCGCCTTGCTCGACGGCCCGTTCGAGCGCCGCGAAGCCCGCGCTCTGCCGTCCGAACAGGAGGCTCACGCGGGGCGCCTCGGGGACGGACGGATCGAGGGAGCCCGTCCAGCGAATCCCCTCGTCGGCGCAGACGAATTCCCGCGGCGGACTCGGCGCGTTCATGGCGCCGGTACGGTACACCCGGGGAAGCCCGACCCACGAGGAAAGGCGTCACTCCTGCGCTGCGCCCCGAGCCTCGCGCGGGCGCTGGACTACCCGCGCGGCGCGGTCTCGGTCCCGGTCCCGGTCGCCGCCGCGGTCGCGGTCTCGGTCTCGGTCTCGGTCTCGGTCTCGGTCTCGGTCTCGGTCTCGGTCTCGGTCTCGGTCGCGGTCGCGGTCGCGGTCGCGGTCTCGGTCTCGGTCTCGGTCTCGGTCTCGGCCCCGGTCTCGGTCTCGGTCTCGGTCTCGGCCCCGGTCTCGGTCTCGGTCTCGGCCGCAGTCGCAGTCGCAGTCGCAGCCGTCGTCTCACCCGGCGCCTTCCCGTCCTCGCTCCAGTCGTCGACGCCTTCGAGCCCGCGCGTGACGAGCTCGCCCATCACGTCGATCTCCTCGTAGCGCACGCCGCCGCCCACGGTCGGCAGCCAGTCCTGGCTGTCGAAGGTCGGCGGCACGGCGGCAAAGCCGCGCGGGTCGAGCGCACAGAGCCGCTGCGGCGCCGAGCTGCCCTCGCCGACCCGCAACTCGGTGTGGAAGCCGTCGTGCTCGCGCTTGACCTGCGCCGAGAAACGCACCCACGCCTCGGCGAGCTCGCGGCCGAGCCGCTCGTCTTCCTTCGCCTCGGGCATGGCCTTCCACGCCTCGCGCGCAGCGCCCTCGGCGCGCGACTTGAGGATGCGGGTCACGAACGCGAGCGCGATGCCCACGACGAGGATCCCGACGAGCACCGGCCGGAACGCCACCGGGGCGTAGCCCATCGTCGTGCCGACCAGCGTGGCGCCCGCGCCCGCGATGATCATCCCCGGCACGTCGAAGCGGTGCAGCAGCGAGGCCTCACCGCTGCCGAGCATCGCCCGCCGCTTCGTCTCGACCCGCACCATGTCGTCGAAGAACGATCGCCCGATCGCCACGTCGAGGACCTTCGCCTCGAGGTAGGGGCTGTGCGGGAGCGCGTGCGTGCCGGGGGTGCGCACGTCGCCCGGCTCGAGCCGGCGGAAGACGAGCACCCGCCGCTTCAGGAGCGGCTCCCCGGTGCCCTCGACGAGGCAGCGCAGCGGGCTCACAGCGCCCCCTCGAGGCCAGCGTGCTCGGCGAGGAGCGCGTTGAGGGTGGCGAAGAGCTCGGCGCCGCCCCGCTTCTCGTCGATCCACGCGCCGCGGGCTTCCTGCCAGCCGAAATGCCAGGCCCGCGCGGCCCCGGCGAGCCAGAGCTCGCGGGCTGGACGCTGGGTGTTCAGGACGATCTTCACCCGATCGCGGCAGGTGAAGGTCAGGACGTCGCCGCCCGCGTCGAGGTCACACGCCTCGGGGTCCACCGCGTCGAAGGCCCGGAGCACGCGTTCGAACGCCTGCTTGGCGAGGTCCAGGTAGCGCGATTCGTCCATGCGGGCCGGATGGTAGCAGGCTGCTCCGCGGTTCGCGGTATCGTCCACGCGTGCCCCGTCCCGTGTCCAACGCGCCCCGAGCGATCGTCGTCGGTGGCGGCCTTCGGGGGGCGCTCGCGACGCAGCGCCTCGCCGCCGCAGGCCTCGCGGTGCAGCTCGTGGAGGCCGAGGACCTCGGGGCCCATGCCGCGCGGGCGCTGGTCCTCGCCCCGCCGGGCGTGGAACGGCCCGCCGATCCGCGTGAGGTCGCCGCGCACCACGAGGCGTGCGCGTGGCTGCAGGCCGCCGCGCCCCACCTCGTCCGCGTCGAGAGGCTGCTCGTCGAGGTCCAGCCCGGTTGGGCGGGGCGCCGCGCGGCGCTCCGGGTCGCGCTCGAGGAGGCGTGGTCCGGCGCCGTGCCGGCTGCCGCGTCCTACCTCCCCGAGGTCGACCTCTTCGGGCACCGAGGGCCGGCGCTCGCTCTGCGCGCTACCGTCCTCGACGAGGCACGCCTCGCCCTCGCCGCGTTCTCGTGGGCGGCCCGCCGCGGCGCCACCCTGTTTCGGGGCCGCGCGCTGCGCGTCGCGCCGGGGCGGGTCGAACTCGAGGGCGGCGCGTCGATCGAGGCCCCGATCGTCGTCGACGCCGCGGGCCTGTCCTCCACGCCGGCCCGCTGTCACGAGGTCACGCTGCGCATCGCGGCGCTCGGCGCGCCGCTTTGCCTCGTGGTCCGAGACGGCCTGCGGATCGAGCACGTCCCCGCTCCCGCAGGCGCGCTCCTGCGGGTCCGCAGCCCTGCCCCGCTGCCGCCCAGCGAGCTGCGGGACCGCCTCGGGCTCGGCGAACTCGTCGACATCGGTCAGCGCCTGCGGCGGGAGGGGCCCTGCTCGTGCGAGGTGTCTGCGCCAGGGCTCTTTGGTCTCGCCGGCGCCATCGATGGGGGGCTGCTCGACGTGCTTCGGCGGCTCTCGGTCGCGACCGGCGAGCTCCTCGGCCGCACCATCGCGCCGACCACTGGCGAGGACGCGCGCTTCGAGGAGAGCGAGCTCGAGCTCACGCCAGCGCTCGCGCGCGTCGGGCTCGGAGCGCCGATCCTCCGGGCGCTCGAGGCGCGTCACGGCGGGCGGGCCGCCGAGATCCTCGAGCGCGTGCGCGCCGCGCCGCGCGAGGGCGCCCTCGTGTGTCCGTGCGCCAACGTCATCGAGGCCGAGCTCCGGCATGCGCGCTCGCATGAGCACGCCGCGGACCTCGCGGCGGTGGTCCGCCGCACCGAGGTCGGCATCGGCGGCTGCCAGGGCGTTCGATGCGCGCCGCGGATCGCGCAGCTCGTCGCGGGCCCCCGCCTCGACGGGCTGCGTCGTGGCGCGTGCCTGCTCGAGCCCGCGCGCCGGGCCGCCCTCGACGAGCTCGCCACCGGCTTTTCCGTCGCGCTCGGCGCGATCGACGGGGAGCCACCGTGAGCGGCGAGGTCGACGTGCTGGTCGTCGGTCGCGGCGCGGCCGGCGCGCTCGCTGCCCTCGCCGCGCGCTCGGCCGGCGCGTCGGTGCAGCTCGTCGCGGCCGGCGGCGGCGCCACCGAGCTCGGCTCGGGCGCGTGGGACGTCGCTGGCAGCCAGCGGCTCGGCCCCGAAGCCGAGCAGCCACTTTGCACCCACGCCGGCTCGGCGGTCGAGGGAACCGCGGGCCTCGTCGCGCTCGCCTGGTGCGCGGAGCAGCTCGGCCTCGCGCTGCATGCCGAGGGGCCGATGCCGCTGCTCGCCACCGAGGCCGGACGTCTGCGCCGCGCTGCGGCGCACGACCCCGCCCTCCTCGATCTCTCGCGCCTACCGCGGGCGACGGTCGCGGTCGCCTCGCTCTGCGGCCACCCCAGCTTCGACGCGGACTGGATCGCCCGTCGCCTCGACGCGCACGCGCTCGCGCAGGACCGGCGCTTCGCCTCCGTCGAGCTCGACTTCGTGCGCCGCGGCCGCGATCGTCTGCTCCACCCCGCGGAGCTCGCCGCGCTCCTCGACGAGGACCCGAGCGCCCGGGCGGCGCTCGCGCGGGCCATCGTCCGCGGGCTCGGGGGCCTCTCGTTCGATGCGGTGCTCGTGCCTCCGATGCTCGGCCTCGATGCGCCACTGCGCGCCGACCTCGAAGAAGCGGTCGGTCTGCCGATCGGCGAGATCGTGAGCGGCCCGGGCGCCGTCGCTGGGCTGCGGCTCGTCCGCCAGCTCGCGCGCCGGCTCGAGGCCGCGGGGGTGCTCGTGCACGCCGGGCGCGTCGAGACCGTCGAGCGCGCCGGCCGCTTCGTCCGGGTGCGGACCGACGACGTCGAGCTGCGCGCCGAGCGCCTCGTCCTCGCGACCGGCGGCCACCTCGGCGGTGGAGTGGACGTCGACGCCGTCGCGGGCGGCGCGCGTCTGCTCGGCCTCGCGCGCGTCGAAATCGAGGCCGACGGTCGGGTGCGCGGTCTCTCGGGGCCCCTCGAGCGGGCCCGTGTGCACGCATGCGGCGAGGTCGCCGGCCTGACCGCCGAGGCGGGGCTGCTCGCCGTCGCCGCCTCGGCCCTCCGCGCCGGCTTCAGCGCAGCGACGTGAGGGCGCGGCCGCCGTCGATCGGGCAGAGCGCGCCGGTGATCCAACCCGCCTCGCGCGAGACGAGGAAGGCCACGAGCGCTGCGACCTCCTCGGCGGTCCCGGTGCGCCCGAGCGGGTGCGTGGCCTTGCAGCGCTCGAGGAACGCGGTGTAGGCCGCCTCGTCGAGCCCGCCGTTGCGGTGCAGCGAGGTGACGACCACGCCGGGCTGGATGGCGTTCACCCGGACCTTCTTGGGTGCGAGCTCGATCGCCATCGACTGCGTGAGCATGTCGACCGCGGCCTTGCTGGTGCAGTAGCCGAGCAGCCCGGGATAGGGGCGCGCGCCGGTCACCGAGGAGAGGTTCAGGATGGAGGCCTCGCGCCCGGCCTCGGCGCTCAGGACGAGGTGCGGCACCGCGAAGGTCGAGAGCTCGTAGAGCGAGACGAGGTTCGTCTCGAGCAGCTGGCGAAAGAGCGCGGGCTTGGGCGCGAGCGCTCCGTCGTTGCCGATGATGCCCGCGTTGTTCACCAGCACGTCGAGGCCGCCGAGCGCCGCGACCGCCTCGGCGATCGTGCGCTCGTTGTCGGCGGTCTGGGTGTGGTCGGCCACGATGGCGTGGCCGCCGATGGCCCGGGCGACCTCGCCCAGCCGCTCGGCGTTGCGGCCGGTGATGGCGCAGCGCGCGCCCTCGGCAGCGAGGCGGGTGGCGATGGCGCGGCCGAGGCCGCTCGAGGCGCCGGTGACGAGGCAGCGGAGGTCGGACAGTCGGGTCATGGCGCGAGCCATGCCACGGAGCGCCCCGGACCGGAAGCCCTCAGGGCTCTTCGAGGGCCCGCGGGTGGCTCTCCCAGCACACCGCGACGAGCGCGACGAGCCCGAGCACCGCGGCGCGGTGCGCAGCGGGAATGGGCACGCTGCTCGAGATTGCGGCGCGGCCGCCGCCCACGTCGGC
>Ga0068872_10001024_pt1 | contig 22739 bp, 17 predicted proteins | sample NOAtaG_7_FD_66441 | JGI IMG/M metagenome (GOLD analysis project Ga0068872, IMG submission 66441) | Freshwater lake microbial communities from Lake Erie, under a cyanobacterial bloom - NOAA_Erie_Diel1S_2200h metaG | ecosystem: Environmental > Aquatic > Freshwater > Lake | place: USA: Ohio, Lake...
AGAAGGATTTGAAGCATACATCAACGAAGAATTAGAAAAGAACATTAATCTGAATGAGTTTACATTCGATGATTTTAAATTCACGTTCAAAAAAGATAAAATTGAGCAAAGCAACTGGAATGCCGAATGGGAAAAGAATTTTGAACCTGTGTTGGTAGATGATCTTTTGTTGATTCGTGCTCCATTTCATCCGGAAGTAAAAAACATCAAGCATGAAGTGGTGATCATGCCAAAAATGAGTTTTGGTACCGGACATCACGATACAACTTGGCTCATGTGTAAACAATTATTTGATCTTGACCTCAAGGGCAAAAGTGTATTAGACATGGGCACTGGCACAGGAATACTAGCCATTGTTGCCAAAAAATTAGGCGCTTCGCCCATTGTTGGAATTGATATTGATGAATGGAGTGCCGAAAACGCCAGAGAGAATTGTATTGCCAATGATGGTGCCGATATTGAAATTAGATTGGGCGATAAGGAATTGCTTGATAATTACAAAGGCTTTGATGTGATCCTTGCCAATATCAATAAGAATGTTTTAAAAATTCAAATTCCTTTATACGCTAAACTTTTAAAGAACAATGGTGTTTTATTAATGAGTGGATTTTTCACCACCGATGTGGATGAGCTTGAAAAATTTGCCAACCAACATAAATTAAAATTGGTTCAGCGCTATAATAAAAATGATTGGGCGGTAATGAAGTTGGAAAACATAGGTCTTTAAACACGAAAGGCCCGAAATTAGCTTTCGTGACCTTAGTGAAAAAGTTTCGTGTTCTTCGTGGTTAAAAGTGCTTGTTTTTAATTCCGTATCATCTTCAAATAATTCACCAACTCTTCTAAGTATTTCATCAAATCTTGCCCCTCTTTTCGTTCGCCGCGGCGAACCACAAGATCCAATTCATTAACTTTATTTTGATACCCGCATTTACACGTTGCCTTGATAGCGTTACTTAAAACACTTGAGTAATCTAATTGAGCAAATGATGCGTTCACAAGAAGATCATATTTCTTTTTCAAAATTTTAGCAGAAGCTTTGCTATTTGGCAATCCAAAAAAACTTTTTTCCTTTTTTGTAAACGTTATGAAGTTCTTGATGGGCGATTCTTTTACATCAAGGTCGATATAGTACACATCCACTAACTTATCTGTCTCGTAAATAAATTTATCTATCAAATTTTTACTTGAGGCTGTTTTTGAATCTAATATCAAAGCTATCGTTTTGGTTTTATCCCAGGGTAAAAAATTCCTACCTGCCGACTCACTTTTTTTTAGTCGTGATCTAATTATAAGTTCTTTTAAAGATCCCATCAAGTGATTTTACTTTTTCATATCAGCAACCATTTCCACAAAATTATCGGTTGTTTCCTTTAAACTAATATTGCTTCTTCCTCCAGCGGCGTTTATATGTCCGCCACCATTATAATGTGCTCTTGCAAATTTATTCACATCAATTTTTCCTTTACTGCGTAACGAGATCTTTATCATTCCCTCCCACTCCATGAACAAAGCGCAAAAATTAATTCCATTTATACCAAAAGGATAATTCACCATACCTTCAGTATCTCCGCGTTGGTAATTGAACTCTTTTAATTCAGCTTCGCTAAGCGCAATAAAGGCTGTTTTATTATCAGGCAATACTTGTATCTTATTTAAAGCGTAACCTAATAAACGCATTCTATCTCTACTGTACGTATCGTAAATCGCACCGTGAACATCTTCATGTTTCATTCCTGTTTTTAAAAGTTCAGAAATTATTAAATGTGTATGATGGTTCACACTTGGAAAACGAAAAGATCCTGTATCAGTCATTAAACCTGTATATAAACACGCTGCAATTTTTTTATCTAACATACGCGCATGCCCCATTCCTTTCATTAGATCATACACTAACTCACAAGTACTACATGCTTTTACATCCCACAAATAATATTTTGCCAAGTCTTCAGGTTGCTGATGATGATCTATAGTGATTTTAGTAATGTCTTTTTCGCGCAAATAATCCCCCAACCTTTCCACTCTCTTAAAACTATTAAAATCCAACACAAATAAAAGATCAGCTTTATCTACATAAGCTCTCACCTTTTTTTCATCGGTCTGAAAATTGAGCACTTTTTTGGTATCAGGCATCCAAGCCAAAAACTGAGGCGTGGCATTTGGCACGATCACCTTTACTTCTTTTTTAAGCTTTTGTAAATACAAACTCAAGCCCAAACTACTTCCCATGGCATCACCATCGGGGTTTAAATGTGTAACAATGGCAATACGTTTTGCTTTTTTGATCGCATCGCCCAACTTTTTATAACTATCTCTACGCATAAGGCAAAAATACCATTTTTTAAAGGTTTGAATGATTAGTTTTTAAACTTAATTATTTTCTGGGCGTGCCGGCTCACTCACCCGATAAACGCTGGAAGTTCGATCGCCGTCGCGCTTTTCGCTACAAGCCTGCTTGTTCTTTGCTATGTTTGTAGGGCTGTGGTGGCTTCCTGCGGTCGCCTCCTCGCCCAACAAACATTTCGCAAAGTCCTTCGCAGGGCTTTTCGCTGCAATCGCTCACGCAAAATACAACCCAAAGAGGCACGCCCTCATAATATTCGACCTTAATCATTAAAGAATATCAACCCCTTTTATTTGCTAGAACATAACAAATCCCTATCTTTGCGCCCTATTAATAAAACAAAAAAAATGGCAGGAAACATCACATTTACAATGATCAAGCCCGATGCAGTTGAAGCCAACAATATCGGTCCAATTTTAGCAATGATCAATAAAGCCGGATTTAGGATCCTGGCAATGAAATATATGCGTTTAACTAAGGCTCAAGCCGGTTTGTTCTACGAGGTTCACAAAGAGCGTCCGTTTTACGGCGAACTTACTGAGTATATGAGCTCAGGTCCTATTGTAGCCGCTGTTTTAGTTAAAGATAATGCGGTAGCAGATTACCGTAAACTTATTGGGGCAACCGACCCTACTAAAGCAGATGAAGGCACAATTCGCAAGTTATTTGCTAAATCCATTGCAGCTAATGCCGTTCATGGCAGCGACAGCGACGAGAACGCGAATATTGAGGCAGATTTCTTCTTCAGCAAACTAGAAAGATTTTAATACTAAGAACCCCGGCCAAACGCTGGGGTTCTTTGCTTTCTACTTATCCACAAAACAGCCTAGTTTATCAAGAAGAGACACCAACAATAAACTGATTTTTTAATTTTGTAATTCAAATTTTAATCCTCCTATGGAATCTCTGGAAAAAGTGAACTCCGATTATCAAAACCAGTTGAACGACTGGATCAATCACGAAAAAGCTGCTTTAGAACTTATTGGTTTTATTGGCAAATTATGGTTCGAAAGATCAATTGAATTGATCCTATTCCGAAATCAATTACACGATAGAAGTGCAAGCGAGATCATGAATTTACACTTGTACGCTAAAAACATTGTAAAAAAACCAATTACCGTATACGATACAGTTGCGCTAGCAAATGAGATCTACAAAAGTAATGCCGGCCCAGGTCGTATTGATATTGGTAAATTAGCTTTTGAATGGCATAATGAAAAAGCAAAATATAAATCACCTACCGATTTTATAAACGATAAATTAAAAGATCTAATTGGTCAAAAATCAAGCGTTACTCCAAAGGACGTTGTGCTTTATGGTTTCGGACGTATTGGACGTTTAGCTGCGCGCGAACTAATTTCACAAGCAGGTAAAGGCGAACAATTACGTTTACGAGCCATTGTTACACGTGGTGGAAGCGATGAAGAAATTGTAAAACGCGCCGATCTATTACGTACAGATTCAGTTCATGGTCCTTTCCCTGGAACAGTAATTGAAGACCTTGAGCACAAAGCTTTGATCATTAATGGTCATACTGTTCATATGATCGATGCAAAAAATCCGGAAGATGTGGATTATACAAAGTACGGCATCAATAATGCTTTGCTTATTGATAACACCGGAGTTTTTCGCGACGATGTTGAGTTAAGTAGACATTTAAAAGCAAAGGGAATTGATAAAGTATTATTAACTGCTCCTGCTAAAGGAAATGTACCTAATGTTGTGCATGGTGTTAATCACGAAACAGTTGATCTTAAAACACAAAAGATATTTTCGGCTGCAAGTTGTACTACCAATGCTATCATGCCAATTCTTTACATCATTGATAAAGAATTAGGAATTCAAAAAGGACATATTGAAACCGTGCATTCGTATACCAACGACCAAAACTTATTGGATAACTACCACAAAAAATATCGTCGTGGTCGCTCAGCTGCATTGAATATGGTAATTACCGAAACGGGTGCTGAGAGTGCTTTGAAAAAAGTATTGCCGCACTTAGCAGGTAAATTTACTGCAAATTCTGTGCGTGTACCAACTCCTAATGTATCACTAGCAATTTTGAATTTAACCATCAATAAAGAAGTTACTAAAGAAGAAGTAAATGATATTGTGAAAAAATATGCGTTGGAAGGAAAGTTGGTAGAGCAAATTCAGTTCTCTTTCAGCAATGAATTAGTGAGCACCGATGTGATTGGAAATCCTTGCGCAAGTGTGTTTGATAGCCAAGCAACAATTATTTCTCCTGATAAAAAAAGTATTGTACTTTATGTGTGGTATGATAACGAATATGGTTATACCCGTCAGGTGATCCGCTTTAGCAAGCATATCAGCGAAGTGAGGAGAGCTGTTTATTATTAAATTTATAAGCCCTGCTAAAACAGGGCTTTTTTTTGAGATAGAAAAGATGTCGCAATTCCCCGAAACAGAATTAATACTAACGCCCGAAGGACGTGTTTACCATATTAATTTATTGGGAGAAGATATTGCCGATGATGTTATTGTGGTTGGCGATCAAGGACGTGTTGCACAGATCTCATCTTACTTTTCGAAAATAGATTTTAAGACCGAGCACCGCGAGTTTATTACGCACACCGGATGGTATAATGGAAAACGAATTACTGTTTTAAGCACAGGCATTGGTACAGATAACATTGATATTGTAATGAACGAATTGGATGCGGCCGTAAACATCGATCCAAAAACGCGCACATTAAATTCAAAATTACGTTCATTGAACATCATTCGTTTAGGAACTAGTGGCGCCTTACAACAAGAAATTCCCGTGAATGGATTAGTTGTTAGCACACACGGTTTAGGCTTTGATGGCTTATTGAATTACTACGCCAATTTTAAAAGCATAAATGAGGATGCCATCAGCGAAGCCTTTATGAAACATTCTAATTGGGATTCGAATCTACCCTTTCCTTATTGCGTTAAGGCTTCCGATAAACTGCTTTCTAAATTCAACGAAGGATTTTATAGCGGAATTACCGCCACTGCGCCGGGCTTTTACGGTCCGCAAGGAAGGCAAATACGTTTAAAAGCTGCAAAACCTAACCTCAACGAATTATTGACCGATTTTAATTTTGATAACAAAAAGATCAGTAATTTCGAGATGGAAACATCGGCATTATATGGCTTAGGGAAATTATTAGGGCACGAATGTTTAACGGTGTGTGTGATCATTGCTAATCGTGTGCGAAAAGAATTCACAAGCGATTACAAGAAGAGTGTTGAAGTATTGATTGAGAGTTGCTTAAGTAAAATATAGTTTAAGAATTCAGTCGTTAGTCACTAGAGTTAAATCCTTTATGCATAAGCAGACTAAAGACTAAAATCTAACGACTCGACTCTAACGACTAATAGAAATATGACAAAAACAGAATTAATAGAACAAATACGAACTAAGAAAAGTTTTTTGTGCGTTGGGCTTGACCCCGACACCGATAAAATGCCTTTGCATTTAAAAAACTCAGATGATCTCATCTTTGAATTCAACAGAGCAATTATTGATGCTACAGCGCCATATTGTGTTTCCTTTAAGCCAAACTCTGCCTTTTACGAAGCTTACGGGTTAAAAGGTGTTGCTGCTTTAGAAAAAACAATTCTATACATTAAAACAAAATACCCAAAGCATTTTGTAATTGCTGATGCCAAGCGTGGTGATATTGGTAATACCAGCGCTATGTACGCAAAAGCTTTTTTACAAACCATAAATGCGGATGCTATTACGGTTGCGCCATACATGGGAAAAGATTCCATTGAGCCATTCCTTCAATTTCCGGGCAAATGGGCGATTGTTCTTGCATTAACATCTAATGCAGGTTCGGCCGATTTTCAAATGTTGGATCCGGGATTTAAAGAGTTATACAAGCACGTACTAACAAGTTGTCGCTCTTGGGCAAGCAGCGAACAAATGATGTTTGTAGTTGGTGCTACCAGAGCCGAATGGTTAAAAGATATACGTGCCATAGTTCCTGATTATTTTTTATTGGTGCCTGGAATTGGCGCTCAAGGCGGATCGCTGGAGGAAGTTTGTAAATACGGACTCACAAAAGATATTGGTTTGTTAGTGAATAACAGCCGTGGAATCATTTACGCCGGAAACGGAAAAGATTTTGCCGATATAGCAGCCAAAGAAGCAAAAAGAATACAACAAGAAATGAGTACTTACATTAAATAAAAGATACAATGGAAAATAAACCAAATCATCAAATAGATATTGAACTAAGCGAAGAAGTTGCAGAAGGGATTTATTCGAACTTAGCTATCATTACTCATTCTCAATCAGAATTTGTGATCGACTTTGTAAAAATGATGCCAGGAATACCAAAGGCAAAAGTAAAATCACGCATTGTGCTTACACCTCAACATGCAAAACGTTTGGTAAAAGCCTTGGCAGATAACATTGCCACTTACGAACAAATGAATGGGAAAATAAAAGATATTGAAAGCCCTTTTCCTATTGTGTTTGGCGGACCAACAGCTCAAGCTTAATTTACACTATAACGAGGTCGGTAAGATCTTGTAATAATGCGATAAAGAACCTTAGGCGTGTATGCCTTAATATCGTATCGCAATCCTAAGGAATAGCATACGTCCATAATATTGATCTTTCCTACAACGTCTTGCACGCCTACCCTCATTTTATATTGCAAAACGGCTTTTAATGGTCCTATTTGATGCTCATAGCCCAAGCCAAAATTTGCGCCTATCCAATAAGATCTAACCTCAGAGTTAACAGGATATTTATCAGCTAAATTCTGAAAATCCTCTTTACCGGTAAAAAAGCCTTTGAACTGATTTACACTTACACCTGTTATTGGATAAATAATTGCCTCACTTCTTTTAAAACGTGCCAGAAGATGGAGATTTGCCTCGTAAGTTTTAGCATTGATGTCATACCATGTTGGCTCAATATCAATAGGTGAATATTGATGAAACTCTAAAGCAATACGCATTAATTTATTACCACCATAAACCAAGCCTACGTTAAAGCCTGTTGCATCATTGAACTCTCTTACATTACGGCTTAAAAATATCACGCTACGGGTTATTCCTCCTCCGATCCCAAATGTGGTGTGTTTCAATTCGATCTTCTTTTTATCGAGCGTTCGCTTCTTGCTAATTGATGTTTTTTGCCCAAAAACACCAATGCACAATAACATGGCCATTATTATGGATAAGTTTCTCATGTTCTACAAATTTACCTAAAAAAAGGCTCAAATTGCCGGCGTTTATCCATAATTTAATAAATGTTAAGTGGCGCTTCACAAGTGGTAGTTTTCACAAATGTTTTGGTACCTTTATTGCGTATAAAACACAGGAATGAGTAATCTATTCTATAAAAGATCAGCTTTAAGCCTTTTAGTATTTGTCTTAAGCCTTTCATGCGCCATTGGTCAGGTAACCACTCAGCCAAAGAAAAAAAACTACCTCCAGTTATCCGGAGTGATCTTAGACCAAGATAGTTTATCTCCAATTCCTTTTGTATCTATTATGGTAAATGATAAAGGTAGAGCGGTAAGTGATTACTACGGATTTTTTACTGTTGTTGTTTCTGCAGGTGATATGGTTCAGTTTCTTTCTGCTTCGCATAAAACACGTTTTTATAAAGTAGATGATACCTGTTCACTAAAACATTATTACGCTATTCAAGTTCTTACTAAAGATACAATTCAGTTACCTGTGGTAGATGTATATCCTTGGCCTAGTAAAGATGAATTTAAGCGTGCGTTTCTTTCGCTTGACCTTGCTTCAACCGATTACGATAGAGCCGATAAAAACCTAAATCAACAAGCGCTTACCTATATTGAACGTACTATGACCATTAGTGGTTCAGAAGCCTACAAGAACACGATGCAAAATTATTATACCAAAGTTTATACAGCAGGTCAGCAACCACAAATTCAATTAATGAATCCTATCGCTTGGGCTCAATTTATCGACAGCTGGCGTAAGAAAAATAAAAAAGATAAACCAAAAACAAAAGTGGTGAATAAATTGAACGAAGATTAATCTTTCAGTAATGTTAGATTACCAGTTTTGTAAATTCTCTGTCCTGAAATAGATCTATATAAGAATCTGTAGATATAAACACCTTCCGCGCACACTTCGTCTTTATAGGTTCCATTCCACATGGCATCATCACCTTCTTTAAAGTATAATTCTTTTCCCCAACGATCGTAAATTGTCATTTTAATTATTGAGAAACCATCACCATACACTTTAAATTCATCATTCAATCCGTCGTTATTTGGCGTGAAAGAATTTGGAATATAGATCAAATGTTCTTGCGTGATCTCTATGCACATTTGATCAGTAACTGCACAACCAAATTCATTCGTTGCTTTTACAGTGTAGCAAGTACTCTTGGTTGGGAATACTTGTGTCATAGGACAATTTTTACAGTATATGCTCGGGCCGTCGATCCACGAAATGGTTCCGCTTCCAATCGCCGCAATATACATAGGCTCGTTAATATTGAATGTGGTGTCTCTTCCTGCATCAATGGTAGGTAAAGGATTTACCTGCACTAAAACCGTACGAGTTACAGGGCATAAGCCATTATTAGAAATATTTACTGAGTATACTGTGGTTACCGGTGATGTAACATGAACTTCGGCAGCATTAGGATCATCCATATTATCAATTGGCCACCAGGTATTCACACTTCCGCCCGATGCTTTAAGAGTTGCAGGTTGACCTAAACAAACAGCAACGCTTTCTGAAACAACAGCATTTGTTAGATACGGCACAACATAAATGGTAATGCTCTTTTGATCAGTACAAGTAACATTATTGAAGGTATTACTTCCTGTGACTGTATACGTTGTGTTGCTATTAGGACTTGCCACTACAACTGCACCAATTGGTGTGTTAAGGGTAGTCGGCGGAGACCAAGTATAATTCTGAGCACCTGTAGCGTTAAGTGTTGCGCTTTTCCCTGAACATACATACAAAGTTTGAGATCCAAGATTAATGGTTGGTGAAGGAATAACATTTATTACAACCGAACCATTTCCAACACAAACACCATCATCGCCGGTTAAATAATATGTTTGAGTATTGATCGGTGTTGCGATGACTGATGATGGAATACTTGTATTTAAACTACTACTTGTTGTCCATGTAAAACCATTAGTGGCGCCAATTGGCGTTAAGGTTGCTGAACTTCCAACGCACATCACAGTTGGATTAGCTACAATGGAAAAAACGGGTGCAGGTATAACGGTTACTGTAATTGGTGTTCGCAATGTTGAAGTACCGCAACTTGTTTCGGCCACATAAAATGTTGTTGTAGTACTTAAAACTGGTGTGATCAACAAATTCGTAAAGCTCATTGGATTTCCACCGCCCGTCGGAACATTGAACCATTCAAGTCCACACATTGGATTGGTACTTAAAACGGTTGATTTGCCATTACAGATAGTTAAGTTTGCCGCACTTGTTGTGTTTGGCGGTGCAATAGGAATACAGCCGTCAAACTTCACAAGAAATCCATCAAATGAGCCACCACCATAAACAGATTGATGAGAACTTGCACTTGAAATAACACCTGCTGCTGAGCTATTAGTTCCTCCTGTTAAATATACATTTCCTAAAAGGTCAGTTGTACATGTTGGCCAATCTTCAGTTCCACTTCCTCCAAAATATGTTCCCCAGGCTCTTGTTCCGTTGGCATCAAATTTAACTAGATATGCGTCGCCATTACCGCCGGCATAATTTTGTTGATACGCACAAGGTGTAGAAATGCCATTTCCTGAATTCGTTACTCCTGTTAAATAAACATTTCCATTCGGATCTATAGAACAATAGTTATTTACCTCTGTAGCACTTCCGCCATAATACGTGCACCATTGTCGCGCGCCGGCTGAATTAAGTTTTAATAAAAACGCGTCTGAAGCTCCTCCTCCATAGGCAGGCTGATGTCCAGAGGCCGTTGTGATAACCGTTTGAGAAGCGGCAGAAGTTGTGCCGGCGATATAAATATTTCCGGCTGCGTCAAGAGCAGAATTGTAGGCCCAATCATCACCGGCACCGCCGTAATATGTACTCCATTGCTGTGTTCCATTCGCATCAAATTTTGCAATGAACGCATCGCCCCAACCACTGGTACTGGTAGCTCCGCCATATATAGGTTGATACGCGCCAAATGATGAAATTCCGGATGAGGAACTTGTATATCCAATTAAATATCCATCTCCGGAAGAGTTAACCGTGTATGTTAATGCGGCATCATCACCATTACCTCCAAAATATGTTCCCCATAAACGAGTACCAGAACTATTAAATTTAGCAATAAAGCCATCTGCAAAACCGCCGCCAATGGTTGATTGATGACTGCCCGCTGTTGCTATACTGTTAGGATCGGTAGAAGAAGTTTGACCTGTAATAAAAATATTTCCACTAAGATCAAAGACACATCCCCACGCCCATTCAGTTGATGTACCTCCATAATAAGTACCCCATTGACGAACGCCGTTGTTATCGAATAAAACTAAAAAAGCATCATTAGAATTGGTACTTGCAGTCCCTGCATAGTTTGGCTGATGACTTCCGGGTGTTGCAATCACTCCTGATAAAGTAGATGTTGTTTGCCCAACCATTGCCACATAACTACCAGTGTTATCAACGGCGCACAAGCCCGCAAGATCTCCACCAGCGCCACCGTAATAAGTTCCCCACAACCTCACGCCTGCGGGGTCAAATTTTACAAGAACAGCGTCTCCACCTTGTGCATTAGCAACATTTCCTCCAAAAACAGTTTGATGGGAACCAACCGTTGCAATATTATTTGATGATTGAGAGGCCCCGGAAGAATACGTATTGCCTAAAGCATCTGTGAAGGTATACCATAATTCGTCTGATAAATTCCCTCCATAGTATGTTCCCCACAATCGCACTAAAGGATCAATGATCATTTCTTGAGAAGGATCAATGTTTTCAATATCAAATGAAACAATTGAATTTTTGATGAGCCATTTTGCTTTTAGTTTTCTTCCGCTCTGCAACACAAGTGGCGCTTGTTCAGTTAAAGTTCCTAAAGGAGTTTCGATAATGAGTTCACCGTTTTTATTGATGCTTAATTTTTTTGCGCCTTTAATGTCTAATTTAATTTGAGAATGATCTGCGCCCGGAGCAACAATGTAATCGTACTTTAAATTTCCATTCTTTTCATACCATTTAAGATCAATACCACTGTACAAATCCTGATACATTACACTTCCGTAACTTTGCACACCAAGTGCACCATTAGGACAAGCTTCTGTATAATAATTATCATAACCGGGAATTTGTTCTTGTTTTTTTATTTGGGCATTCGCGTTGGCACCAACCCAATCCATATCTAAACGATAAACTGTAGTTTTCTCAGGCGTTTTGCCAGCTATGTTTTTTCGAATTCCGCTTTTCGACAATTCTTCCGAATTTTTTTTCCATTTATCTACGCGATACATCTGGTAAGACACACCATTATTCCTTAAATGAAAAACCAAATTGCCGCTATTGCCCGTAAATAAAACATCAGTACGAGGATTGGAGAACTGATCACCAATTTGGCCTTTGTTTTCTTTAAATGAAATTTTCTGAACTCGCGAATAAGGCAAAACCTTAGCATCAGCCAAAAATGAATGCAATAGCAAAACCAATAAGAATATGTTCAATCGTTGCATTCTTAGCATAGCTGCATAACAAGGCCGTTTGCATAAATTTAATGAAAAAATATTTAATTTAAAACTGCATCTCATAGGTGTAGAATATTTTCTCATATGTGGCTAAAAATGTTTTTAGATTAACCGGTATTTGAATGATAAATATAGTAAAATCTAAACGATTAGTAAGTCGTTTTAGCAAAAAGGGGTAAATTTTCATTCACTCAAGCTAAATTGATTTAATCTTTAAATGTCTTAAGGGAATTATTTAATTCCCTCATTTGATGATAACAATGGCCTTTGAATGTTGTACTTTTTATCCAAATTACCTTAATTCGTAATAATAAAAAAGAAATTACAATGGTTAATCGTTCCAATAAATTAATTAGTCGAATCCTTCCCTTTCTGATTCTACCAATCCTTGTTTTTACCTCTTGCAAGAAAAAAGACCCGAAAATTGAAGAGCGTTTAAATAATGATGCACCCTATTATGATAAGATACCAAGGGTGAAAATTGAAAATTATGTGAATCGCTTGTTCATTGATATTATTGGTCGCGAACCATTTGATAGCGAAATGAAAGCAGAAACAGATAACCTGATCGCTAGCAATTTGGCCATAAGCACCCGCGAAGCGCTCATTTTAAAATTACAAACCGACCAAACATACCGCGCCGGTGATTCCTCATACGCTATTGCAGCAAGCAACCGAATTTACGACCTTATGACAACACGCTTATGCGAAGGCTTTACAACGAACGACTTCATGAGCGAATATGGAATATCGCAATTTGCGCGCTTAAGCGACTCCTTATTGGGAAATTGGGCAGGTTTTTACACACACAAGGCAAATTCAGAAGCGATCCTTGCAGCTGCTACTGCAAAATGGAAATGGTATCATAAGCAAATTACTATTGAAGATTATTGCACGATCCTGATCAATAACTCAGTAACATTCGAAAAAACAGATTCTTACATGGGAAATGAAGATAATACGATCAAATACACCTTCAATGATCTTTTATTTAGACAATATACAGTAGACGAATTCAATGTTTCGAGAGAGATGATCCTTATGGGTAAATCGGGAATTTTATTTGGAAAAACAGGCCATAGTAAAGGCGATTACATGTATATCTTAACTCATAGTAACGAATTTTACGAAGGAACTGTAAAGTGGTTATATAAAACCTTCTTAGTTCGACTCCCTAGCACAGAAGAATTGGTGCCATTAATGGCAACTTTGCCTGTAGATAAAGACATCATTAAAATTCAGCGTAATATTTTAAAAACAGATGAATATGCAAATTTCTAAAACCGGAATAAAAAAAATCGCACTTATTGCAGTATTCTGCTTTGGTGGAATATTTAGTTCTTGTAAAAAACAAGAAACGAAATATGAATATGGGGTAAAGAACGAAGACATATTACCGGCCAACGTGAATAAAACACGTTTAAAAACTACTGATCAGTATGTAGCCATTTTATACGCTAATTTATTTCAAAAAGCTTTGTCTTCAAACAACCTCTTCACTATATCGCAATGTTTTGACTCTGTCGGAGATCAAATTTTGGCGCGCCAAATATTGATCGCGAATTTGATGAAAAAACCGGGGGTTATATTACCTACGGTTGCAAGCATGAATGCAAACATTGATGCATTTATTAATGAAACCTACGTTCGTTTTTTCGTTCGCAATCCTACAGAATCAGAAAAGGCATATCTAAAAAAAATGATCCAGGCCGATCCAAATTACACGCCTGAGATCATTTATATTTCCTTTGCTCTGTCTGACGAATACATGTACTATTAATCTAACCTTCAACACACAAATAAATGAAAAGAAGAGATTTTTTAAAGAAAGCATCATTAGCAGCCGCAGGTTCTATTGTTGCTCCTTACATTTTACCATCGGGTAGACTGTTTGCCGGAAATAATGTTCAATCGGCGCAGCATGTTGTGTTGGTAATGTTTGCCGGAGGTGTTCGTCACCAAGAGGCAGCCTTACAAGGTTATTTACAATTAGGACAAGGTGGAAAGATCACCTCGCTTAACACACCTGCCAATGCAGGAAATATTATGCCTAGTTTATTCAATGGCTTGGCACCAAATGGAAGTTTAACCCCAATTGTTTACGGAACAGGAACAACAGGCGCAACGCCTATTGCCCCGGTTATTTCGGGCGCAAACTCTATACAATCATTAGGAACTACGTTTAAGGAAGTGCGCTGTATCACCGCTGGTCACTATGATGGCTGGACAGCTTTATTACAAGGTAATCGTATTGCTTCACAAGGTTTAAAACAAAAACCTGTATATCCAACTATTTTTGAATATGTAAGAAGAGAAATGGGCGTGCCTGCCACCAAAGTTTGGTTTGTTGGAAATGGTATTGGAGCATCTCTACCGTTATTGAATTATAGCGAGCATCCAAATTATGGTGCCAAATATGGCGCTAACTTTTTTGCTCCATTAACAACGTTTGGAACTCCTGGTCAGGCATGGTATGATGATGCAAAGGCCTATGACCCAACAACTGAATTAGGGCCAATGTATGCCATGAAAACTTTTTTGGATAAGAATTTTTCGAACATCGGAAAACCTTTACCGGATCTAAAAAATACCGAGGCAGAAAAGTATGATATTCATAATTTCATGAAACAAATGTTCATTAAAACGAACAATAATTCAGTTGCAAAACCTCCGGGAGCATCAAATGGCGACGCTCGTAATATTGGCTATTGCGCTGAGCTTATGAAATACTTTAAACCAACATTAACGGTTGTGAATTTAAGTGCAGTTGACTCTTGTCACCAAGACTACACTGGATATTTACAAGCGCTTCACCAAGCTGATCACTCGGTGGGCTGGCTATGGAATTACATTCAAACACAAATTCCTGAAATGGCAAATAACACCGTGATGCTTGTTGCTCCAGAATGCGGTAGAGATCTAGTTCCAAATCCAATAAAGGATGAGAACAATTATTTTGCATACGACCACTCTGATGCTAACTCCTTAAGAACATTTACATCGATCATTGGCGGCAATACACCAGCTGGCCTTGTGAAAGGTGACCCAAGCACTCCAATTGGATTGAACACCAACGTTGTTCCTACAATTGCTGAAGTACTTGGAATAAAAAATCAAGTTGTAAGTTCTGGATTCTTAGCTCCGGGAACTCAATCATTCTACGATCTAATGTCATAACCATTATTCAATGAAAAAATATTATATAAATAGTTTCTTATTCGCATCACTCTTTGTTGTGATGTTGATCTCTTGTAAAAAAGATGCGGCGGTTCCTCCAAATCCATTTGATGATCCTTCATTAAATGCTCCGGATCCAACGCCATCAGGATATAATCCTTCGCCAACTTCGTTTGAATATATCTATGATAAAGTATTAACTAAAACTTGTAATAATTCAGGTTGTCATGATGGTACATTTGAACCTGATTACAGAAATATAAGTAGCGCGTACAACTCAATGGTATATGCGCCAATAACAAATAATCCAAATACTAGCGTTTATAATTACCGCGTGCTGCCTGGCGATGCTTCTAAGTCGGTTCTTATTTCACGACTTACACAGATCCCCGGCAAAAACTTAGCTACTGCTCTAACCTTTGGTCAAGGAAGAATGCCTTGGAACGATACCATGTGGAAATTTACCGGTTCAAATTCAACCTATATTCAAAATATCACTGATTGGATAAACGCAGGCGCGAAGGATGTGTTTGGAAATCCTCCTGTATTAGGAAACAAAAACCCAAACACCATGGGATTACAGGTAACAAACACGGGTAACGCAACTGCATTTCAGCGCCCTAAATATATCAGCATCTCAAAAAGTAATGGTCCTGTAGATATTTGGTGTTATGTTGTAGATGATAAAACATTACCTCAAGATATGGTAAGCGCAGAAATAAAATTCTCATTGAATCGTTTTGATTTTTCGAGCGCAGTTACTCAAACATTAACCTATACAAGTAGTGGTAATAGTTATTTGGATATGCCTTTAGACAACACGGTTCAGTATAACTACAAACTAACTAATTTTAATTTAAATACTGTATTGAACGACACAGGTTATATTTTTATTCGCACCTACATTCGTGATACAGATCATACAACACCATCAGAAACACCAAACAATGGATCGTTGTACTATACAGATTATTTCATTCTTAAAATTACACCGTAATATGAAAGTTATATTTTCAACATTAGCAATTGCGGTATTATTTACAGCTTGCAAAAAGAAAGAAGAACCGGCACCTGATCCTGTTCCAATTATTGAGATCGTTAGTATTTCACCATCAACAGTGAAGGAATTTCAAGATTCTGTAGTTATTAAATTAAAGTATAAAGATGCTAACGGAGATCTTGGAGATCAATCGCCTGACGAACTTTCACTTTATGTAAAAGACAGTCGCTTACCTAATCCGGATAAATATCACGTTAAACCTTTAGCGCCAATTTCAAGTGATGATATTCACATTGAAGGCGAGCTTACCATAAAAATAAACGCCTTGTTCTTATTAGGTACCGGTAACTCTGAAGTAACAACGCTTAATATTAAAATGAAAGATAGAGCAGGTCATTGGAGCCCTGAAGTAACATCTGCACAATTAACCATCAATAAATAAAATTGGATAAGGTCGGTTCTATAAGAAAATTTCTTCTGCTATTATTTATTTGTGTTGGATCTGAAAACATAAGTTCTCAAGTTCTACAAAATACAAATATGCAAACAAACACCATTACGCTTTGCCGTTCAAAGTTCTATGATGATGGTGGGCCAACAACGGCTTATCTTTCGGTATTAAACACTGTGGTTACCAAAACACTTACAATTATTGGTGGTGGGCCAATTACCATGACATTTAATCCAGGCTTAACACAAACACAAATTCAGGCCGGAGATTTTATTACGTTTTATGATGGCATGAATGCAGCTGCACCATTAATTGGCGGACCATTTACAGCTATCAACCCTGGAAATCCATTAAACACCATTTTTGCGCCTTCCGGAACACTCACCGTTGTATGGAGCGAGAATGGAAATACAGTTGGTCACGGATGGAATGGCGGCTGGTTCTCTCTTGCGCCACCACCTTTACCTCCTACTCCAACACTAGCACCAATTCCGTTATGCAACTCTCAAACCATCACTGTAATTACTGATCATGGAATTCTTTGTGACTCTTTGAAAAAGAATTTCTTTAATATCACCGGACCGATCTTCCCTGTTATTAATACTGTTACTGCTATTGGTCCATGCAACAATGGAACAACAACTGCATTTCAAATTGTATTAAACGCACCATATTTAAATGAGAACTGTACCTATCAAGTAACTTCAACCTTGTTTAGAAAAGATAAATGTGATAGTATTTATAAGTATCAAGGCTTATTAAACACTTTTTCTATTTCTTCTTGTCCAATAACCGGAAGCATAAATGTAGCTTCCACGAATACAGTTTGTGCTTATAGTTGTACGGCTAATGTGAGAGCTGTTGTACCGGCTTCTGTGTGCTTAACCTTAAACTACACATGGGATAATGGATTGCCATCAAGTGTAGGCCCTCATCCTGTTTGTCCAACCATTACAACCGTTTATAATTGCACAGTAAGTGTTGCATCTGCGCCATCCAATTCAGTTGTTTTAACTCGTACTGTTTTTCTTATAGATCCACAGTTTGGCCCCATAGCTAGCACATCCGTTTGTCAGAATTCAGGTAGTTTTTTACTGCCTGCAACACCTCCAGGTGGAAATTGGTTTGGCCCGGGAACCAATTCACTTACCGGTTCATTTAGTACTTTTCAAACTCCAGGCATTAAAACAGTCACTTATCAAGTTGGAAGTTGCTTCACATCAACTCAGATCACGATCATAGCGGGTAGTGCCGGAAGCGATGATGCCGCTTGTTTAAATGGTCCAAGTTTTACTGTAACGGGAGGCACTCCTTTGGGCGGAACTTGGTCTGGTCCACATATTAGTCCTACCGGTGTATTTACACCAACCCAAGTAGGATCATTTATTGTAACCTATAGTGTTGGAAGTTGCAGTGATACAAAAGTTGTAACAGTAACAAATGCAATTACGGTTCCAACGGTGGCAATTGACATTTGTAAATCACAATGGTATACATATTTATACCAACCGCAATATAGCGTAACACCGTTTGGAGGAAGGTATTCTTGCACTACACCAGGTGCCATAATAAATAGTGTGTTGGGCACGTTTAGCGCAACGGCTGCCGGACCCGGAACTCATGTTATTACTTATTCATTAGCCAGTGGTTGTTCTGCAACATTTGCTGTAAATGTTCTAGACATTGATGTTTCACCACAAACTGCAACTACTTGCCCAAGCAAAGCACCGTTTTTGATCTCTACTGTTCCTTCTACAGCAATTCCTGCAGGTGGAACATGGAGTTGTGTAACGCCGGGCACAATTCAAAATCCTGTTACGGGATTGTATGATCCTTCCGTTTTCTCTTTAAATACACATACCGATATTTTAGTTTACAAAGCACCAAACGGTTGTCCGGACACAATACGAATGCAGGCCATTAGAACTAATTTGATAACGGATAGTTTGTTTTTTTGTACAACTAATCCGGCCTATCAACTTTCCAATAGCTTTGCAACGTTTAGTTATGTTCCGGCCGGTGGAATTTACAGCGGGCCTGGCGTTAGCTTTAGTGCAGGTAATTATTTTTTCACGCCTTCAGTTGCCGGTCCGGGAATTCACACCGTAAAATACACCATTAGTGGTTGCGATCCTGATTCAGTAAAAATGTTGGTATATCCCAACATGGTAACGGGCTTTAATGCTACTCTTTGCTCTACGCATCCTACAGTTATGCTTGTATCTCCGCCAATGCCTTTCGGAACAAGATGGATAGGTCCGGGAATAATAACTGCGTCAACCGGAATATTTGATCCTAGCGCGGTAACACCAGGCAGCACTGTTGTTTTAACTTACACAAATCGTGGCGGATGCAGTAATACGGTTTCTGTTTACGTTTATCAATTTGTAGCAGCCAACATTTCAGGATTAGGTTCAGTGTATTGCTTTCAAAATACAAATGTTCCGTTCACAACAGCTCCACCTAATGGATCATTAACGACAGTAAGCACCATTACAAATAATACTTTCAATCCGTCGGTTGTTGGAGCAGGACAGTATACATTAAGCTACCAATATGGAACCGGGGCGTGTTTAACAAGCACTTCGGTTGTGGTAAAAGTGCACCCACAGCTTACAACAACAACAAGTGTTTCGGCACCTACAATTTGCCTAGGCCAATCATCCATTTTGAACGTAAAAGGAAGCGGTGGATTACCAAGTGTAACACAATATAGTTATACATGGACAAACAATTTAACGCCACAAAACACACACAATGTTATTCCTAATAGCACAACAATATACACTTGTATAACTAGCGATGGCTGTTCTGATCCTGTAATTGATACATTTAGAGTATTTGTTTACCCAACTTATTATCCTGCATTTGTTACGCCACATAAACAATGCTATGGTGTTGCAGCGCAAGTAACAACAAACATCACTCCGTCAACCGGACCTTTTACATATACATGGAGCACCACGCCAGTTCAAACCAGCAATGTGTTGAATGGCGTAGCAGGAAAAAATTACTTTTTGAAAATAAAGAACACTGCAACGGGATGTACTAAAGATACAAGCGTTGTTATACCGGGATATAATGCCATCAAAGCACTCTTCTCGCCTAACCCAAATTTAAATTGTGTTCCATTTGAAGAAAGTACAATTTCTTTCCTTGACCTTAGTAATGGGGCAACGGGAGGTTCGTGGAGTTTTAACGGCACAACATTACCTTATGCTCCAGGACAAACTGTGTCGCACGACTTTGTTAATCCTGGAAATTACAATGTAACATTAAATGTAGTGAACGAAGGAAATTGTCCGAGTTCGTATGCCTTATCAGTTTGCGTTCTAGAGTCAACCGATATCTTTTTACCTGATATCTTTTCACCAAATAACGATGGTGCCAATGATGTGTTATTCTTAAGAGGAAATGGTGTAAAAGAAATGGTATTTCAAATTTACGACCGTTGGGGAAATAAAGTTTTTGAATCAACAGATGTGAAAACCGGATGGGATGGCACTTACAAAGGTAAAGATGCAGAGCCAGGCGTGTATGCTTATTATTTAAATGTGACCATGTTCACAGAAAAAAAATTAGTTCAAAAGGGTGATATAACTCTTGTGAGATAGTGATCAAGAAGATCTACATAGCTTTTATATTAAGTTGTACTGCACTGCACGCTCAGGACATTCACTTTTCGCAATTTTACGAATCGCCTTTATTATTAAATCCCGCAGCAGCCGGAGCAAGTAATAGTGACTTCCGTTTTGTGGTAAACTATAAGAATCAATGGAAAAGCGTAATTAATCCTTTTAAAACAATTGCCGTTGCCTTTGATTCACGTGCCTATTTAAATAAGAAAAAAAAAGGAAATCATTTGGGTTATGGTTTTAGCATGTACAATGATAAAGCCGGCATGAGCAAGGTTACTACAAACCAATTTAATCTGGATCTAGCTTATCATATTTATTTTAGCAGAAGCAGTAGTTTGAGTGCCGGAGTTAAAGCAGGTTTTTTTCAACGCAGCATTAATACAACTGATCTTAAATGGGATAAGCAATATGATGGCAAGGCTTATGACCCTTCAAGACCAACAGGAGAAAGCGCAGTATTTCAAAGCTTCATGAAATTTGATCTTGCGGCAGGTATCTTGTATAATTACTATAGCAGATCAAGTGGTGCACGTTTTGAACTTGGCGGCTCCATGGCACACATTACAAAACCAAAGATCTCATTTTATTCATCCGACCCATCATTGAATTTTAAATACATAGCTCATATGCATGCACAATTAAAAATGGGCGATAACACTTTCTTTTTACCGGCGGCCATGTTTTCGTTGCAAGGAAAACATCAAGAGGTCATTTTCGGTGGAAACATAAAATTCATTATTGGCGATCAAACCAGAGAAAAAGTTATATTGAATACGTTCACATTGATCTCTTCTGCCATACAATTTGGAGCTTATTTGCGCGCAAAAGACGCTGTGATATTTACAGCGGCTATGGATTACAAACGTAACATGACCTTTGGTGTTAGTTATGATGTAAACACTTCCAAACTTAACAAAGCAAGTAAAAGCCGTGGTGGCTTAGAATTATCATTTATCCTTAAAGGTTTAAGCAATGCGAAAACCAAAGGGAATAAGAATGATAGGTAGAAATCCCTTGCTTTCCCAAATAAAAAAACAACAATCTTAAGACAACAAAAAAGCCCCAACATTCGCCGTGGCGAATTGTTGAGGCTTTTATTTTTTATATTTTTAGATTACATCATTCCACCCATTCCGCCACCGCCGTGACCGTGATCATGTGCGTTTGCTGCTTTCTCTTCTACCTTCTCTGCTAAAACGCAATCAGTAGTCAATAACATACCTGCAACTGAAGCTGCGTTCTCTAATGCTACACGACTAACTTTAGTTGGATCAATAACACCCGCTTTTAAAAGATTTTCAAAAACTTCGGTACGTGCATTGAAACCAAAATCATCTTTTCCTTCTTTAACTCTTTGTACTACAATAGATCCTTCGATACCACTGTTAGCACAAATTTGACGAAGAGGTTCTTCCAAAGCGCGTTTTACAATTTGAATTCCTGTTGTTTCATCATCGTTAGCACCTTTTACTTTGTCTAAAGATGATACCGCACGAATATATGCTACTCCTCCACCCGGTACAATTCCTTCTTCCACAGCAGCACGAGTTGCAGCTAAAGCATCATCCACGCGATCTTTTTTCTCTTTCATCTCAACTTCCGACGCAGCACCAACATATAGTACAGCAACTCCACCTGCTAATTTAGCTAAGCGCTCTTGTAATTTCTCTTTATCGTAATCAGAAGTTGTTGCTTCAATTTGATTTTTGATAGCATTCACTCTTGCAGCGATATCAGCTTTTTTACCGGCACCGTTCACAATGGTAGTGTTATCTTTATCAATAGTGATCTTCTCAGCCTTACCCAACATGTTCAATTCAGCGTTCTCTAATTTGAAACCACGCTCTTCGCTAATGAATGTTCCACCGGTTAAGATGGCAAGATCTTCTAACATTGCTTTTCTACGATCACCAAAGCCCGGAGCTTTAACAGCAGCAATTTTTAAATTGGCGCGTAAGCGATTTACTACTAATGTTTGTAACGCTTCTCCATCAAGATCTTCGGCAATGATCAATAATGGCTTACCTGTTTGAACTGCTTTTTCCAATATTGGAAGCAATTCTTTCATAGCGCTAATTTTTTTCTCGTAAATTAAAACATAAGGATTATCTAAAACCGTTTCCATTTTATCTACATCCGTAATAAAATACGGAGAGATGTAACCTCTATCGAATTCCATTCCTTCAACAACATCTACACTTGTATCAGTTCCTTTTGCTTCTTCAACTGTAATAACTCCTTCTTTTTTTACCTTACCCATTGCTTCTGCAATTAATTTTCCGATCGTATTATCGTTATTAGCAGAGATGGTTGCTACTTGCTCAATTTTTTTAATATCGTTTCCAATAGAAGTTGATTGCTTCGCTAAATTAGCCACCACTAATGCAACTGCTTTGTCAATTCCACGTTTTAGATCCATTGGATTTGCACCTGCAGCTAC
>Ga0068872_10001031_pt1 | contig 22633 bp, 20 predicted proteins | sample NOAtaG_7_FD_66441 | JGI IMG/M metagenome (GOLD analysis project Ga0068872, IMG submission 66441) | Freshwater lake microbial communities from Lake Erie, under a cyanobacterial bloom - NOAA_Erie_Diel1S_2200h metaG | ecosystem: Environmental > Aquatic > Freshwater > Lake | place: USA: Ohio, Lake...
AAGAGCACCACAAGTACACCTTGCATCAACCTGATGACATGGAGGTGATTTTGCCTGTCGAAATCACGCTCAAAAGCTTTGTCACCACGGCCATCATTAATCCGATGGGAATTATTGAGCGCGCCAAGAGTTGGTTTTTGTTGAGTACTGGGCAAATCGAGAACGACTGGCAACGCACGCTCTTCCCCGAGAACAAGCCAGCCCGTCGGCGCGAGCTGTTTAACTGGACGCGCATCTTGCTCATCGGTCATTCGCTGATTATCGCACAGGCGTTTGTAACGGGTTGGTGGATGTTGCCAGTGTTGATTACCTTTGCGCCGTTTTACGGCGGCTGGTTGCTCTTTTTGTGCAACAACACGCAACATGTCGGCTTGCAGGATGAAGTCGAAGATTTCAGATTGTGCACGCGCACCATCTACCTCAATCCGGTCGTGCAGTTTTTGTATTGGCACATGAACTACCACATCGAGCATCACATGTACGCCGGCGTGCCGTGCTACAAACTCGCACGCTTGCACCGCGCAATTAAGCATGAGTTACCCCATACACCGAGTGGGCTATACGAGACATGGTCGATTATTATTCGGATTTTGCGCCGCCAAAAAGCCGAGCCGTCATTTCAGTTTGTCCCTGAGTTGCCTGCCAAAATGAACGCCTAACGTCATACTTTTGTGGTATGCTAGCCACAAAGAGACAGAGAGGACTCAGACCATGCTGACGGCATTTACCATGATCCAGGCCCGTCCAGATGCCATCAAGACAATTGCGCAGAAGTTGGCTAGCTTGCCACATGTCAACGAGGTCTACAGCGTGACTGGTGAGTGGGACATCATCGCAATTGTGCGCCTTAAGGACTACGAAAAGTTGGCTGAGGTCATTCCTGAAGAGGTCTCGCGGCTCGATGGGATTATTCGCACCAACACGATTCTGGCCTTCCGGCGTTTCTCACCCGATGACCTCGAGGCAGCCTGGAGCGTCGGCATCGAGTAGCTACGACTGAGGCATCATGGGACACGAATCACGCATCATCAAGCCGTTTTTGGTGGCATTCGGTACATTGCTCATCGGCATCGTCATCACGGCAAACGCCTGGATATCCGATGATGCTGGCTTGACGTTGCGGAGTATCGACAACCTGCATCGGGGCTTCGGTCCCTCATTCAACATCAGCGAACGAGTGCAAGCCTACACCCACCCATTGTGGATGTGGTTGCTCGCACTCGTTACGGCATTTAGCAACGAATACTTCTTTAGTACGATTGTAGTGTCACTTATCTGTAGCATCGCCACGCTCGGCATTATGGCCTGGCGCATCGATGCAACTGACAGTGGTCTCGTTATTGTTGCAGTCGGTTTGTTGCTCTCCAAATCGTTCATCGACTACAGCACCTCGGGGCTCGAGAATCCGCTAGCGCATCTACTCCTCGTCAGCTTTGCAGCAGTCTACCTACGCCATCTAGAGACCCCTCACTACCGCACGCTGAGTCTGCTTGCAGCTGCAATCGTGCTCAATCGACAAGATCATCTGCTGCTGATTGCGCCAGCAATAGTCAGTCTGCTGGTGCGCCCTACGGAGCAGAGTGGTTCGCGACGCATTCGTTGGCAACTGATCGACCGTCCATCATTCATACGCCTACTGATTGGGGCGATCCCGGTGGCCTTGTGGTTTGGGTTTTCGTTGGTGTATTACGGTTTCTTGTTCCCAAATACTGCCTATGCCAAGCTCAACACGGATCTGGCGCGTGGCGAATTGATGCAACAAGGGTTGCTCTATGTGTTTGAGACCTTCAAAAACGACCCTTTGCTGTTTGTCATGCTGTTACTCGGCAGTTGGTTGAGCCTGCATCGCGGGCATTTGTACCATCGCGGGCTGGCATTGGGCATCGTACTCTACGGCGTCTACATCATTTCAATTGGTGGTGATTTCATGGTGGGGCGCTTCTTAACGGCACCACTCGTCGTTGCATCAGTACTGGTGGCCACACTTACACCACCGCACGTGGCAAGCTATATAGCAGCAGTACCACTGTTGTTAGTTGGGTTGATTAATCCAGTAAATCCACTCGTGAGCAATTTTGCCCAGGCAGAGCAAATTGATCCGACATTCTCGGATAGCAACGGCGTCACCGACGAGCGCCTCTACTACGCCGAGACATCAGGATTGTTACAGCTCAATCGCTCGTTTTTTGCCAAAACATACCCTATCGAAAATACATTTACCACGCTCGTACCGTTTGCCCAGAGTGCACGCACCATTACCGCCCCCACCGTCGGCGCATTAGGACTTGCAGTCGGGCCAGGTGTGCATGTCATCGACGAACTGGCCCTCGGTGACCCGTTGTTGGCACGCCTGCCTGCTGTCTACAACCCGGCCTGGCGCATTGGTCACTTTTATCGCACCATTCCAGCCGGCTATGTCGAAAGCATTGAGCGTGGCCAGAATTACATCAGTGACCCACAGTTAGCACAGTACTACGACGCCTTGCACCTGATTGTCAGCGGGCCCGTCTTTGATGGCGAACGCCTGCGCACCATCGTGGCATTTAATTTGGGACGGTACGATTACTTAATTGATACGTTCGCCTATACCTATCCAACCGTGACCCGTACAACCGTTGACGATATGCAGTATGTCAATAGCGACTACGCAGTGCCGATTACACACGATGGATTGTATGTATCGTTTGCTGAGTTAAATTACTCGAGCCGTATTGCCCTCGAATTAAGCCAAATTACTGCATACGACGTCATATTTTTTAAAGAAAATCAGCGGATTGGGAATCTGTATATCCCGAGTAGTGTGGCCATCACGGCACCACTCGTGCAACACCAACTGACAGTCCCGGTTGCGATTCAGGCGAGTGGTTATGACGCCGTGCATATTCGGCCGCGGCTTGGTCGTGCGCAAACGCCGGCTACGCCATTACAGGTTGGGCGCGTTGTGATACTGGCAGATGATGCACCGCCATTGGCCGAGGTCCGCTTGGGGAATGGCTGGATTGTCGACGGGCGCTTTTATAGCAAAGATGGCAAGCTGACGCTTGATGAGGCCTTACGCCCGATCCAGTTCCCGGCCAGTTTTGTGGTAATCACGCCAGTGACACAGAGTGTCAATCTGCAATTGACGATTGACCGCATTCTGCCGGCAGTCGGCACTACCACAACCAACGCCACCATTGGTGTGTGGCTCGATGACACCCTCATTCGCGAGGTGCCGGCGATCGATCAACAGTCTATTAACGAGTTTATCAGTGTGCCTGAGGGGACGCATCATCTACGCCTCACCATCAGCAAAGATGGCCAGGCGTTGGCGGCACAGGCATTGGTACGCGATATCAACGTGCGCCCGATTAGTCAAATGCAGGCACCAGACTTGACTACAGGGAATGGGGTATCGGCATTATTTGATGACGGTTGGTACCGTTTTGAGCCGATGGTGCGCTTACGGTGGGCAGGGAGTCCGGCACAACTGCGCGTATTTGTCACCACTGCAGGGCAATATACGCTACGCTGGCAGGCCAGTGGCTTTTTGCGACCAAACGGATCAGACACCGAATCGCCGTTCCAAGTCAGTGTGAACAATCAAGCACCACAGCAAATCACTGCGGTGCTTGGAGCAAACAAAGTCAGATTGACACTCACACAAGGGCTGAATATCATCACGCTCACGGCAGTTGATGGTGCGCTTAAGCCTAGCGACGTATTGGACGGCAGTGCCGACGATCGCCCACTGAGCATGGCCATTAGCGGCATCGAGATTCGCTAGACGACCGCCACGATAATTGAGATAATCAGCAAACCACCTATAACAGCATATTCCCAATAGCCACGGCGCGATTTACTCTCGCTGAGGGCAATTTGGAGCATCCCCGTAATCACATAAAAAATCACCAACAACATTGCGCCACCCAGCAAAAACGGTGCCGACCAGTAGTTGAGTGCCCAGAGCGCCTGGATAAGTACAAACCCAACAGTTAACGAAAGCAACCCGAGATTGGTGCGGACTTGGCTCCACTGGAGTTGGGCATAGGCCAACATGGCGCCGCTACTGCCGACAAGCACTGCGGCGTACAAGGTACGCATACGGGCGTAGTAGATGGCGCTAAACAAGCCGAAGGCCATCAACAATGCAAGGCCCTGCAAAACCATCAAGGCGACTTGGCGAATCTCGGGCTGGCGATCCATGGAGTAGTGCTGTGCCACAAGGGATGCCAGCAATAACACGCCAGTGGCAATCAGCGCCAACACAAATGCCAACATCTGTAACCCTGAGTTGAACAAGCGGAAGAAGGTAAACGAGGTGATGACCGAGAACGCCGGCAGAATCCAGAAGCCAGGTGCGAGCTCGACCACCGTAAAGCGCAAATTGAGCAACCAGAGTGGCCGGGCATGCACTTGTGGGTGATCGCGGGTAAATAAATCGGCGCCCATGCTCGTCAAAATCACAATCGCCGCCAGAATGACCCATGACACAGTGATGACCGGCAAGTCGCCACCGAGTTGGGCGCGGATAATGTTCGGGTTAATATCAACCAGGAATACAACTGCCATGCCCAACAGGACAAGAAGTACCATTGAGACAATTCGGTCGTATCGTGGGACGGATGCATCCATACTCATGTGTTTTCTCTCCACCATTGGTGCGGACCGTTTTGGGGTGCCATGCTCTGCATTATACCGTACTGCACTGTTTGTGGTACAATCTGCCCGGGTTGAATTTGGAAGGAGCCCAGCATGCGCGATGATATTACGAATGCCGCGATTGAAGATTATTTGGCGAGTTTGATGCCACCTCGCCCTGCCCCATTGAGTGATATGGAGCGCATTGGGCGCGAGCACGGATGGCCGCTCGTCGGCGCGGTCGAAGGACAATTCTTGTACATGCTTGCACGCACCAGCGGCGTACGCGATGCGCTCGAGATTGGCACCGCCACTGGATATGCTGCCATTTGGTTGTTACGCGCCTTGGTGCAGCATCCGGATGGGCGACTGACTGCCATCGAAAAGGACCCCGCACGCTACACGCGTGCTCGCGAGTGGGTCGCCAAAGCCGGGTACAGCGATCGCTTCTCCATCCACGAAGGCGACTGGTTCCGCGAGTTGAACAACTTGCGTGGACCGTACGACCTAATCTTCCTCGATATTTTGCGCCACCTCAGCGACGAAAACGAGGCCCTCAAGGCCTTGCAGTTGTGTGTGCCGCTCCTGCGCCGTGGTGGCATTTTGGTGGCCGACAACGTGTTGTGTAACGCCCTCGTCCTCGAGGACGAAGCCGAGGCAGCACCGATTGTGCGCGGGATTCAAGAGTTCAATCGAGCGATCATGCATCACATCGACCTCGAGTCGGTGATTCTGCCGATTCGTGACGGCATTGCGATTTGTCGCCGCCGCACCTAATTCGGGTGATGTGCAACGGCCCCCACCGGATACGGTGGGGGCCGTTCAATTGCGCATTTCTATAAGTCACTTGCTCCTCGATCGACGCGCTCAAGCTCAGCAAGCACCTCGAAATTTGAAATGTACGCTGTACCACCGAGGCTGTTCTGCAACGAGGCCAGCCCCTGCATGACGATATGGAGTCCCCAGCCCACCAGCACAATGGTACTCAATAAACCAAATGCGGTCATGACGCTCCCGCCCGTCAGAAAAGACATGACGTAGTATGGGGCGCCGATAATACCATAGGTCAACACCTGTAGAGAGAGCCAAATCAGTGGCAACTGGAGTGTCGTCACAAATGTCACTCGCCAATATTCGAACAACATGCGCAACAGAATCATCGCATTGAGAGTGTGCAACAGTGCAAGGAGTACTCCCATAGGGATACTCATCGCACTCGTCTCGTTATCATACGACCATAATCCGATACTGACACCAATCCCCTCAATAATCCAGAAGAAGAAAAAAACCGCTAAGCCAATTAACCATGATTGAGTATAAGTAATTTGGCCGAAGCGACGACGCAACGTTGCAAAAATCAACAAGGCAGGAAACACCATCACCCAGCCACCTAGGAACGCTACCAACGGCACCTGGTTACCAATAAAATTAATCAATGTATCAGCGTAAACAATGCCATATAGCCAGTGCCACAAGGCAGAACCGGCACCACCGACCATGGCAGTCAGCGCCACCAAAATAAACACTTGGGTTCTGGTCGCCATGCCAAATAAGACACATGCTGCCAGTGCCAAAATGGTAGCTAAGATAAGCACTATCTCCATGGTTCACTCACTTTACGTTGCGATCACTAGAGGCCAGTAAATTCACGCACCTCGCCATTGGCGATGGTGAACAACTGTTGGGTTAACCCGTGGGCATGCTGTCGCATATCACGCTGAATTTGTAATGACACCGCAGTAATTCGATCGGCATCCTCGTCGTTGATAACTACCATAAAATCACGATTGGGGATACCAATAACCAAGTTCCCTGGCATGTTACGGGCTGCGTCGGCAATTAAATCGGGGAGCAACAAACGCACTGCATCAAGCCCATCCTCGTGATTGAAGATGACAATCTGTGAGTCGCCCTCGCCAGCCACATGATATGACACATTCGACGACATCACACGTAAGTTCGCTACTGCTTGTTCGTGCACAGTATATTCGCTAACGCCCCAACGCTCAAGTTGGGCCTCTGTCAAAAACGACAAGCGGTTGTTATCGCGAATCGCATAGGTCACCATGATGTCAGCCAGAAAGAGCCGATAGACGATTGGGTCAGCCCCGCGCTCGAGCAAATCCATCAACAACACCACCGGCTTAAGTTGGGGAATAATTCGATCGGCAATCGCTTGATATCCCGGATCGGGTACACCGCGCTCGCCCTTGCTGACGCGCAGCAAGGTTGCCACAACGGCGTCGAGCGCATCGGGGCGCCGGCGATACGCCTGCTCAAATGGAGCGATATCAATCGGAAACGCTTGATCGCCACGAGTGACCACTAATTGGCCATCGACGAACGTCACATCGGTAATCGTTGCATCAAGGTCGGGCAATGTTGCAATTAAATGTGTGACAAATGTATCAAAATCGTTGTGTGTCATAGTACCTGTGTATGAAATGCGTGAACGAGTTCGTTCACCGGAAGATCAATCATCACGCGTCCACCTGCCACCACATGCATCTTCGCATCGCTGGTGACTTGACCGACACATGCATGGGGAATACCATCAAGAGCACGTTGGAAGGCCGCTTGGTGCACGACTGGCACCTCGACCACAAATCGGCTCGGGCTCTCGCTAAACAAGCGCACCAGCGGCTGGGTGGCACTACTCGGCATCAAATCCAAGTTAATGTGACAACCCATGCGCCCAGCAAGTGCCATCTCGGCAACCGCCACCGCCAAGCCACCCTCACTGATGTCGTGGCATGCTGCAACCAGTCCAGCCCGCATCGCCTCGTGCAGTTGGCGCATCACTTGGGGAGCTAGTGCCAAATCAACCTGTGGCATCTGCCAGGTCGACCCTGGGATATTGCCAGCAATCATGCTCGCATGTGACCCGGCCATTGCATCAGTCGTCATACCCACCACGTATACCGCATTGCCTGCAGCTTTGAGATCACTGGTCTGAGCCAAACGAATATCATGGTGATATGCCATCGCCGAAATCAGCAACGTGCCTGGAATTGCTGTCCGAGCGCCATCAGCGTCACGGTATTCGTTGTTGAGTGAGTCTTTGCCAGAGATGAACGGCGTTCCGAAGGCCAAGGATGCATCATGACACCCTGCCGTCGCACGAGTCAATGCGCCCATACGATCTGGTTGACGTGGGTCACCCCAACAGAAGTTGTCAAGAATCGCACACGACTGCGGATCAGCACCCACCGCCACCACATTGCGCAGTGCTTCGTCGACCGCTGCAAGCGCCATCCAATATGGGTCGTACTGACTCAATTGGGGCGCCATACCACATCCAATTGCCACCCCTTGCATGGCATCGGGTCGTATATGCAAGACAGCCGCATCGCCAGGACCATCGCTGTTGACACCAACCATGGGTTTGACAACGGTTCGCCCTTGAATCTCATGGTCATAACCACGAATCACCGGCTCACGACTGGCAATATTGGGGTGGGCCAACAACTTAAGGAGCAACTGTTGCGCATTCATCACGGTTGATCTCGGTGGCGTGGTCGATGCGGGGAACCACTCTGCCACGAGGGTGCGTTGCGGACGACCATCATGCAAAAAATGCATATCGAGGTCAACAACGACTTGGCCGTTGTGTGTCACAATCAGGCGTTGGCTCCCATCGAACGTACCAACGGCCGTTGCCTCGACCTCCTCTGCCGCACACATGGTCAATAATGCGTCGAGGTTAGCTGGTGGTACAGCCATCACGATGCGCTCCTGCGCCTCGGAGAGCCAAATCTCCCACGGCTGAAGACCGGGGTACTTGAGTGGAACCGTCAAAAGTTCAACACGCGCACCGACTTTTTCGCCCATCTCGCCGATAGCCGACGAAAGACCACCAGCACCACAATCGGTGATTGCACTATATAACTTGGCATCACGGGCTTTGATGACCACATCAATCAGTTTCTTTTCGGTGATGGGGTCGCCAATTTGCACCGCACTACCCGCCTCTTGGGCTGTCGTATGCGTGAGTTCAATCGATGAGAACGTGGCACCATGAATGCCATCGCGCCCCGTACGCCCACCAAGCACCACAATCGCATCACCCGCTTGCACATTGCGTGGGTGCGTGTTGCGCGGCGCTAGACCGACGGTACCACAAAACACCAATGGATTAGCCACATAACCGGGATCGTAGTAGATTGCGCCGTTGACAATCGGGACGCCGATTTTGTTGCCGTAATCTTGTACACCGGCAACGACACCGGTAGCAACTTGTGCGGGTGGCAACACATTACCGGCAAATCGGCTAATATCGCTGTCTCGTGGCCCAAAACAAAAGACATCCGTGGCCGCAATCGGTTTGGCGGAGACACCAAGCACATCACGCAATACACCACCCATACCCGTGTTAGCGCCACCAAACGGCTCAAGTGCTGATGGATGATTATGCGTCTCGACTTTAAATGAAAGCTCGTATTCATCATCAAAGGCCACAATGCCGGCGTTATCCACGAATGCCGAAATCAATGGCAAATGCGTCAAATGCGGAGCCGTAACTTGGGTTACACGCATCAGGTAATGGCGAATCAAACTATCAATTTCAGCGGCACTACCCAACCCGACCAAGGCGGGATGTAAAGTGTGGCGCTCTGGCGACAATTGGTGCGGGGCTCCTTTGTATGTCACTTTGCCCTTGAAGGTTTTGTGAGAACAGTGCTCACTCCACGTCTGTGCAATCGTCTCCAGCTCACCATCACTTGGATCGCGCCCAAGTGCGTTGTAGTAGGCCTGAATTGTGCGCATCTCGTCGAGATCAAGTGCCAGCAGACCATCTTTGCTCAGCTGAACCAATCCAGCATCGTCGAGTTGACGAAGCGCTACGACGGCGACATGACTCGGGCGTTCGCTCGGCACCTCGAGTAGCTGCATATAAAACGCGTGCCGCCGCGCCGTATCAACTGTCGCAAACTGTTGTTTAATTTGGATGAGATCATTATGGCGATTTGTGGTATCGCCGGGAGCCACATAATAGCGACGAAGCGTGCGCACATGCGTCAGGTTAGTGACACCCAAATGGTGGGCACCCACAAGGATGCTCTCAGCTTCGTTATCGGTGACACCGGGGCGATAGGCGATTTCAACACAAGCGCCACCGAGTTGGTCAAGCGCTGGTTGGTGTAGATCGTACCATTCAGCCGATTGGGTAATAGGGTCACACAAAAGGTGCTGAATCAGCGTCGGCATGGCGGCTGCCGTGAGAGTCCCACCAAGCAGGTAGAGCGTGCGCTCATCAGGAGTAGCCTGTGTCGTCACAATTACACAAAAAGCCGACATGTTCTTCCCCAATAACAGCATAAAAACATATCTCCTAGTATAGCCCTTTGGCGGTATGATGGTCAAGCAATCCACGGCTATGGTATGATACGCATCAATGACTCTTTGACCAAAGGAAAGCGCGTGACAACGCCTCAAATCTTTGATTGTGCACCAATAGACACCTATGCGCAGCGCATTACGCAAGGCTTTATATTTGTCGGTGGCGTGCTGACATTACCGGGACTGTTTTTGGCATTGAGTGGGCTCCTCAGCTCGCCTATCGCCTATTATGGCGCCATCATCAGTGGCATAGTGGCCGCAATCTTTCTCGTATTCGTCTGGTGGTCGTGGGCGGGAATGCCCCTATCACTCGAGATTCATGCTGACCAACTCATCATTAAACGCCGTTGGTGGCGGGCGATTCGTGTGCCGTATCGCACCATCGAGGCGGTAACAATCCTGAATGTCGCGAGCGACTTGCAACGGAGTGCACGAGCAGTCAACGCAGGGTTGTTTGGCTATCAAGGGTCGTTTGTATCGGCACGCTACGGCCGGCTGTTTTGCATGGTTACCGACCGTGATAGCACAATTGCCGTGGCACGACACCTGGCGCCAATTTTGATTGTTAGCCCATACCAGCCATCGGCATTTTTGGCGACCCTCCGTGAATCGATAAACCCCAAGGGGTAACACGTCATGATTTTTTCTGCTGCGGATCATCTGCATCTTCCGTGTCATTTTGCCTCATTCACCCCGGGCGAGGTACACAACGATGGGCGCCGGTACTTGCCCATCCTCGGGTTATCGCTCGCCGAAGGGACGCACCAAGCCTATCACTTACCGGTCGTCGATCGCCATCACCAAGTCAATGAGCATCATGTCGGGTTACGCGGAAATGCGCTGCTCGTCCTGTTGCTGTGTCAGTTTCGTTTGCAAACCAATCCACCACGCCAAGGGCTACAGGCAACTGCCGATGGTATCCCGGGTGCACCGCGTGTCTACGGGCGTGTCAGCCATGTAGCAACATGGGAGGTTCCTGATACGCCACTCCCGTATCAATCGCTTTACTGCGAATTCGTGATTGATATCGGTATGGGGAGCGTTGGAGTGCGCACACACGCTACCGCACCACAACTGCGACAACGCCTCGGCACGGATCACCTCAGCACGGGCGACTGGGTCGAGATTTGGCGCCCACGCATTGATATTCTGGCATTTCAACCACTCTCATAAACAACTCATTCGTTTTTTCATCAAATTATTATTGTGAATTTGTTGACAAGCGATATCATTGTGATAATATACACATGCTGTCATGACACAGGTGTGTGTTATCTACAGATAGTCAAATCGTAACGAGGAGTCAGATCGCATGAAGATCTCAGTTCGCAAGTGGGCAGTGGCCTTGTTGGCCGTGGCTGCATTCGTGGTCGCAGCCTGTGGTGGTGAGAGCGGCGGCGCCAGCAACGGTGCATTGACCGTAACCCCAGATGGTGAGAACTTGGCTTATAACAGCGCCAGCTTGAGCGCTCCAGCCGGTAAGGTGACCTTGACCTTCAACAACACGTCAGCCGCACAGAGCCACAACGTCGTAATCATCAAGGGTGGCGATGACGTTGCACTTGCTGTTGACGAGGCCGCTGCTGAGGCCGGTGATGCCGCTGGTTACATCCCAGCTGACAAGGCCAACATCTTGGCCAACACCGCCATGTTGGCACCAGGCGCCAGCGAGACCATTGAGTTCACCGCTGAGGCCGGCACCTACACGTTCATCTGCACCTACCCCGGCCACTACGGCGGCGGTATGAAGGGCACCTTGACCATCAACTAGTTCTCGTTGGTTGTTTAAATCCCCCCGGCATCATCATGATGACCGGGGGGTATTTATTTACCGCGTCTCAGTGATTTTGGTCAAACCCTGTGGCGCATCCGGGTCACGTCCACGTGCACTCGCACTTGCATGCGCCACTCGTTGCCAGGTTGCAATTGCAACGATGGGTGCCACGCGTTGATCACAGGCTGGCAATGGCAGGGCGACCGTCGCCTGCTCGAGATGGTCACTGGCATTACTGACCACCAATAGCCGGGCAGATTGATGGTGGAAGCGCGCCAACAACGCCGTCATGTCTGCACACGTCGCACCGGTATCGCTTGTGACGAGAACCGGGAACCCCTGCTCCACAATCGTCACAGGCCCATGCAACACATCGGCCGACGAATACGGCTCGACTGGCAGCCCGCTCAGTTCTTTGATTTTGAGGGCAGCCTCAAACGCCGTCGCATACTGCAACCCACGCCCCACACTAATCGCCGCAGGCGCACTGCCTAACACCTGTGCGGCTGCATCGATGGTGACTTGCGGCAACGCCAAAACACCATCGAACAATCCGGGCAACCCGTCGAGCGCTGACTCTAGTGTGGCATCATTGGTCAAGGCTGCCACCAATAGCGCAATAGCGGTAAGTTGATTGGTGTAACTCTTGGTGGCAGCCACGCTCAACTCCGGCCCTGCACAGATGTCGATATGGTGTGCCGCAGTCTGGGCCAAACGTGATTCAGGATTATTCGTAATCGCTAGCGTCAATGCACCCTGTGCCCGCGCACGCTGCACTACATCGCAGATATCGGGCGAACGACCAGATTGTGAGATGCCAATCACTAATGCACCCTCAAGACGCACATTAGCGTGATACAACGTCCCAAGTGCCGGTGTGGCCAGCGCCACAGGCCAGCCGAGCGCAATCCCCAACAAATATTGGGCATAGCGGGCTGCGTTATCAGATGTGCCGCGGGCAGCAATCATCACGAAACGTGGTTGATATTGCTGAATAACATCGGCAATCTGACGAATCACCGGTCGTTGTGCCAGAATCGCCTTGGTAACCTGTGGTTGTGCATAAATCTCGTGTTGTAGTTGACTGTATGCCATAGAGAACTCCTCTCAATCTATGGTTCTATCTTACTCGGAATTTGCGCACATCATACACCTGACCAAATCTTAACACTGCGTTGCATCAACCTTAACTCGACCGCAGTACGCTTAGTGTGCGTGCAACAACGGAGTTGTGGGTATTCGTATTGCATCGATTTGGAGCACGATCATGACGAAACTGCCACTGAGCAAAGCCGACCTACATCTGCACACCACCTACAGTGATGGGCACAGCACCCCTGCACACCTCGTGCAACATGTGCTCCAACAGACCACAATCCGGGTCATCGCTATTACCGATCACGATCAGATTGACGGTGCCTACGAAGCCCAAAAACATGCCGAGGGGACTGGACTGCACGTCATCATCGGCGAAGAAATATCAACCCGCGAGGGACATTTGCTGGCCTACTTCATCCACGAACGCATTCGTCCCGGTATGAGTGCACGTGATACGATTGCCGCAGTCCACGAACAAGGTGGGCTGGCCGTCGCCGCACACCCCTACGATTGGATGGTACGCTCACTCGGGCATTTTGGGCTCCTCACCCATGCAGCCGAACATCATCGCGTTTGGAACTTTGATGCCATCGAGACACTCAATGCCAGTCTGCGCCCACGCTATGCAAATATGCGAGCAGCACAGGCAGCCCGTGCCCTCAACCTACCCGCAATTGGTGGCAGTGATTCACACCTCCTTGACACGATTGGCTATGGGTACACCTTGTTTCGTGGTCATTCACCAGCACACCTACGTCAGGCCATTACCACGCAACAGACGACTGTTGATGGCACGTTTTGGAGCATGGGCGATATGGTTGCCGCCGGCAGTCGCTTGGTGCAACGCACCGTTACTAATATGGCGCTACGGATTTTGCCCCACTAACGACACACAACCCTACAAAACATGGCACAATACGGGTGGATATTCGCGCAACCCATGACAAAGGAGAATTGGTATGAGCGACGCCGCCCGTGATATGTTACTCCGCTTACTTAATACAACCAGCCCCTCCGGTGACGAAATCGCCGCAGCGCGCGTATGGCGGACCGAGGCCCAAAAATTTGCCGATGATGTCTACGGCGATGTACTTGGGAGCTCATTTGCCGTGCTGAATGGCGGAGCCCCACGCGTATTGTTTGCCGGACACATCGACGAAATCGGCTTGATGATATCGCATATCGACGACAAGGGCTTCTGCTACTTTCAACCAATTGGCGGTTGGGACAGTCAGGTCTTGGTTGGTCAACGCATTCGCATTATCGGTCGCAATGGCATGGTGCGTGGTGTCATCGGCAAAAAACCAATTCACTTGATGACTCCCGACGACCGCACCAAAGTCTCACGCATTGATGATCTGTGGATCGACATTGGCGCCAAGTCGTTTGACGAGGCCAACGCGTTGATTCGTGTCGGCGCCTCAGCCGTGATTGACGCTGACCCACTCATTTTGGCCAATAATCGTATCATCGGTCGCGGTGTTGACAATCGTATCGGCGCCTTCGTGGTCCTTGAGGCATTACGCCTACTCGCTGCCGATCGGCCACAGGCATCGGTTGCCGCCGTGGCCACCGCCCAAGAGGAAATCACCTTCGCCGGCGCACGCACTGCCGCATTTGCGTTTGAGCCACACGTGGCGATTGCCGTCGATGTCACCTTCGCCACCGACCACCCGAATGCCAGCCGCAACTCGCAAGGCGATATCACTATCGGTGGTGGACCCGTGCTCACCCGTGGGTCAGCCAATGCCCCACTCCTCGTCGAGATGCTCATCGAGACCGCGGAACAGGCCAAAATCCCCTATCGCATCCAAGCCAATCCGTCACGCACGGCCACCGATGCCGATGCCATCCATAACTCCCGGTCTGGTGTGGCGACCGCTGTCATCTCGATTCCTAATCGCTACATGCACTCACCCAACGAGATGATCGACCTTGAAGACGCACTCAATGCTGCCCGCTTGATGGCTGCGTTTGTACGCCGCCTCACTGCTGAGACCTCGTTTATCCCGCGCTAAAACAAACGTTATCCACAGGTTATCTCCTCGTGTATGCGGGGGATGACCTGTGGATAACTCGTGGAAATACGGTGTATCGCATGTGCAAAACTAGGCGTTCATGGCTTTCTAAAGACAAAAACAACAATATGTGGATAACTCGTGGATAATGCGTGTACAGCGTGTGTACTATTTATTCTTGCTGGGCACGTGCAGGCTGTACCCTGACATACACGTAATTCGCAATTGCCGCTGCCACACCGGCAAGAGGAATGCCAAATAACACGCCCCATGGACCTGCCACTGCTCCACCAATCAGCAGTGCGGCAAACACAAGCAACGGGTGCAAGCCCACAGCACGCCCCATGATGCGCGGCAAGAGCACATTAAATAAGACCTGCTGCGCCACAAGCATGATGATGAGATATGGAACAAGCGACTGCGGTTGATTGAGCATAATAATCAGCACCGACGGTATCAGTGCAATCATGCCACCAACCACAGGTATCATCAAGGCAATGGCGACAATCACGGTGACGAGCGTGATACTCGGCAAATCAAACAAACGCATCACGATTGCATTTATCAAGGAGTAGACAAACGAGCTCAAAATCTGGGTGCGCATGAACCCACCAAAGGTGTTCGTCATGATTTGGCCAAACGTTTCGACTTCATCGCGCCAATCGGCAGGACACAACGTCACTATTTTGCGGAACATTCGCTGTCCATCAAGTGCCATATAAAAGCTCAAAATCAGCACGATAAAGATATCAAACAGCACCTGTGCGATTCCACCAGCCACACCCAACGATTGTTGCACCGCAGTAGGACCAAGGCTACCAAGTTGGCCAAGGAGTGCCTCAACGCGCAACTGATTGCGCATATCGCTTTGCATGCCGATGCGCTCAAGCTGCACGTGAAGGGTCGCAAATGAATCACGCAACTGGTCAATACCAGCGGGTAGGTTCTGCACAAATCCATCAACTTGGGTGGTTATCACGGGAATAACGGCAATCACGAGCACCACGATGATGCCCACCAAGCAAAGATAAACCGATACCACCGCCCACATCCGTGGGAGACGTAGCGTATGCAGTGCCACAAACACGGGCTCGATAATCAGCGCAACTAACCACGCACACGTGAACATCACGATTGGTCCCGCCAAAAGCGCAGTCACGACGGCGAGTCGTTCGATAAGATATACGGTAGCCCCAATAGCCACCAGCCACAGCAATATGCGCGTGATACGCAGACTAGGCATGTGTGCACTACTCCGCAGTTAGCTCATCCGTAAAAAAGCGTTGTACATCAAAGTGATTTGCGCCTACCTGGTCGCGCACCCGATGCCACGAGCCGTCACTGTGCAACACACGCGTGCGTTCGGTATCGCGCAGATAGGCCTCGAGCATGCGGTCACCAACCCAGGTACGCATCGCAGGATCATTGATGGGGAACAACGTTTCGACGCGCCGATCAAGATTGCGTTCCATGATATCGGCACTGCCAATATACACCTCAGGATTGCCGTCGTTGCCAAACCAATAGATACGGCTATGCTCAAGATACCGACCGATAATACTGCGCACGCGAATACGCGCACTCATACCCGGCACGCCCGGACGCAACGCGCACATCCCACGGATAATCAGTTCAATCTCGACACCGGCATTTGATGCCGCATAGAGGTGCTCAATCATCTGCGGGTCAACCAACGAGTTTGCCTTAAAAATAATTGTGGCGGGTCGTCCTGCCGAAGCATGGTCCATCTCACGCTGAATCAACGCATTCAGTTGGCTGCGCAAATTAACCGGTGCCACCAACAACGAACGGAATTGGTCGTGCTTGGCGTAGCCCGTCAAAAAGTTAAAGACATCGGCCACATCTGCCGTAATTGCAGGATCACTGGTAAACAATCCGAGATCGGTGTAGATGCGTGCCGTGCTGGCGTTGTAGTTCCCGGTACCGAGGTGCGCATATCGGCGCAACACCTCACCCTCACGGCGAATCACCAGACACATTTTGGCGTGCGTCTTGAGGTTTGGGACGCCATACACCACATGCACGCCCGCACGCTCAAGCGCACGCGCCCAGGTGATGTTGTTCTCCTCATCAAATCGCGCTTTGAGCTCAACTAACACGGTCACCTGTTTATCGAGCTCACGCGCGCGCATCAACGCTTTGACAATCGGCGAGTTACTGCCAACCCGATACAACGTCTGCTTGATTGCTAAGACATCTGGATCGGTGGCCGCCGATTCAATGAAGGCAATCATCGGTTGAAACGAGTCGTACGGGTGGTGCACAAGGACGTCACGTTGCCGGATAACATCCCACAAAGCAACCGGGTTGGCCGATTCACGGAGCGATGCCGGAATGCGCGGTGCATCAGGTTCATCTTTGAGTTCAGGACGATCGAGTTTGAGTAATTGCATCATCACCGACAAGCCGAGTTGGCCGCGAATCTCGTACAAGTCGTTATCGTCAAGACGTAAATTTTGGAGCAACAATACCCGTAAACGATTTGGCATGCTGGATTGCACTGCAAGCCGTACGACCGCGCCAAAACGGCGTTGACGCACATTCTCCTCGATGGTTTGTAACAGATCATCGGCCTCGTCTTCTTCGATTTCGAAGTCGGCGTTACGCGTCACCCGGAACGCATGCACCTCACGGACCAGCTCAGTTGGGAACAACCGATGCAGGTTTGCAGCAATGATTTGTTCAATCCATACATAGCAGGCACATTGAGATGCATCAAGCCCGGCTGGTACATGCATCATCTCAACCGGCAGTGGCACCAACCGCGGCAAGACGCCCGGCACTTTGACGCGCACAAAACGCTCTTCGTGATCATCACCAAGCACCACCGCCAAATTTAAACTCAAATTCGAAATCAATGGGAACGGATGACTCGCATCGAACGCCAACGGCGTTAAGACGGGTTGTATTTGATTGACAAAGTAATTATCGATAATCGCTTGTTGCGTTGTATTCAACTCTTGATAATCAAGCAACCAAATGCCGTGCTCACGCAACTTGGGCGTCACATCATCAACCCAACAGTCACGCTGCACCTTGAGTTGAGCCGTGACTGCAGTGCGAATCGCCTGGAGTTGTTCACTGGGGGTGAGTCCGTCAGGAGAGCGTGTTTGCACGCCGACTCGTTGTTGCTCGCGTAGGCCAGCCACACGAATCATGAAGAACTCGTCCATGTTGGTGCTGACAATCGCCAAAAACTTGACGCGTTCAAGCAATGGATTCCGCTGATCGAGCGCTTCGTCAAGGACACGTGCATTAAATTCGACCCAACTTTGTTCACGATTAATCAGTCGACTCAGCGGTATCGCCTTTTGTGTCGTACCTCGTCGTCCACGTGTCATGACGCACACTCCTTAATCCGGAGCACTATGCAACAATACCCGCACACAATGGTACGGTATTGACGGCACATTATGTCGTTGATATCCTCTTTTATCATAGTGTATGTGGATGTATCAGTTTGTCAACAACAGGTAAAATTTTGATGAAAAAACCGCTCCAACCAATTAGGTGGAGCGGTCGTCAATCAACAATTTACAAGGTAATCTCGCGCTTCTCAGCAGCTGATCGATAGGTTGCCTCGAGCAAGCGCAAAATCGCTAGTCCTTCAGCACCTGATGCAACAACGTTGCCTTTGCCTTGAATCGCCTCAATAAACTGCTTGTAGCCCACATTGCCTGCGCCCTCGGGGACAGTCGGCAACGTCGGGATGGTCTCAATTGGACTACCATTGTCGTCACTGTAGTAGCGCAATGGCTTGTCGGTACCATACAAGTTCGGGAAGAAGTCAAAGCCACCCTGGTCGCCGGTAATCTGCACGCGCTCTTCGTTTTGGCCATAAATGGCCCACGTAACCTCAATGGTCACCAAGCCACCGTCGGCCAAACGCAAGTGCAACGATGCTAAATCATCGACATCAAACGTGCCATCCATGACGCGATCGATACCCCAGCCACCAAGACCGCGGCGTTGTGGACCATGCACGGCTTGGACCTCACCGCGCAATGCCGAGATTTTGGGATTGCCGAGCATGTACAACACGGCATCGAGCATGTGCACGCCGATATCGAGCAACGCACCACCACCGGCAAGTTCTTTGCGAGTAAACCAGCTACCGAAGCCAGGGATACCGGCGCGACGGATCATGCGCCCAGTGGCGTAGCTGACTTTGCCGATACGACCTTCAGCGATTTTGGCTTTCATATATTGAAATTCGCCACGGGGTCGGTTGGTCATATTGACCGCCAAGACGCGGCCTTCTTTTTGGGCAGTTGCAACCATCTCTTCGCCTTGGGCGACCGTCATGGCCAACGGTTTTTCGCTGAGCACGTGTTTGCCCGCTTTGAGTGCAGCAATGGCGACTTCGGCATGCAAGGCGTTGGGCAATGCGATGGTCACGGCGTCGATTTCGGGATCTTTGACCAACTCACGCCAATCGGTGTAGACCTTCGCCACACTCTGGCTGGTCGCCAAGGCTTCGGCACGTTCTTTGTTGGTATCGCATACTGCAACCACACTCCCTTGTGGATGCCGTTTAATCCCGGGGATATGGCCGTACATGGCAATCGCACCGGCACCAATCACACCAACACGCGTCGGATTACTCATCGTTGAACTCCTCCAAGATTGTCCTAACCCGCCTCTAGCATACCACTGTTCATCGTCATAGGTGCAACACATCTCACACCCGAGTGACACTTGGTATAATGGTGGGGTGTATTCGTTGCTCTGCTTGTTCTTAAGGATGAATCATGACCAGCCCAAAACAATGGCCGACCCCACCTGCTATGCAAATCGATGTCACCAAGCACTATATTGCCACCATGAGCACAGCGCGCGGTGAGATTGTGATTGAGCTCTACCCAGAGCATGCCCCCAAGACAGTCAACAGCTTTGTCTTCTTGGCCAACAACGGCTACTACGACGGCACCATCTTCCATCGCGTGTTGCCACAGTTCGTCACGCAGGGTGGCGACCCAACCGGCACCGGTCGTGGTGGTCCAGGCTACAAGTTTGAGGACGAATGCCGTGGCAACCCGCTCAAGCACGGTCCTGGTGCCTTGTCGATGGCCAACGCTGGCCCCAACACCAACGGCAGCCAGTTCTTTTTGGTGCATACGCGTGAGCAAACGGCACACCTCGACGGCAAGCACACCGTATTTGGTCAGGCCCTCTCGGGACTCGAGGTCATCACATCGATTCGTCAGGGTGACGAGTTGATGAAGGTCACCATCACTGAGAAAGCCCAAGGATAGCATTCGTGACGCTCGGCTCGACACGTGCCCGACATGAACGCCTGAGCATCCACCCGTCACCAGGTCCGCACAACAGTCTGACCTACTTCCCACAGGTGACGGGTGGCATGATGCGCGTGACCATCAACTCCATCATCATTCAGATTGCCCGTTACACCCCCTGGCTTGGGCTTAAACGGTGGCTATACCGCCGCTTGGGGTCGAAAATTGGCAATCATGTATCGGTGGGATTAATGGTCATGTTCGATGTCTTCTTCCCTCAAGACATCACCGTCGGCGAAGATACGATTATCGGTTATCACAGTACAATCCTGTGTCACGAGTTTTTGCGGCATGAATGGCGGCGTGGCCCCGTGGTCATTGGGCGCGACGTGATGATTGGCGCCAACACCACAATTCTCCCAGGCGTCATCATTGGTGACGGTGCCACCGTCGCAGCCGGGAGTTTGGTGAATTGCGACGTACCAGCTGGAGCAGTTGTAGGCGGCGTCCCCATTCGCCTCATCCGTTCCGATGATTCGAATGGAGCATCTGCATGACACGACTCTGGCAGTTTAGCGAGTACTGGTTACGCCAGTTGATGCAGCTCGTCAATGCCGTCCCGGCGATTTTTTGGTTGTGTATGGCGGTTGATTTTGGTGGATTTTTGATCGGCGCAATCATCTGGTACGGGCCTCAACTCGCCGCCGCCCCATGGTGGGCCTGGTTGTTTATCCCCGATTGCCCACTCGCGGCACTCTACGGCATGATTACGTTTATCCGGCTCCGCCAAGGCCATGCACCAGATTGGCTGACCGCACTCGCCAGCCTAGCCTGCATCAAATACGGCATCTGGACGGTGATTTTTTGGGGTACAAAATGGGCCGCCACGGGCGAGTACCTCCCCCTCGAGATCGGCCTCGTCATCATTCATTTGGCCATGGCCGGCCAAGGGTTGTTGCTCTGGCCAGCGCTCATCAATGTCCCCAAGTCAGTGCGCTTTGGCGCAATTGCCTGGTTAGCGTTGTCCGTCTATGTCGACTACGGCTTTGGGCACTACCCCGCATTGGCCTACCCAATTACCCCCGACCAAGCCGGCACTTGGGCTGCAGGGTTGACTATTGCGCTGGCGATTGCCATGGTCCTGCTCAGCTACCGTCCGCTGGCCGCAACCACGGCTCGCACAGCGTAACTGTTTGAGCCTGACAATCAAGCTCAGCGAGCACACCGAGTGGCACGATAAGTTGCGGCTCGGTGTGTCCCACATCAAAGTTGGTAATTATCGGCAATGACTTGGCGCCGAATTCATCGCGGACAACCCGCAAGATGGTCGCATCAAGATTAATCTGCTCATTCACCGAATAATCGCGTGGTCGACCAAACATCAATCCGCTGATGCGATCAAATGCCCCCTGTAGGCCATAATTACGCAACCAGCGCTCAACCTGCACTGGCGTTGGTCGCTCTTCGGACATCTCCAAAAACAACATTTTGTGATACCAAAAATCAGCCGCTGGCCAATACCGCGTCCCTTTGGTGAATTCGAGTACCTCGATACATCCCCCTACGAGACGCCCACGCACCTGCCCGCGCCCCTGTAACCACTGCCAGCCACGACTATATTGCCATGGCTTGAGTCGATTGCGCTGAGTTGTATCGTGCCACCCTAGATACCCGTCACTATATTGCAGTGCCGGTTGGTAGGTGTACGTGTCACAAGGCGAAAAGAGCATCTGGTGGTAGTGTTGGCGATAGTACGCTGGCAGATACGCCGACTGCGCTAACCCGGCCATCACACTCGGGCCATGGAACGTAATCATCCCCTGTAGATGGGCAAACCATAACAACGTGGTCGTATCCGAATAACCGAGGAGAATTTTGGGGTTACGTCCAATCAAGGATTCATCGAGCCACGGCAGTATGCGCATACAATCATCGCCGCCAATGCTGGCAATAATCGCCGCAACATCGGGATCGGCAAAGGCATGGTTCACATCGCGGGCACGCCATTCGGGGTGACGTGACAACGCATCACCCGACATACGCGTCGTCGGGTATTCTTTGATGCGCAACCCCCAGCCGCGCAATGTGGCGAGCCCCTGCTCATAAATGTGCGGGTAGGCGTGTGCGGCACCGGATGACGGCGACAATACGGCGATAGTATCGCCTGGTTTGAGTGCACGTGGGCGTCGAATTGACTGAGGCATGACCTCACCTCCGCAATTTTGATACAGATACACCTCGTACAAACCGCGGCGGTTTGTACGAGGTGCTGTCATTGGCGGGAAGGGAGAGATTCGAACTCTCGAGGGCTTGCACCCTACTCGTTTTCGAGACGAGCACGTTCAACCGCTCCGTCACCTTCCCGTAGATTAAAAAAGCAGCTGACGCATTTCGGCGTCAGCCGCCCATTTGGCGACTCTGGGGCGACTCGAACGCCCGACCTCTTCCTCCGCAGGGAAGCGCTCTAATCCACTGAGCTACAGAGTCACAACGTCAATAACTATAGCACGCTTTAACCCAAGATG
>Ga0068872_10001033_pt1 | contig 22589 bp, 34 predicted proteins | sample NOAtaG_7_FD_66441 | JGI IMG/M metagenome (GOLD analysis project Ga0068872, IMG submission 66441) | Freshwater lake microbial communities from Lake Erie, under a cyanobacterial bloom - NOAA_Erie_Diel1S_2200h metaG | ecosystem: Environmental > Aquatic > Freshwater > Lake | place: USA: Ohio, Lake...
TTCCAAGAGTCGCAAGCCTTGACTTGTGATCTGTCTTGTGCCTTCGATGCGTAGAAGATTCATCTTGAGCAAGTGAAGTTCTGCATCTTTGCGGAGAGCTTGAATGCTGAGTCCAGTGATAGCGGAAAGCATAGTGAGCGTGAGAGGTCCGCGCTCTTTGAGAGCATTGAGAATCTGAATCTCTGTATTAGACAAACCGCGCTTGTTGATGTTAGCTTTGTGGCAGAGGCTTGCCCAATCTTCGCTAGAGAAGTCAGGGTTGTTCTTTGCCTCACAATACATTTCAATTTCTTTGGCACGCTTGACTGCGCTGCGAGCATTGCCGCGAATCGTGGTGGCGATGTCATCGAGCACGCCAGCGGCAAACTTCACACTTGGCACGCGCTTCTTAATGATGTCCTTGACCTCGCTGTTGGTGTAAGGGACAAAATCAACAACCGTGAGACGATCTTTGAATGGCGCAAACAAACGATCCATTTCAGTCGTTGCGAAGATGAAGCTCATCTGCTCAAAGTTGAACGTGTATTCCACATCTTGATAAGTGTAGTGGACGACTGTTTTCTTTTCTGTGTTAAGAATGGACAAGAAAGCGGTAACAAGTTTCTTGGGCAGTTCGTGCGCCTCATCAAAGAAGAGAATGCACTCGGTGCCTTGAATCTGTGGCATCATCTGCTCGAAGAATTGTTTTTCGCTCTTGATGCTGCTGCTGTTAATCTCGTAGAAGGTTTTCTTTGCTGCTCCACCAAGGGCGCGAGCAAACTCGGTCTTGCCGATGCCGCGCTGTCCATTGAACATGAGAAACGGCAGAATGTTTGTTGTTTTATAAGCATCAAGGTAAAAGCTGAGTTGACGCTTGATGTGATCTTGACCGACGATGTGTTTGAAGGTAGGGTTCATAATGGTGGTTCGTGTTAAGGCTTATATTGTAGCGGCTTTTTATTCCGTGTCAACATAAATCTCTGCTGGAGGGTCTGGAAGCTGCTCCTTGTCGAAGTGTGTAACACTGAATTGAATCTGCGGTTCTGGCTCTTGCTCTTCTGGAGCAGCGGTGACAATGATGGGTGCTGGAGCTTGAACGCTCACGCCATATTCGCGCAACCAGATTGCACCAACTGGAATGCTGGAATCAAGAGGGAAAAGCTCATTGAGTTGGCGAAGAGTGATGTTGACTAAGGATTTTGCGCCTGCTGGACGACCGCGTTTTGGATTTGTATTCATGGAGGTTATTAGTGTAAAATTATTGTTCGATAAAGAAACTAGAGACGCACCAACCATACTTGTCAGATAGCGCATCTGCAATGCTGTCTTCGTCTTCTGCTTCAATGACAACCGATGCTGGAAGATTAACAGCTTCGCCATCAGTGTCCCAATCAATGTAAGTGCATTTGAACTCTTTCATAAGTGTGTTAATATAATGGGTTTTTATGCTTTGTCAAGAAAATTGATGAAGTCCTCTGCTAGTATAGAAATGAGTTCTGCGACTTCTTCACGATCCAAACGCAAAGCGTCCCACAATTTAATTCTGCTTTTTTTAAACTCTTCGTCATCGCCTTCAAGCGCAAGAATGATTTGTTCGCCGCTTAAATCTCCAGTGCTGCTAAGAAAGTGGCTGGCGGCAAGAGTGAGAGCTTCGTTGTAACGTGGATGGTTTTCGTGGTTCATAGTGGTGTTAAGATAATGGATTTTTATGCTGGTGTCAAGTTGTTTTTCTCAATCCACTCGTTGATGAAATTGAGTGCGGCGTCCTCGGTGCTGAATCCGTAAACTTCCAGCGTGTTGCCGCGCTCGTCGCTTTCGGAAACTTCCCACTCGTTAGAGTATTCGTTCCAGTAGGGGGAGAGATCAATTAGTGTTGTCATGGCAATAATATAAGGGGTTTTTATTCCTTGTCAAACTGTTTCTTCAAGTCTCCCGCTTTGCTTCATCCAAATCAACAAATCAATTTGTGCGATGCTCATGTAAGGAAACTCAGACTGCGCCAAGTTCAAGAATACTCGCTCCAAGAACAAATATTTTTCGCCGCTAGGAGTGGAAGGGGGAGCGTCAACTCCCTTATCGCGCATCCATGCCAAGATGTGCGTGTCCAGAACGGCGCACTCGCATTGACTGCGCGTGTGAAGCAAAAAGAAACGTGCGGTCTTAGGTCCGCAACCATGCACATTCATGAGGTCTTGCAATGTGGCAGTGCGCAAATCAAGAGACAAAGACTGCATGATTGCTTTGGTGAGCCTGCCATACTGACCAATCTTTGCGGCAACAAGAGCGTTGTGAACGCCAGTTTCCCCAAGTTCGCGCAGATAATCAAAAGGATTTTGTTCTTGGTTTTTTGCTTTACTCAAGAGGCGAGACAAGCATTGGCTGGCATAGTCGCTATTTTTTCCTGCTACAAACAAGGAGAAAAGCCAGAACGATTGGAGTTCTGCGCTTGTGCGATTGAAGTTAGTGATGTTCTTGGGGTCAATGTGGTTCATAGCAACAATATAATGCAATAAAAACTCCCGTCAAATGATTTCACATTCTTTTTTTAACGCACGAATAATTTCATTCTGCTCTGATTTGGTGCAACCGAGTTGTTTTAAATGTTTTTTAATGCGCGAGTAGGTGCGCAGACGCGCCAAAACACCAAAAATACTCTTGTGGTAATTGAGCTTATTTGGCGAAATGTCGCTCATTTTTTATTTGCTTTAATAACGCTCACATTTATTACGGCAAAAATCATTCATAATTGGCTCCCAAGGTAGGGGTCGAACCTACGACATCAAAATTAACAATTTCGCGCTCTACCTCTGAGCTACTTGGGATTATTAAGAAAAATCGCGTTCATAAATTGGTTGCGGCTCTGAGAATCGAACTCAGGTTGCGAGCTTATGAGACTCGCCAGACTACCAAGCCTAGCCAACCGCTATGAGTTAATGCTGTTACGCTTTTCTCCCCAAACTATACCCAACTTTCGCCGCTGGTCAAGAGAAAAATTGCTCAAATTATGTAAAACACTTTCTGCGCCAAGTTTAAATGCAGTATTTAATGCCTGGGCCATTTGTTTTGCTTCTTCTCTAGTGCCGCAAACAACTCGGCGTTCCTCTGAATTGTCGCAAACAATGTATTTGCCGCTGTTTGATTCAAAAATTTTATACTCATCAACTGGAAAGAACGGTGGAATTGTAATGTGTTCCTCATCTTCCTCTAAGCTCTCCCACGCTAGAGAGAATGCATCGCCCCTTTTGTTTTTGCAGCGACTGCATTTTTTTTCTTTTGTTGCGCGATGAATGTATTCTGCTGGCGCTCCGCAGAGCAGTGTGCTGCATCTCATAAATGTTCTTATTTGGGTGAGAATGGTTCAAAAATTCTTTATTTGGCTGAAAAGCGTTCAAATTTTATCAACGCTTCTCTCTATATTATAGAGGGGGAAACTCTTTTGTCAACGCATATTAAACAAAATCTCGCTCAAGAATCACAAAAGTATCAACAATCAGTGGCCAAACGGTTAAAAATAGTGTTTTACCCTGTGCAAAAACACACTTTTTGGGTTGTGGTGGTATTTTTATGATTTTTGGCGGGGGATTTTGCAGCGAAATTTGGGCCGTTTTGATTAAAAAAGGGCAATATTTAATACATTTAAATTGCCGTGGAAGCTTTCTCCACCATTCTAATAACAAATCTCATCAAAAATGTTTGTTTTCTCTTCTATGTTTATCCCTTATATGTTTCTTACATCTATCTTGTATTCTACCTATACAGTGGTCAGTGAGCTTGGCACTATCTTACCCTTTAAAATCCAAACGCCCACAAGGGCATTTCTCCTTGATAATCAAGGAAAAACTCAGTCCTTCTTGGCACCAAAATTCTTTCTTTTCTTAGGGCGATATTTGGGCTTTTTGCGGCTATAAACTTTGTTGTTTTGAGGGAGTTTTTGAGGCTCTAAACACCGCAAGCATTTACTCAATTCAGACTCTCTTTCTCTCTTGCTTGTGAACCAGTAGGTTAAAAATTTACAAAGTAGCTTTCCTAAAAATTTCATTTGTTGTTTTAATTGGTTTATAATAGCATTATAATATTACACAATGCGGCAAAAATGTGGAGATTCATTAAGAAATCATTACAAATTGCGCCAGGATGTTTTTTTTCGGGTGTTTTAAGGCATTATTTATTATCTAATCTTTTCTCCTTGATGCTGCCAAACAGATTAAAAACAATAAAATTCCGCCAAAAATTGCCACACATACAGACTCGATTGAGTGTTCAGTTTCTTTTCTTTCGCGAGAAACATTCGAATGGGGAACGATTCGAATATTGGAGTGGTGAGGCATGTTCATATCTTTACTCCAAGCAAAGATTCTCTTCCGTCATTCTTTGAAAGATGAAAGCTCGCACGCTTTCAAGGTTTCTAACTGTTTCAGAGTTTAAATCATTATTATATTTTAAATCATGGCGAAGATTTTCGAGCGTTTCGTTCACAATCATGCGCCATTTCCAGCCGTCAAGGGCTGTTTGATGCTCTCCAGAGTCTTGCGGCAGTTCAAATTCAAGAGTTGCTTTCATGTTTTTATTATAGTGATTGCCTCAAGTTAGTCAAGAGATTTTATCATGATTTTTAAGGTGTTCAGCCATTTTAATCATTGCTTCTGCCAGTAGCAAAGCCATGTCTGGAGGAATAAATTCCATTTCTCCATCACTTTTTTGCAAGCAAACACAGTCTAAACCATCAGGGTCATCGCAAACAATAAATGTTTTTATTGGCGGGTCAGTAGTGTGGTCAAAGATTTCGTATTTGGGGGAGAGGGAGTATTGTTTCATTTGTTTTCTTTCCATTTAAATTCAACTTCTTTAGTTCCTGCGACAATTTGCCACTCTGCAAAACCTTTGTCAACAAGTTCTTGCCGCCAAGAGTCTGAACAAATGCACCAACTAAGCACGCCTCCAAAAATCAGTGCCATTGTTGCTACCATCGCAAAAATAATAGGACTATCTTCGTTCATTGATCTATTTGTTTTTTAACAGTTTTAGGAATTAAACACCAGCATCCTTGAGAGTCTTGAACGATTTTCCACTGACAGGTTGCTTCTGCGCCAAGAAAGATGGCATTTTCAGCATATTCGCCAAAGTAACGCAAGCTGATCATGGAATCATAGGGGCGAAATGCGTCATTGATTCTGCTCAAAGAAGCGTTCTCATTGAGTTTAGAGAGAGCTTTGGTCGGCTGTTTGTTCATGCTCTCATTATGGAGAGGTCTTGGCCGCTGTCAAGATTTTTCTCAATATATTATTCCAGCGTGCTAAATCTACCTCTCGAACTAATTACTCTATCAACTTCAAAAGTGATATATTTTAAACGCTCCATTGTGCGATTAAAAAATGGCGTATGCGTAATCACTTCAAGAGTGTATAAGCCATCTGCTGATGCATAATTTGATAAATCATTAATAGTTAATGTTAAATTTTGAGGTATGTTTGTAGCTTCGTCTGTTTGGTTGTAATAAGAACCAAATTTTATTTCGGTTCCGTCCACTATTTTACCTTTAGTTCCAAGAACTTGATTGCCTTTATAAATCTGGATAAAGGTATGAGAATCGGGATATAAGTGATTAAATTCAATAATAATAGAAGGAATGCGATCAATAAAAACCTGTTTAGGTGTGATGTTATTTATAGTGGCAGAAGCTAATGGCCAAATTTCTATTTTAGGCTGCGCTAGAACAGTATCAGGAACATTGTAGGATGAATAACGAACAAATGTAAAAGTTTGTTCTCCATTGCCTGAACTTATTGTTGGTGAAGTAAGCTGATGATACAATGGATTTAAATTATATGTTCCGTTTGTAAGATTGCTTTCTTCAATCAAATATTGTTCTCTGTTAAGAGAAGAGTATGTTTTTGCATCATAATTTTTACCTTGAACATTAAAATATATATATTTTGTTGTTAATTCATTACCCGCCAATCCTTGAACTTGTATATTAACAGCAAACGGACGATCTGCGCGAGTGCGTTTAACATAAGTTAAGCTATTCGCTTCACCTTTTAAGTAAGGGTCTTCCGAAACAATGTCAACAACCACTTGCGGGTTATAAGTTCCAACTATTTTAGTGTCAAGCAAATAAATATTATTGTCCCATGCTGTGCCGCGAGCAAAGAGTTCAAACATTGCCCCTTCTTTGTTTATTTTTAGCGGAGTTATGTATTTGCCGCTTTTTTCATCAATAAATGTGTCGTAAATTTGTCCAGTGGATAAATCGGTTTGACGCACCCAAGATTCCGTGTTTTGTGCGAGCAATGATACAGTGAGCAAGCAAAAAAATAATATTTTCATTTTAATCTCGGATGACTTTTATAGAGGCTTCTGGGTTGCTTTCACCTTCAATTGCTAAATTGCCAAGATTAAAAATAATTGAACCAGTTGGAATTGGCGGGTCTTTTTGATACTCTCCTAAAATATTAAAAACTCCATTTGGTTTATGCGCGTTTCCCTCTCCACTCCATTTCAAAACAATTTCAATCGGATGATCGCTTGATTGAAAAACAGCGGCAGGATAAATTAATAGTGTTTGTATCGGAGATAGATTAAAATCTTGAATATTGCGAAACTCAAGCAATCCAGCTTTTTCAAATTCTTTTGCACTACTTGAAACGGAGGCTTTTAAGTGAAATTGACCACCATTACCAGTTATGCCAGAATAACCTTGAGCACCTAGCGTATCGCCTTTAGCTTGAATACCATAAAAAATAAATCTATATGAATTTGATAATGTGTAATCAATTTGAAATGGAACCTTAGTAGCGATTCGTGAGCCAATACTTATGCCAGGCGCTCCGAGCAAAATATCAGCATAAGCTGTTGTGACGCTTGCTGTCAGTAAAAAAAATAACGTAAGCAATGTTTTCATAATTTTATTTTTTCTTCCAAGATACTATTTTATTTAAATACTTTTTGCGTTTTGAACACCCACACTCTTTGAGGTTAAACCAAGATTTAAACTTTTCTTCTGTGATGCCAAACTTTGTTAGCACGTTTTCCACCAAGTCTCCCAAGCCAGTTTCCTCAACAACATCGAGCGAAATGTTTTGAGCTTCAAGGTCTTTGATGACCTCATCCATTTCTTTTTGAATTTTTAAGTTTGCTTGTTGCTCTTCTGGAGTCATGTTAAAGATTGTTAACGAAAAATTCGCGATAGTTTTTAACTTCGCGGCTGTTTAATTTCTTACTATCATTATAATCATGATACATGATAAAATCCACACTTTCTGCATGTGGCAAAGCAAAAACATGACCAAATTCATGCAGTGCGGACGATCTTAGATCATATCCAATGCCAAGCGTTTTGCGCCAGCCACCAACATGCCATTTTTCGCGACTGTCAAAAGAGATTTCCCAACGACGAGGGTTTCGAAAAGCGCGGCACTCTGCGATTCTGTTGGGGTTGAGTTTTTTATCTATTTTTTGATCAAAGCAGATGCGTATTTGAAGTTCGCCGCTTCCTTCTTTTAGCTCTACTAATCCTTTCATGCAAAGATTCCACTCGTTCGTAGCGTGGCGGATAGCAGAAAGAATTTGCTCATGGGATAGGTTCTTTGGCTTCCAGAGAGGTAAATAAGTCCAGTGAACAATGTCGCTCATGAATTTATTTACACTAATAATGTTGAAAATAGTGCCGATAGCCAGGCTCGAACTGGCAAGGAGTTTCCTCCAGCAGATTTTAAGTCTGCTATGTTTACCTGTTTCATCATATCGGCATTTCAAAGATCAAAAGTTTTTTAACTTCTAGCGGCGAACCGCCTTGTAACAACTCTATTATGCCTTGGCTTTAGTGTTTGTCAAAGGTATTTTGACAAATGTTTGTAGCAAAGAAATTTATAGCCTTCTGGAGTGGGCGTGCCTCCACTAACGGGATTGATGCAGTCGTCGCTGTCGCAAAGAGCCGTGAATCCTTCTTCGCATTGCTGGCAGTGAGGACAGCCAAAGATTTCCGCTCCCTCAATAAAAGGATGGGGAGCGACTAGTTTTTCCGCTGGGAAATTAAATATAATTTTATCGCACGAACGGCATTGGAATTTGTTCTTCATAGTGTATTATCTTTTGAAAGGAGTTTTTATGATTATTCTCGTCACTGGCAAAAGCGGAGCAGGCAAAACATATTTCTGCAAGAGATTCTTGGAGCAGTGTTACGCTGCGCATTTTAATAACGATTATATTCGTAACCTCACTAAAAATCAAGACTTCTCAATGGAAGGCCGCATTCTCGCGGCAAAAAACATGAGAAAAGCTATTGATGAAAGCGATGCTAGAGTGAAACTGGTTGATATGATTTGCCCAACAAAAGAATTGCGCGAAATCATTTCTCCTGACACAATCGTTTACATCAAAACAGATTGCCCGTCAAAATATAGCGACACTGATGCTCTTTATCAAGAGCCGTCAATTGAAGAAGCAAAATACTTCTTTAGCTGCTATACTCGCAAGACTGATCAGCTTGTTGATCGTGTTGTGTATTGGCTTCAAAAGGGCCATCACTAAGCTCTTCTGCGCCTTCGATTTCCCAAGGTTGAATGGGAAGATACTCGTATTCGGTATTTTGGTCGTTGTTGTTCATAATTTATTGATTTAAAAGTTCACTATTCTCAAAAATATTACCAATTACTTCATTATGCTCTTGCGCCAACATTGCAACATTATCCCACTCTTCGCATGGATAATATTTAATTTTAGTATAAAAAATCCAAAAAGTATCAAAGCCAACAACGCAAATTTGTGGCCCATCATTTAAGCAGATACCAGAAACAATGTCGCCTTCGTAAATGTCTTTTCCATGTTTGTCCTGCAAGCCAGTGTATTGTTGAACAGGATATTTGTGTTGATACAGGTAACGATCTGAGTAATCGAAATTACCCAAGGTAAAATAACAAAACTTCTCATGATCGGGAATATAGACTCGAAATTTTAGTTCTCTCATATTATTTTAGGAGATCAGGGGTTTCAAAGATGTTGCCAATGACCTCATATCTATGCGATGCACCAGTCATATTTTCAATATCATCATATCTCTTGTGATCATAAGACCAGCAAAAGCTTGGAAAAAGGAAAATAATTTCACCAACAAAATCACCATCTTCGATGAGTTTTGAACTGAAAACATTTTTGCGTTCTTCAACAGAAACTACATGGCATCTGCTGTACTTAACAATATCGCCTTCGTAGATTTCAGCATTGTTCTTGTCTTTCAAGCCAATGTATTGCTGGATAACATAACGAGAATCTTTTACAATTTTCCCACCCTGCATGTAATAATCAGGAGCAGGGGATGCAGTGTATTTGTCGCCATGATCGCCGTCAATTGCACCAATGTAATCAACTAGTTTACCTGTGAAGGGGCAAATGCTCCAATTGCTGAAACAGTGCAAAGAACAACTGTTCTCCAGCCAAGTTTTGTTTTGTTTGTCCCAAATGCGAAATTTTAGTTCTCTCATGTTATTTTAAATAAACATAAATTAGACCCAAAACAAGCAAAATCCACATTATGATTGTGGGCCAACCATCCATCACTTCATTGTTTGGGTTATTGTATCCGCTCATGCCTTTAATCTATACTCGATTTCAATTTCCACAAGCTCAAATTCATGAAAGTTTAGTGCAGCATATCGCTCACCATTCATGGTACTGCGCAGCAAGTCTTCTTCAATGATGTTGCGAGCATTGTAAAGCATACCTTCTGGTGAAAATTCATCAACAAGATGCATATATACATCCCAATTACTGATGAATGTTTCTAATACAACCCACTTGCCCGTTGGCTTGTGACGGTATGCGAATTTTGTTTCAGTGTGAATCATACTTTTGTTATAAAGAATCTCCTTTGACAGCTTGGTTGATTGTATCCTTCTACATGATCAGGGAAATAAATTTCATCCTCGTATAGATCAATTGTTTTTTCGTATCCATCAAGCCTGATTCGATGCATTTTGTATTTTCCAACGAACCATGATTTGATTGTTTCTCCAGTATGACCGAAGAAAAATTTTGGGGTAGAAATAATATCAACTGCGATAGCGACTCTCATATTATGACTTTACTGTAGAGAGATTTCTTTGCTTGTCAAATGGTTTTTTGCTTGGAAAGTTCCTGCATTTTTACCTCAATAAATGCTTTCATGAGCTTGTTTAGCTCTTCGCTGTCACCACCATATTCTGCGCCCAACACTGTGAGCAAGTTGCTTTTGAACGATGACTCTGCGAGAGAATGCACCCATTTCTCAACATCTTTTACGTTGATGGGCTGCACAATCTGCACTTTGTTCATTTGATTGATGGGGCTTTCGTTCCAAAAACACCAAATAAAAAGTGTAACAAATGCGGTGCCAATCATGGTGATTAAGATGCTGGATTGAGTTTTTGATTCGTTCATTCCAAACTATAGAACGAAAATCTAACTTGTCAACAACTTTTTTGAATTGAATCAAGCTCTGCAAGCGAAATCATTGTAGCTCCTGCGGTTTTGTCATAGTAGGCTGTTTCGAGCCATTTTTCGCGCCAAAAGATTTTGCCGCTGACTGATTTTAAACCTTTTTTAATGTCTTCGTCCGAATATCCTTTGAGTTTTAGAATCGGCGCAAGAGGCGCAAAACTTGGTGCTAGTGTTGGCGGAGGACTGTTTGTGTATTTAAAATCTTTGATCAAGTCAATCACCCAAGGCTTCTGAACCTTTGTGCCAGGGCATGTTTTGGTTGTGCGTGGGTCGTCACGATGAAACAATACAGTTTTATCATTCACTGGCAGTTTGAGCCAATCTAACAGCATTTTTGTTGCGGCTGCTGCTGTTTTCCAGCACTCGAAACCTCTACCTTTCTTGGGGTCTTCGTTGTCGTAGTCTCCAAGCACTTCAATGCCCAAAGCGGTGCGATTAAAGCTAGAAGCATGAACGCCAGTTTCAGTTAATGGAGTCATGCCCCAAACTTGATCGTCATCAATGAATAAATGTGGTGCGCTGCGCCAACCTAATTGATTGGAATAGTAGTCTTTGAGGTTTTCCAAGTGTTTTGCTAGGAAACCATCTGGCCTTTGATTCAGGGAAGGCGCGGCTGTATGATGGAGGCAAACAGATTTAGCCCAAGTTGGAGCTTTAATTCCATTTAAATATTGAGCGAAACCGCTCACGGTCCAAACTTTTCCAGTGTTGCTAAAAGACATATACTAATAGTAACAAATTGGATGATATTTTAAACCCTTGTAATCCTCTTGCCGCACAATGCTCTCGCGGGAGCGACCCGCATCCACTTCGGTAAGAGCATTGTTACTTTCCGTCATTTGGGTGACACCCTCTTTTGCAAGAGGCAGTTCCATCGGGATTTCGCTTGTGGCAGCGCGGCAATTTGTTAGTTGTGAGTATTGATTCACGGGGAATTTCGGCCCTCTCTTTTGGATACTTGCCACCCTTGTAACTAACTCGGATTACCTGCGTTCCGATTTGGAAGGTTCATTAGCAGGTGAGTTATTCCCTTCCAAAATTGCTTGAACTTTGCGGCGAACGCGCAGTTCTGTATTGCTTTCCCAATATTCTGTAAAATAAAGCATTTGTTCAATCAACAAATCTTGCAGTCCTTTTTCTGCTTCTTTATAAGTGGGAAAAGTTTTTTCATAATCGCCAATCAAGTAACCGCGATGATGCAGTCGCCATTCTGATTTTTCGTAAGTTGAAAAGTTTTTTTCGATGTAGAAGTGACAGTCGCGATCCTTGTGATGATCGCCGCCAATTAATTCATACCATAGTTCAAGAAGTTGTTCGGTGAGTGCTTGCATGGGTAGCTAATTATAATATGAAAAATGAGCTTGTCAAGTGTATAATTCATATATGAATGTTGAAGTTGATTTTTCCGAAAAAATCGTCGCCTCTGGTCGCGCCTCTCTGATTACAAAATTGATTTACCTGCAAAATCAATTCAAAATTTTTCATTGGCAAACCTTTTCTTATGCAAATCATCAAGCTTTTGGTCATCTTTATGATGAATTAAGCGAAAAAATTGATGAGTTTGTGGAAACCTATCAAGGAATCTATGAGCGTCTTGACTTTAGCGGCGAAATGATTGCGTTCTCTAATCTGCGCGAAACAAATTTTGCAATGATTCTTTCAGAACAAGCAACAACTTTAAAAAGCTACGATGAAGTTTTCGCTGGACACACTGATTTGCTCAACCTTCGCGATGAAATGCTCGCAGTCTTGCACAAGACATCTTACTTGCTCACGCTAGTTTAAAACCAATAAAAAAGGGCGGCTTTTCAGCCGCCCTTTTTGTTTACGCCAACAGTGATGGAATTGGCTTGCCTTTATCAGCGATTTTGAATGGTCGCCCTTCTGGAGAAATTAACACTTGTTCAGTTTGTAATCCAGCAGCAGCAGCAATGGTAGCATTGAAATCTTGCGGAGAAACAATGCCATCCAAAACTTTCATGCCTTTGTCATCGCTCTTGCCATAAACTTGACCGCCTTTGATGCCAGCACCAATGAGAGCACTAGAGAATGCGCCAGGATGATGATCGCGCCCATCGTTCACGTTGATGATTGGCGTGCGTCCAAAGTCAGTAGTCACAACAATGAGAGTTTTCTTTAACAAGCCAGAAGCTTGCAAGTCTTCAATGAGAGCAGTTAAAGCTGTGTCAAGAATTGCTAATTTATCTTCTAGTGCATCAAAGTTGTTAACGTGAGTGTCCCAACCACCATCTGACACTTCAATAAATTTGCATCCACCTTGCTCAATAAGTCTCTTGGCAAGGCAAACACCTTGGCCAAAACGATTGTTGCCATATTTTTCTCTCTTGTCTGCGGACTCTTTTGTGAGGTCAAAAATATCAAGCTCGGATGAGTTGAGCAAACGAACAGTTTGATCGTAGAATTCTGTGTAGCTCTTTTCAGAAGGATTTGCGCCCTTCATTGCATCGCGTTCAATTTGCTTGAGAACTTCAATGCGTTTGCTGAATTCTTCTTTGTTTCTAATCTTTGCGTTCTCCAAGCCGCGAAGAGGGTCTTGAATTGGAATAGGAGAATATTTCTTTGCCATCCAACCAGCGCCAGGATGGTCTGCTGGACCACTAATCAAAACATTTTGAGGGATGCTGATTTTTTCTCCCTTGTCTTGCATCTTACACATCCATGCGCCCATGTTTGGGTGAATGATTGTGCCGATCTTTTTGTAGCTTGTGCGTTGAAGATACTGAGCTTGCTCATGTGCGCCAGTATTGACCATCATGCTGCGAATCACTGCCATCTTGTCGCCGTGTTTGGCGAGTTTTGGCAAGTGTTCGCTGATAGCATAATCAGCGTTTGTGTTGATGGAATTGAATTTGCCTTTTACTTCTGCGTCTTTCTTGGGGTCAAAAGTATCAAGATGGCTCATGCCACCATTCATAAACAAGTAAATAATGTGTTCTGCTTTGTTGGCAGACTGTGCAGCGTGAATTTCTGGTAGCACAGAAACGCCCAAGCCTGCACTGGCTAGACGAAGAACGAAGTCGCGACGATTGATAGAGTTCATAAGATTAATTAGAGAATTTAAATTCGGTTGAATTGAGCAATGCCCAAATAACATCATCGTCATTTGCGCCAGAGAATGCGGCCTTCTCTGATAGTGTGGGTTTGCGGCTCAAAATGCTTTTGTAAATGATTTCCATCTTTTCGGATGGAGACTTGCCTGCCAAGGACTTGATGAGAGATGTTTCTTTGTTTGTGGCAATGTTTGCAAGCTGACCATTCATGAATGAGATTACTTGCGTCACAGAACCTTCCAAGGAAGATGTTTGAATGAGTTCACGATCACTGCGGCCAAGTTGAGCAAGAATAGTGTTTGTTTGATTGGCATCATTGATTTCAGAAGCTCTTGCAACAACAACATTTGCAATCTTTGGCGCGAGAGAGTATTTGTCGCGCATAATTTGATTATACTTTTCGAGCTTCATTCTCATCTTCTCTAACGAAATATCCTCAATGGTTGTTTGCATGTTTTTTGCGTATTCAGTGTGAAATTCTGTTTTATATTGTTCTGGACTCTCCACGCAAAGAGCCACAACAGAATCCCAAAGCTGTTCTGCGGTGAGTCTGCGCTTCACTGGACCAATGAAAATAAAGTTTTCGCTGTTGGCGAAAGCTCCACTGTATGTTTGACGCTGAAAGAGTTTCGTGTTGCAAAGCACAAAAAGAAACTTTTGGCTATCATAGTTTAGTTCAACAAAAATGTTCGCCAAAGTGTTCATGAGTTCACTGTTCAAAGCGTCAGAGTCGTGAATGTTGTCGTATTCTGAAATGATATACTTGCCAAACACCAAGTTCCAGTAGCGATTCACAATGTTCTTTGTGAATGTGGGATGGTTGGGATTGGCGAGCCAAGCCACAGCGTCTTGCCGCAAATCTTCTTTGTTTTTGATTTCTCCTTTGCCGTCAAGAGTGCTTGGAACAACAGAGTCGTTTGGCTTTGCATCCTTGTATTGATAATCATGAGGAAGCTTGAGTTCTTTTGTGGAGAGGATTTCAAGATCAGCTTGAGTAGCGCGAACAAAGTTATTAATTTGATTGTTTAAGCCGCGATTCTTAACAGGGTCGCTTTTAATGAGAGCGTCAATGGTTTCTCTCAAGGCTTTGATCTTTTCGCGTGTTTCTTTTGATTCTTTGGGGCGAAGCTCAATTTGATTAAACATTGCAGCCATTTTGTAGAACTGCATTTGTGTGAAGTCTTGGAAGGGGTCATCGTGACACTGTGCGCAGCCAATGTCTGTGCCTAGAAATACTTTGTTTGTGGCAATCAAGTTGTCAAGAGGCATTCCAACGTCTCTGTAGTAGTAACCAGTAGCAGGGTTGGAATAGTAATTGCCAGAGCTTAGGAGCAAATCTTTAACGAATAAATGATATGGTTTGTTTGCTGCAATGCAGTCTTTCACATAGTCAATGTATGGTCCACCATTAAAATTATTGATTGGCGAGAGTCTTTCGCGCATTCTAAGAGCGTCTGCCCAAAAATTAAACATGTGCGAAATGTGGCCAGGATGTTTTAATAGATATTTAATTAGTTCTGTTTTTTTATTTTCGGCAGAAGCAGAGAAATAAGCATTGTATTCGCTAAACGTGGGATTGCGGCCAATGATGGTCAAATATGCTCTGCGCAAGAAAACGTCTTCGCTAACTGGTGCAAGAGGTTTGATTTTGGCATTTAAACACTGCTTTTCTAGCACGTTGTCAATCTTGAAAGAGGCGAGATTCAAGTCTGCGCCAAAGGTTGATGCCAACAGACAAAATAAGATTAAAACTATTTTTTTCATAAGCCTTTAGTATTTTACACTTTTTAAAAAGCTTTTGAAAGATGGAATCTTTCAAGGATAAGTGTAAAAATAATTATGCCTCCAACGCCATCGCCTACGCCAACGCCGCCGCCCACTCCGCCGCCAACGCCTCCGCCGCCGCCAACGCCTCCGCCGCCGCCTACTCCACCACCGCCTCCTACGCCGCCGCCTCCGCCAACGCCTCCACCAACCTATTATCCTTACACTGGAACAGATTGCAGCGGAACGCCTGTTACAATTTACACACTTAATAATTCCTTTAGTGTTAGTGATACTGCTTATTCAGACACCGCTAATCCAGCCCAACCCTATACTGGAGCTTTTGTTTATAATAATGCTTATTATACTTATACCTCTGGAAACGGGTCGCTTGTTACTAATACTTACGCCCATTCTGGAACAGATTGCAGCAATGCTTCTGTAACGATTTACACAAACCAAAGCTCTTTTGCATATACCGATACTGCTTATACTAATCAATGTTTAACAACAACTTATACTGGAGACTTTATTCATAGTGGAAGCGTTTACGCATATAGCAATGGTGTTGGTAGTTTCAGTGGCATTCCTTATGTTTATTCTGGAACGAATTGCAGCGGTGGTGCTGCAACAATTTACACGGGATACAGTTCTTTTAGTTCTTCCGATACTGCATACAGCGATCAGTGTTTTAAAACGCTTTTTAGTGGCATTTTTATTCGCAGCGGAAATACCTATAAATATGTTGATGGCGTAGCCACACAATACTACGCTCATGTTGGAACAGATTGTAATGGCGGAAGCGTAACAATTTATACAGTCGCTAGTAGTTTTGCTTATACTGATACAGCATATTCAGACTGCAATATATCGTCTCTTTTTGATGGCACTTTTGTAAAAAATAATACGATCTATACTTACACTTCGGGTAGCGGAACAGCGGGGAATGCGACCCATGCTCATGCTGGCACAGATTGCAGCGGAAGCAGTGTAACAATTTACACAAACTCTAGCAGTTTTGCTTATACCGATACTGCCTACAGTGATTTGTGCCAAACAACAGCTTACACTGGATATTTTATTCTTAGTGGAGCGGTTTATTCATACAGCAGTGGCACTGGAACTCCCGTAACTTCTTATTCCCACTCTGTAACAAATTGCAGTGGTGGTTCTATTACGATTTATACTAATGCTACTCCGTTTAGTGCCAGTGATACGGCCTATAGTAACCCATGCCTAACCACAACTTTTAATGGAGCCATCTCCAGTGGCGGTGGCATTTACAAGTATAGCAGCGGTGTCTCTACACAATACTACGCTCATGTTGGAATTGATTGCGACAGTGTTTCTACTACAATTTATACTAATAGCAATACGTTTAATGTTGGTCAGACAGCGTATGCCTCTTCTTGCATCTCCACACTGTATAATGGATATTTTATTTTTGCTAGTTTTACATATTCATATACTGATGGTGTTGGAGGCGCAAGTTCTTGTCCAAGTCCACCAACGCCTCCGCCAACACCACCACCAACGCCTCCACCTTCGCCACCAACGCCGCCGCCGTCTCCACCAGCATATACCAATCCAAACATTTTACGAGCAGACATTCACTCAAGCTATGCGACTGGTTCTGGAACGTGGCAAACTTACCGAACCAATGTGACAGGTTTGTTTGTGGCAAATTCTGGAACCAACAGGTCAGACTATCGCGACCACGTTATCCGAGAATTTAATCGTAAAATTAGCGTTTTAAATCAGCCCACAGGCTTGTTTATCAAACCGTTTGACGATGGTTTTAGGTTTACGGGAGTTTCAATATAATAAAAAGGGCGGGATTTCTCCCGCCCTTTTTTGTGATCTTAATCTTCCAAGTCAACTTCCCAACCCTCTTCTCCCTCATACCAGAAGTAACCAAGTTCATCAAGTGCATCCAGCACGCGATTCCTTGAGGGATATTCGGGTGAAAAGCTGTTCTGAATCTTGCGAATGCCAACAGCAGAGTAGCCTTTCTTTTTGCAATTTTCAAGATACTTCTCAACACGCTCCACAAATTCACTGCGCTTTTGAACAGTTTCGTTTTGCACAGGTTCGTTGTCTTCATCCACAACAGGAGCTTTGATTTCCTGCTCGAACACAGAAACAACCTTGTAAGCTGAAACTCGGCACTTTTGGCAGTTATAATCTGTGGGAACGCTCACAACATCTTTGGGATTCACTTTAACAACAACCACAGAGCCGCGAGCAAAGCCGCGAGCATAGTCGAGACTGCCAACATGAAGACCAAACGAGCAATGATTGTCGCGATTGTCGTCCACATCACGGCGCTTTACTTCAATCTCTGCGCCAACAGAGTTAAGAATGCGACCATGATTATCAATCTGACCCTTGACAACCTTCGTGTCCTTGTTGCCGCTAATGCTCCAGAAATCGCTTTCCAAGCCCTTGTAAGCAAGGAAGCAGCCATCGTCAGTGATGGGGAGTTCCTTGTAAGCAAGGAAGTCATAAAGCTCACGAACAGAAGATGAAGATGGATTGTCTTGAATGTTTTGCCAGAACTTCTCAAACAAGTTGAGTGGCAAACCTTCACGATGAATGGAGCGCACCTTTTCAGCAAGAGCTTTTGGAAGAGTTTCGCCTTTGTAGGAAACCTCTTCTGGAGAGATTTTAAATCCATTCTTTTCAGCGCGTTCAGCAGTCTTTTCGAGAGCTTTGCGAATTGCCGCTTCTTGTTCGTTTTCGGGAAGGTCAAACGCTTCAATGATTTTGGCGTATTGGCTGGAACCCTTTTCGAGTTTGACTGGCTTGTTGTCGAGGAACAGGACAATGCCTGCTTGGTTGATGATGTAGTTCATAGTGCAGTTATTATAGTTTGGTTTTAGGGTTTGTCAAGAATTATTTGAGGCGAAGAATGGTGCGAAGTTCTTGGCGAGAGAGGTTTGGCTTGCTGGAGTAGTAATATCCACTGTTGTCATTCATGGTTTTGATGATTTTGCCGCGAATAGAAATTTCATCCGCAATCTTTTCAAACACGCAGTTGGCTTTTTTAGCAAATTTAATGTTTCGCTTGGCCTTTTCAACTAGAGAGTTTGAGAGATCAATGCTCAAAAATTTCTTTTTGAGATTGTCAATGTTTTGGCGAGCTTTGGATTTTTCAGCCTCAAGTTCGCTGATTTGCTTGTGTTTGTCCTTGTATTCTTGGCTTTCTGCATCCAAGAAACCAAGAGAGACTAGGTTCTTGTGCATGGTTGAACTGCGAGTCACTGTGGTATTGCAATTTCTGGTTGAATTGGCTTGCTTGACCGTGAAGTTGTTGAGCTTCTTCAAAGAATCAAAAGTGATTTTGCTCATGTTTTCCTTGGCTTCCTCAATGGTGTTGGCGGTTTGAGGATAACCAGTAACCATTGTGCAAATGTGATTATAAACTTCCAAAGCATTTAAATCATAAGTTAGGTAATAACCACTAACACTATTGATTTGAACACAGAAGGAGGCATTCATGGACAAATCAACCTTAGCTCCTGCTGTTTTTGGCCAGCCAAAGATGGTGCTCTTCACATTGCGCATTTCAAAAACCTCATTGATCTTGCTCATGTCGCAGCCGCTCAAACCTTCTGCATACACTAGATAGTATTTTTTACCATTTTTATTGGCAAGAGTTTCAAACTTGTTTCTCCAATATGCGAGAGTTTTGCGAGATTTGATGATGGCACACAAGGGCTTGCCTTTGACTTTTTCAAAGTCTGCACCAGCGCCAGCGGTTGAAATTCCAGTGATAAAAGGATAAACGTCAGAATAAATGTTCTTCTTATAGACTGAAAAGTTTTCGCCATGAAGGAATACATTGTTGCGATCTTCAACGAGTTCTTGAAGAGACATTGGCTTGATGGAATCAATGTCTTCTTTGGCGATTTCACGCAAAGCGTGCTGCATGTTAGCAAGAACTCGGTTATTGCTTGCTGTGTTTTCAAAATTCTCACGCGAGATTGGCAAGCTCATTGCGCCAATAGGCACATCAATAAACAACATGAGATTTTCTTTGAGCTTCGGGCTTTTTAAAACTTCATTAGAAAATGTGTTTTTGTAAACCACGTTACCCATTGCAACATAAATATGAGCACGAACGTAAAAACTTGGCTCTCTTTCAAAAAACCTGAAAACAAAACCGTCCTTCTCAATTTGAGAAACTGGCTTGAGAGGTTCCGTGCGATGATAAAAAGCATCAAAAACAATATTCGCAGAGCAAAACTTCACAAAAAACTCGCTTTTTTCTCTGAACCAGTTTATGTCTAAAGCTGTTTTAATTTCCAAATAAACTTCCAAGCCAGTCTCTTCTGTGGGAGATTCGCTCACTTTCAAGATGTGGCCAACAGGAACTCCTGTCTCTCCGCCACCAAGAGCGCAAGCATAGAGCGAGCAAACGCCATTGTGGTAACTCTTCACATAAAAAGTGTCAGTGTAGCTGTGCGCAGCTTTGCTGCCAATGCCAAAGCCGCCAATCTGCTCATTGTTGCCGCTCTTTGTGCTGCGGAAATACATGCCAAACACGTTGCGAATATCGTTTTCGCTCAAACCCTTGGCAAAGTCGCGAACAAAAAAGATGTTGGAGCCATCTTCATCACGAATTCCAACCTCCACTGCACGATCAATATTGTGCTTCTTGTGCTCATCAAGAGCATTGCAAATGTATTCGCGCACAACAGCAAGAATCTTGTCGCTGTAAATCTTGTCGCGAAGATAATAAGTAGCCATGTCTGCGCCTTTAGCGTCCATGCCCATGATGGAGGAAGACATGTTTTCCGAAGTGATGAGTGGGTTTGCAAGAGTTTGTGTTTTCATTGTGCGTTAGTATAGGCTCAAAAAGCAGCTTGTCAAGAGCAAAGTCAAAATCTTCTTCAAAATTGTTGGTTAAAAAGTGTAATTAAATGGATGGCTGACTTATACGCTTTTCAAAACCTTGCAGAGTTATCGCATACCGCTGGTCAAATTCCATTTATTTTGGACAAGGCCAACGATTGTTATAGGCCGCTTGGACAAGATGATTTAAGTTTTGCAAATAGTGCTGGTTCCACTACTTTTGATGCGTTTGGGCGCATGAGAACTTCTCAGCCTTTGACTCTGTTCGATTCAAGTCACAGATACGCTGATAATGGTCTTTGGGCATCTGCTAGTGGAACTGGTGGATATGTTTCTTTTAACCAAAACCAAGGCTTGATAGACATGAACGTGACCAGTGGTTCTGGCTCTTATGTCACAAGAGAAACAACAAAAGTTTTTGCCTATCAGCCTGGCAAGTCTCTTTTGAATTTAAATACATTTGTAATGTCGCCAGCCAAAACTGGTCTAAGACAAAGGGTTGGTTATTTTGGCGCGGATAATGGAATGTTTTTGGAACTTGACGGCTCTACACTAAACTTTGTTGAGCGTTCATTGGTTGATGGTTCTCCCCCAACAGAAACAAGAGTTCAGCAGTCTAGCTGGAATGGAGACAAACTAGATGGCAACGGCGCATCTGGCTTAACTCTTGACATTACCAAAGCTCAAATTTTATGGATGGACATTGAGTGGTTGGGTCTTGGCTCTGTGAGAATGGGTTTTGTTATTGACGGCAAATTTATTTTGTGCCACACCTTTCAACACGCAAACGTCATTGATTCAACATACATTACCACTGCTTCTCTTCCTTTAAGATATGAAATAATTAATACCGCCAACACTTCTGGCAACAGCACACTCAAACAAATATGTAGTTCTCTTATTTCAGAGGGTGGTTATGAACTAAGAGGTGCGCAGCAATCAATCAGCAGCAATGTTGCTGCTCCATACGAATTAATCACTGCAACAAATACTGATTATCCAATCATAACAATTAGATTAAAATCAACCAAACTTGACGCTATTGTTATTTTGACAGCTATATCTTTGTTACCCGCTTCTTCTGGAAATTTTCGATGGAAATTAATTCTCAGTGGCACAACGAGTGGTGGCAGCGAAACTTGGACACCTACTGGAACAAATTCAGCAGTGGAATATAAAATGGATGCTACAAGTATTTCGGGCGGTAGAACTGTCGCCTCTGGATTTATTAGCCAGTCTAATCAGTCTAATCCTGCCTTAGACATTTTAAAAGAGGCTTTATTTAAATTCCAGTTAGAAAGAAATGGGTTAACCAATACGCCTTATGAACTAACTCTTGTTGTTGCTGCTGGAAGCGCTACTGGCGGTAATCCAGCCAAAGTTCTCGCCTCTCTTGATTGGGAAGAAATTAGTAGATAATTTTGGTGGGCAAGGTAGAATTCGAATCTACTCAATCAAAGATAAAAGATTTACAGTCTTTCGCATCTCTCCAACTATGCCGCTTGCCCCAAAATTTTTATGAATTGATTAGCTTATCAACGTCTTCATTGATGTTTTTGACAAACTTGTAGTCTCCATCATTCAAAAAACTAAGAATAGTGCCAAAACCAACAGGCTCAGGAAAGTCTGAATACACTTTCAAACCGTTAAGTCCAGCAATTTGATAACGCTTCGGTCTGCCGTAATCATTGTTAGTTTCCAAGATTAGCACAAAGCCGTTTTCATGGCAAAAAACATCACCAGCTTCAAACCATTCGATCTTATTGTCGAGGTCTTCTTCGGTGCTAGTGTCAAGGTCTTCGACCACGCCAAGCTGCATGAGCTTGTTGAGGTTAACTTTGTATTCTTTGTTGTTTAGTGTGAGGGTTGCTTTCATGGGTTTACTGTATCAGTGGTTTGAGAGTTGTCAACCATAAAGTTGAACTTGAGTTGATTTTGGTTATCAATCAGGGGAGTTTGAATCTCTTCAACAATATCTGGAAATCCATTAACGAGACAGTCAAAAGCTTCTGCGCCAGACAAGATAGCTGCTGAAAGGCTATGATTTGCCACAATGTCTTTTTGATCTTCAAGAAGCATGGAGGCAATTTGAAGTTTTTTAATAGCGTTTTTAATTGCAGTTTTTTGTGTTTTATTCATGAGTAGAGAGTATCATTTTAATTCCAATAAAAATACCAAAACCTGCTAAAAATAGCAGCCCAAGTAATTGAAGATCAGTTAGTGGTTGGTGCATCGGAGTTTTGCACTCGTTGTTGAAAAATCAAAAGCAATAGTTTTAATTGTTCTGTTGTGCAGTTGCATATTACGTCTTCGCCCGTCTCAACATTAAAGCCAATCACTAAATATTTGTCAAAAATAGAGCCAAGATGAGCTTCTGCTAGAGCTTTTGCGGTTTCAACTTTACTCTTGTCCATAAAAGATTTCAAAAGTGTCTTTGTTGAGTTG
>Ga0068872_10001034_pt1 | contig 22589 bp, 13 predicted proteins | sample NOAtaG_7_FD_66441 | JGI IMG/M metagenome (GOLD analysis project Ga0068872, IMG submission 66441) | Freshwater lake microbial communities from Lake Erie, under a cyanobacterial bloom - NOAA_Erie_Diel1S_2200h metaG | ecosystem: Environmental > Aquatic > Freshwater > Lake | place: USA: Ohio, Lake...
GCCGCCGATCGGCTTCAATGGGCTTCTGGTTGCGGGCTGCCCATGGGCCGCCCTACCGACCCTAGCTTCCCATGGAGGACACCCATTCCCTCATCGAACAGCGCCGCCGGAACCTCGAGGGGCTCCGGGCCCGTGGCGTGGACCCCTTCCGGAACTCCTTCTGCCCGGATGCCCAGTGCGGCACCGTCCGGGCCGAGTTGGCCCGCTGGGCCGCTTGGAACCAATCGCCTGAACCGAAAGGCGATCCGGTGGGTCTGGCCGAGGGGACCCGGGTCCGTCTGGCCGGCCGGATCACCGCCCACCGGGACATGGGCAAGAGCCAATTCCTGGATCTCCGGGATGTCAGCGGCCGCATCCAGCTCTGGATCCAGCCCAAGGTGCTGGGGGAGGCCGCCGCCGAGCTCTTCAAGCTGCTCGACCTGGCCGATTTCATCGGGGTCGAGGGCACCCTTTTCATCACCCGGATGGGAGAACCCAGCGTCAAGGTCGAGTCCTTCACCCCGCTGGGCAAGGCCCTGCGTCCGCCGCCGGGCAAGTGGCATGGGCTGGAGGACACCGAGATCCGTTACCGCCAGCGGTACCTGGACCTCATCGCCAACGACCCGGTCCGCGAGGTCTTCCTCAAGCGATCCCGGATCCTCAAGGAGATCCGGGCGTTCTTCCACGACCGGGGATACGTCGAGGTCGAGACGCCGATGATGCAGGCCATCCCCGGCGGCGCCGCGGCCCAGCCGTTCAAGACCTTCCACAACGCCCTGGGCTGCGAGTTCTACCTGCGCATCGCCCTCGAGCTGTACCTCAAGCGCCTGTTGGTGGGCGGCGTGGACAAGGTCTTCGAGATCGGTCGCAACTTCCGCAACGAGGGCCTCTCGCGCCGTCACAACCCCGAGTTCACCATGCTCGAGGCCTACGAGGCCTATGGCGACTACGCCACCATGATGGAGACGGTCGAATCGCTCATCCGCCACCTGGCCCTGGCGGTGGTGGGTTCCCTGACGATCGAGCATCGCAATGCCGACGGCGAGGTTTACAAGACCATCGACCTCTCGCACTGGCGCCGCGCCCGGTACAAGGATCTCGTCCGGGAGAAGGCCGGGGACGACTGGTTCCAGGTCACCCCGGAGGAACGCCGTCGCCGCGCCATCGAGGACCTCAAGCTGGCTGGCGACATCGCCGACGGCTACGAGGACTTCGAGGTCACCGGTGCCGTCTTCGAGAAGCTCGTCGAGCCCACCCTCATCCAGCCCACCTTCGTCACCCACCTGCCGAAGCAGTTGGTGCCGCTGGCCAAGATCTCGGCCGAGGATCCCACCACCGTGGAGGTCTTCGAGTGCTGCATCAACGGCCAGGAGATCTCCCCGGGCTACACCGAGCAGAACGACCCCATCGCCCAGCGTGCGGCCCTCGAGCATCAGGCCGGTGGCGAGCAGCAGAAGCTCGACGAGGACTTCCTGGTCTCCCTGGAGCACGGCATGCCCCCGGCCGGCGGCATCGGCATCGGCATCGACCGCCTGTGCATGATGCTCCTGGGCCAGGAGAGCATCCGCGACGTGATCCTCTTCCCCCAGCTCAAGCCCAAGGCCTGAGCTCCGGGGCCTCCCCTCGATCGATCGAAGACCAACCTGCCTTCCAACCCATCTTCCCCCCCCAGGCGGAGCGGGAGTGGGTTGGAGCGAGCCTTGGGAGGCGGACATCCATTCCCCCCCGCGCGTGAGCGCGAAGGCCTGAAACAGGAGAGTCTCCCTCGAGCGAGCGGAGACCCACCTGCCTTCCAACCCATCTTCCCCCCCAGGCGGAGCGGGAGTGGGTTGGAGCGAGCCTTGGGAGGCGGACATCCATTCCCCCCCGCGCGTGAGCGCGAAGGCCTGAAACAGGAGAGTCTCCCCAGCGAGCGGAGACCCACTCCCGCTCCGCCGCCCCCTCACCCACCCACACAGACTCGACACCGGAGGCCCGCTCCGGTTTCCTTGCCCCGCCTTGGGCCCATCGATGAACCCTGAACTCCTGAAACGCGCCAAATCCCTCGGATTCTCCGACCGCCAGATCGCCCACCTCACCGGGCGGACCGAGGATGACGTGCGCGCCGAGCGCAAGCAGCTGGGCCTGGTGCCCAGCTACCGCCTCGTGGACACCTGTGCCGCCGAGTTCGAGGCCTACACCCCCTACTACTACTCGACCTACGACCGCGGCGACGACGAGGTCACGCCCTCGCCCAAGAAGAAGATCATGATCCTGGGCGGTGGTCCCAACCGCATCGGCCAGGGCATCGAGTTCGACTATTGCTGCGTCCATGCCGCCTTCGCCCTCAAGGAGGACGGCTACGAGACGCTGATGGTCAACAGCAACCCCGAGACCGTCTCCACCGACTACGACACCAGCGACAAGCTCTTCTTCGAGCCGCTGACCCTCGAGGACGTCCTGCACATCTACGAGCGCGAGGGCTGCTCCGGCGCCATCGCCCAGTTCGGCGGCCAGACCCCGCTGAACCTCGCCCTCGGGCTCAAGAAGAACGGCGTGAACATCATCGGGACCTCGCCCGAGAGCATCGAGATCGCCGAGGACCGCAAGCTCTTCGCGGCCATGTTGCGCAAGCTGGACATCCCCCAGCCCCCCAACGGGCTGGCCACCAACGCCGAGGAGGCGCTCGAGGCCAGCCGCCGGCTGGGCTATCCGGTCCTGGTGCGCCCGAGCTTCGTGCTCGGCGGCCGGGCCATGCAGATCGTCTATTCCGACGCCGAGCTGACCCACTACATGAAGTTCGCCGTCGAGGCCTCCCCGGAGCGCCCGGTGCTGGTGGACAAGTTCCTCGAGGACGCCACCGAGGTCGACGTCGACTGCATCGCCGACGTGGGCCATTTCGCCGACCCGTCCCAGGGGACCATCGTCATCGGCGGCATGCTCGAGCACATCGAGTTCGCCGGAGTGCACTCGGGTGACGCCGCCATGGTGCTGCCGCCCCACACCCTGTCCGCCCAGGTCATCGAGACCATCCGCCAACACACCCATGCCATGGCCCGCGAGCTGCGGGTCTGCGGCCTGATGAACGTCCAGTACGCGGTCAAGGACGAGGTCGTCTACGTGCTCGAGGTCAACCCCCGGGCCTCCCGAACCGTGCCCTTCGTCAGCAAGGCCATCGGCCGCCCGCTGGCCAAGCTCGCGGCCAAGGTCATGGCGGGCAAGACCCTCCAGGAACTCGGGTTCACCGCCGAGGAATGGCCGAAGTACTGGGCGGTCAAGGAATCGGTCTTCCCCTTCAACAAGTTCCTCGGGCAGGACATCGTGCTCTCGCCTGAGATGCGTTCCACCGGCGAGGTCATGGGGCTCGACAGCGATCTGGGCGTCGCCTACGCCAAGGCCCAGATGGCGGCCAACTCCCCGCTGCCTCTCGGGGGCAAGGTCTTCATCTCCATCGCCGACGCCCACAAGAAGGACCTCGTGGACGTCGCCAAGAGCTACCTGGACCTCGGGTTCGAGCTGGTGGCCACCGACGGCACCGCCGCCCGGCTGGAGGCCGCGGGACTGAAGGTGCAACGGACCCTCAAGGTCCTGCAGGGCCGGCCGAACATCGTGGACCTGCTCAAGAACAAGGAGATCCAGCTGGTCATCAACACCCCCAGCGGGGCCGCTCCCCGCGAGGACGAGGTCCGCATCCGGACCACCGCCGTCATCACCGGCACGCCCATCATGACCACCATCAGCGGGGCCAAGGCGGCCGCGCTGGGCATCGCCGCCCTTCAGCGCCAAGGCTACTCGGTCAAGACCATCCAGGAATACCACTGACGGCCGGGCGTGGCCGAGGAGCCACCCCCCGGGTCGGCGGAGCCCCGGTCCCCGGTCCCGGAGCCGGCCCAAACCCAGGAGTCCCTTGACCGAGCACCGTCCCACCGAATACCCGCCGCTGGCCCCGGTCCTCGCGGTCCGGGATGCATCCACGGCGATCGGGCTCTACACCAGGGCCTTCGGAGGCGTGGAACTCGGGAGGCTCATCGATCCGGGCACCGGGCGTGTCGCCCATGTTGAAATCCGCCTGCCCGGAGGGCCGCTGCTGCTGCTCGAGGAGCGGCCGAGGTCCGCGTCAGGATCCGGGTCCAACCCCTCCCCGGGCTCCCTGCCGCTTCCGGCCCCGGGCCTCCGGCTGTGTCTCTTCGTCGCCGACGCCGATGCGGTCACGGCCGCCTGCGCCGCCGCCGGCATGCGGGTGATCCAGCCCCCGAAGACCCACTTCCATGGCCACCGCTGCTCCCTGCTGGAGGATCCCGATGGCCATCAATGGATGGTCTCCCAGGCCGTGGAACCGCTCGGCATCCCCCAGATGCAAGCCCGCTGGGAGCGCACCGCACCGGCCCGCCCGGCCCGGTGAGTCTGTCCGTCAGGGCACCGCCCGGGACCTGTGCCGAGGGCGCCGGTTCCGGGGTCTCGACACCGCGAAGTCACCATCCTGGGATTGAGTCTCCGTGAGATCGGCCTACCTTTCGCCTCGCCCGAAATTGATCACAAAGAGAGGCTTGACCGAGGCGTAGGGGAACCTCTATCCAAGGGGCCGTTCTCCCCATCCAGGTCCGGACCCCTTCCGTGGGGTTCTTGGAATCCTGCCACTTTCATCCCCGTGTGGGGGTGGGCCGGCGGGCTTTGGCGGTGTAATCCGTGTGTCACCCCAAAGCCCGCCGTCGCTTTTTCAGGCGGCCCCTGCGGCCGGAGCGGCGGTGGCGTCACGAAACAAACCGGCGTCGAAGAGGGCTCCCCGGTCTGTCCCGATCGCTGCCCCTGTTTCTCGATCCCCCGGGGAGCCTTGCCTCCCCGCGACCACGGGAATCAGGTCGCCCGTCATGCGAATGGGTTGATTGAATCAGCGGCAACGCTCATACTGCCGGCGGCAGACAAGGGATTGAACACCGCTGCCGAATGCTGACCTCCGCCCCTTATGCCAATCCGCCAGATGCCAGATCCGGATTCCGGATCATCCGACCATCCCGGGCGGTTTCTTGAAAAACCCCTAGGGAAACCGGCCTCCGGGGTGCAGGGTCGGCCATGTTCTTCGCGAGACTAGCTGCGCCATGAGTTCCGAATCCGAAATCCTGCTGCAGTACCAGGACGCCAAGGACCGCTTGGCGGCCCTCAAGGTCGACTATGACGCGATCTTCGGTCTCGCCAACACCCCTGAGGAGTACGAGACCCTCAATGTCATCAAGACCCAGATCCGGGCCGAGGAGAAGGCCATCCGGGACCTGCAGGCCAAGTTGCCGGCCCGCGAGTCGTTCGGCGCCAAGTATTCGGCCGAGATCCTCGGCTCGCACGAGATCTCCTTCACCATCCCGGCCAACGTGCCCCGGATACGCATCCTCCAGGAAGCCCAGGACATCTACTACAAGCTCGAACGGCGCAACTACGTGTTCCCGACGCGCTACAAGGTCTGGCTCGACATGCCCTCCTTCACGGAGGGCAAGCCCACCGACACCCATCTCTCCATCGACGGATGTGTCGACGAGTCCCAGAACCGGACGCTGATGGACCAGAAGCTCTTCCTCAAGCGCCGGTTCGAGGAAGGCGAGGCCTCGTTGACCGCGGTCGAAGACCTGGCGGCTGCGCATGCCATCTTCTTCATCGTGACCCGCCAGAACCTGTTCCGCGGCCTCAAGATCCGCACGATCAACGGGGCGCTGTACTACGACAACCTGGGTCTCGGGATGGACAAGTTCTCGCTCGATTGGAACCGCTTCTCCGACGTGGCGGCGGCCTGTTACCTGCCTCCCGGCGTCGTCGAGCGTCTTCGCGACGAGAAGAAGAAGAACCCCCGGGCCTGAGCCCTCTTCCTGGCGGTTCCCCGTGGTGGATGCCGGTCGCGAGTCCGTCGGCACCGGCCCGTTGCCCAATCGTCACTGTCGACACCGGGTGGTCCTGAGCTACGCTGAGGCCTCTGCTTCATGGCCCGAAGGCGTCCCCCCCAAGTCCCGGTCGGCCCCGGATCCGCGCCGGAAGTCCCGGATCCCCTGGAGCGATCGCCCGGCGGGTCGGGTGCGCTCCCGCTCTTCAATCGCGAGCTTTCGTGGCTGGAGTTCAACCAGCGGGTGCTCGACGAGGCCCGGGACCCTTCGGTTCCCCTGCTGGAGCGGGTCAAATTCCTCGGGATCACCCATTCGAACCTCGACGAATTCTTCGAAGTCCGCGTCGCCGGCCTGAAACAGCAGATCGAGTCCGAGGCGCTGCAGCGCACCCCCGATGGCCTGACCGCTGGCGAGTGTCTCCGGGTCGTGACCCGTCGGGTGCGGGATCTCGTCCGCGAGGCCGACCGCTGCTGGTCCATGGAGCTGAGGCCTGCGCTCGAGGCCAAGGGCTTCCGCCTGCTCAGGCCCGAGGACCTCGACGAGGCCGACCGGCGCTGGCTCGCGGCGTACCACCGGGACAAGGTTCATCCGGTCCTGACGCCTCTGGCGGTCGATCCCTCGCACCCCTTCCCCCAACTGCTCAACAAGTCCCTGAACCTCATCACCCGCCTCGTCACGCCGGGTGGCCGTGATCCGGGAGTCTCCCGCCTGGCCATCGTGCAGGTGCCGCGGGTGCTGCCCCATCTGGTTCGGATTCCCCGGCCGGATGGGCGCTGGGATGCGGTCCTGATGTCGGACCTCATCGGGGCGAACCTCGCCGGTCTCTTCGGCGTCGATCACGTGGGGCCGTGGTGGTCGTTCCGGGTGACCCGCAACAGCGAGCTCTACATCGACGAGGAGGAGGTCTCGAACCTGCGGCTGGCCGTGGAGACCGAGTTGCACAACCGACGCAAGGGCGAGGCCGTCCGCCTGGAGGTCTCATCCGACTGTCCCGAAGGGATCCGGCACGAGCTGCTCGCGACGCTGGGCCTGGGGCCGCACGACCTGTACGCCATCGACGGTCCCATCGCTCCGGCCCGGTTGATGGCGATGCTCGAGGGCGACCACGCCCCGGAGCTGCGGGATGTGCCCTTCGTCGCGCCCCTGCCGCCCGGCCTCCGGGAGGGGATGGACGTCTTCGAATCGATCCGCGGCGGCGACCTGCTGCTGCACCATCCCTATGAGAGCTTCGACGGTGTGCTGCGGTTCCTGCAGCAGGCGGCCGTCGACCCCCGGGTCCTGGCCATCAAGCAGACCCTCTACCGCACCGGCGGTGACCGGCGCATCGTCGGTGCGCTCATGGATGCGGTGAAGAACGGCAAGCAGGTCACCGTGGTGGTGGAATTGAAGGCCCGCTTTGACGAGGCCAACAACATCGCCTGGTCGCGGCGTCTCGAGGAGGCCGGTGTGCACGTGGTGTATGGCGTGGTGGGCTACAAGGTACACGCCAAGGTCTGCCTGGTGGTCCGTCGGGACGACGACGGGCTCCGCCGCTACGTGCACCTGGGCACGGGCAACTACAACCCCTCCACGGCCCGGCTCTACACCGACCTGAGCCTGCTGACCTGCCGCCCTGACCTCGGCGAGGATGCCACCACGCTCTTCAACCTGCTCACCGGCGTCTGCCAGCACCGGCCGACCCGTCGGCTGGTGCTGGCCCCCTTCGAGCTGCACGACCGGGTGCAGGTGCTCATCCGCCGGGAGGCCGAGCACGCGCGGGCGGGTTTGCCCGCGCGCATCGTGGCCAAGATGAACGCCCTGGTGGACGAGGAGACCATCCGTTCGCTCTGCGAGGCCTCGCAGGCCGGCGTGGAGGTCGATCTCATCATCCGGGGAATCTGCTGCCTGCGCCCGGGGGTCCCGGGCCTGAGCGAGCGCATCCGGGTGCGCAGCATCATCGACCGCTTCCTCGAGCACAGCCGCGTCTGGAGCTTCCACAACGCGGGCAATCCCGCGGTGTTCGTGACCAGCGCCGACTGGATGCCCCGGAATTTCTTCAAGCGCCTTGAGGTGGCCTTTCCCATCCTCGACGGCCGGCTCCGCGACCGCGTCCTGCACGAGATCCTCGAGGAATCGCTGGGCGACACCGCCAAGGTGCGGCTGCTGCAGCCCGATGGCACCCACGTGCGCCCACCCCAGTCCGGCAAGCCCGGGGCCCGCCGTTCGCAGTCACGGTTCATGGATCTGGCCCGGGCGTCTTCCCGCGCGGGTTCCGCCGGGAAGACCGGCCCGGCCCCGTCGGCGGGAGGCCGGGCCGCCACCCCGCGCCTCCGTCCCGGGCCGCGGCCCGGCTGAGCCATCGTCCCGTGCCGGGCCGGGGGGCGCTGCCTCATCGGGCCGGCGCGTCCACCTCCCGGACGGCCGCGCCGTGGGTTTCGCTGAGCACCAGGACCGCGAGGCGGCGGATCCTTCGTCCCTCGGAGCCTCCGAGCGGCGGGTGGTCCATGCCGCCCGGCTCGGGTGCCGGGAGCGGCGTCCCCGGTTCCGGAAGGGCCGCAGGATGGTCCGATTCGTTGGTGCCGATGTAGTCGAAGCGTCCGCGCAGGTCGGTGTAGCCGTCCTTCACGAAACGGATCGCCCCGTCGTCGAGCCGGCCGTAGACCTTCACGTAGGCCTTTGGCAGCGGCCGCTTGCCGGTCGGGTCGCGCACCTCGAGGACCCCCTCGTTCTCGGACAGTTGCAGGCGGAAGTCGTGGGCATGGTGCCGCCTCGACTTACGGCGCCCCCCGCCGATCACCTCCACCAGCAGGTGGTCCTTCGCCAGGGCCGCAGGGATCTCCAGCTCGAGGGTGCTCTTGCCGGCGGGCAGGGTCACCGGGGTCGAGACCGCCGGCCGCAGGGGGCTCATCGCCTCGCCGTCACGCCCGGAGAAGGGGCTTCGGCTGAAGAGGAACTCGGGATCCATGCGGTGGTAGTTCACCGTGACCGAGTCGAGGCCCTTCCAGGTCAGCGCCACGGTCCGGTTCTCCACGGCCAGGTCGAAGGACGCCTCGCGTTCGCCCGATGGTCGTCCCGGGGCGCGGCCGGCCGGATCCGTCCCCGGGGCCTTCGCGTCCATCGCCTTGCCCTCCGCCTCGTCGAGGTACCGCAGCAGGCCCGCGAAGAGTCCCTGCCACCGGGGTACCGGGTGGGCTTCGTGGGCCTTGGCGATCCGGCGGGCCTCGGCCGGCTTCTCCTCGCGGAGGAAGGCCCAGGCCCGGAGGTAGTCGTGCTGGATGCGGGTGCGGATCTCCGAGGCCTTCACCCGGGCCAGGCGCGCCAGGGCCTCCTCGGTGCGATCCTGCAGGAAGAGGTAGGTGGCCGCTGCCAGCTCGTCGTCGGGACCGGGCCGAGGCCGGAAGGCCAGCACGCGCAGGAAGCGCAGGTACTGCTCCCGGAACACCGGGTTGGCGATCCGTCGCCGTGACCCGAGGGGGTGCGCCCGGGGATGGATGAGGGGGGCGTACTCGAGGTGCTCGTAGGTGCGTTCCTCGACCGGATCGATCCGGAGCAGCGGCGACTCCAGCGACGGTCCGCACTGGGCGAGGAACTCCGGCCGGTGCCTGAGCCACTCACCGAGGACGGCCGGGTCGTTGTGGAGCAGCGCGTAGCGTGCGATCGGTTCGCTCCACACGTGGCGACGGGCGAGGAACCCGGTGAGCTGGACGAAGAACTCCCGGCGTTCACGCGCCCGCCAGGCGACCTTCTCAAGGTCGAGTCGCGCGAGGTTGTTCGTCGCCAGGAAAGCCATCACCTCGGCCTCCGAACCCTGCTGCGAGACATGGTCCCACGACCCGGTGTCCGGCGCCGACAACCGGTGCACCACGCGCAGCGACCTCCCACGTGCGCTGGCCACGAGCCGGCCCTCCTGCGTCAGGCCAGCCGGGGCGTGTGCCTGGTCCACGGGCTGTGACGGATGCCTCGGGAAGTAGAAGCGGTACTCCCCCCTGAAGGTCGAGAAGGGTTCGAGCCGGATGGTCTGGCTGCGGGTGGCCTGGCTTCCCTCGACCGCCACGGACCCCTGCGGGATCTGGGTCAGCAGCTCGGCGGTGACCGGGGTCGATCCCGGGTTGCTCACCACCACCTGGCCCGCGTGGACGACGCCCGCCAGGAACTCCCCCTCGACGGGGAGGTCGCGTCGCGGCTGTCCCGGGTCGATTCCGTCGTCCTGCCGGAAGAACCGCTCGCTCACGAGCAGCTCGGGCGCGCCGTCCGCGCGGGGATCCCGCCGGGCCGTCCGGATGCCGCGCACGAAGACCAGCACCGGCCCGCCGGCCGTGAGGGTCCGCGAGGCCCCCTCGCCGGTGACCGCGGGCGCGTTGGTCGCCTGGAACGGCAGGTCGAGCATGGCCAGCGCCAGCAGGATCTCGGTGGGATGGTGGTGGGCCTCGAGGACGCGTGCCGACAGGAACGGCCCGGCCGGCCCGGCGGCGGCGACGTCCCGCCAGAACCCGGAGACCGGGATGAGGTCCGGCCCCTGCGCCTCCAGGGGGAGGCGGTGGTAGTGGCTCTCGGCCCACTCGCGGACCGGACCCGGGGGACGGTAGTAGCCCGTCGTCACGGCACGCTTTCGCAGCTCCCGGGCCGCCTCAAGGTCCAGGCCGGAGGGCAAGACCGCGTCGTCCACCGACGGCTCCGGCGGTTCCGTCCGCGTCCCGCCCGCGGGACCCACGGTCCGACGCCCACCCTTCGGCCGGGCCGGGCCGGAGGCCTTGCCCGTGGTGGATGCCGGGGCGCGCAGGGCATACCGTTCCAACAGGGCGGCGTCGGCGGATGGGTCGGCGACCTTCCCCGGCATGCTCGGCTCCACCCCGAGCGCCGCCTGTTCCTGGGTCGTCCCGGTCGGGGCCATCGCCCGGCTTGGGGCGCCTCCGCCGCCCCCGGGCTCCAGCGCCCGGCCGCCCAGGGCCGTCTCGAACCACCGCCTCTCGGCCTCCGGGTCGGCCGGCCGGAGCTCCAGCAGCTCCCCGAGGTGACGGGCCGTCGTCGCGGCCTCGCCGTCGATCCGCCCGGCCAGCAGCGCGCGCTCCGCGAGGTTGAGCCGGCCATGCGCCCGCGGCTGCAGGTACCGCGACAGGTCCGCGTCCAGCAGGTAGTCGTCGAGGAAGGTCCGGTCCCGCTTGTTGGCCAGGTGGGGCCGGATGACCGCCTCGAAGAATCGGGGATCCTTCCGGCGGAGGAAGAGGTTCACCTCGTGGCAGGCGAACTCCGAGTACCGGGCCCGCTGCTCCTCCGGGCTCAGCGACGGCCAGCGCATCAGCCAGTCGAAGCGGGCCAGTTCCGGGTCAGGGTTCAGGGTCCGCAACAGCCCGAAGACCGAAGCCAGCGTTCCGTAGGCCTCCCACCGGGGCTCCCGGTACTCGCCCAAGGGCAGGGATTGTCCCCGGGCCAGGCCCCGCGATTCCCGGACCTCGGACGAGCCACCTTGGACGTCGAGGGTCCGGTCGAGGCGGAGGTCCCGGACGGCCAGTTCCGCAGCGCCGCCCGGCGGGGATGGCCGGGTCAACAGGCGCCAGGCCGCGTCGGCCTCGTCCTCCACCTGCACCTGGACCTGGGTGCGGTCCCCCAGCGAGCCGGCCGGCAAGCGCACCCGTCCGTCCGCATCGGGGATCCGGTTGAACCACGCCACCGCCGGGGTGGCCAGGAAGTCGAAGCCCGGGGTGGTCGGCACGGGTTCGACGGCCATCTTCCGGGCCATGAGTGCGTCGGCCATGGCCATCCTGCCGGCCGATCCCGCCGCCACGCCCTCGGGGCGTTCCCCGCCCGTGATCGGCAGGGCGACCGGCTCGGTCGACCGTCGGTCCCAGGGTTGCAGCAGCAGCCCGGGTCGCGGCAGCGGATTGCCCGCGTGCTTCGGCGCGTAGCGGCGGTCGAGGATGTAGCGGTACTCGTCGCCGATCTCCCGGCCGCCCGAGTAGAGGTCGGGATCGTGGCCGTGGACCTTCATCGCCCGGCCCCAGCGGGTGAATCCGCCGAGCCCCGCAAACAGGCCCTCGGCCGGCAGGAAGTGGCCCGCCACCACATGGACCCGGGTCAGCGGGCCGGCGTTGCGGACGACGATCTCGGCCCCACCGTCGGCCCCGAGCGTCACCGACGCGAGGTGCACCGGCTCGCGCGGCGGACGCTCCAGCGAGCGGTTCCGGCCGACCAGCCATCCGGCGACCGGTTCGGACTCCGACACGCGGAGGGTGATCTCCGACTCCTCCGGGTCCCGCAGGCGCAGGGAATGGTCGCCGGGAGGCAGGCCCGTGATCTCGAGCTGGTCGCCCGCCGCGCGCACCCGGGCAGAGTGGTCGGCGGCGAACACGCCGCCGCGGACCTCGATCAGGGACCAGGCGTCCGGCCGGTCCTGCGGGAACCACGGCACGCGCACGACCTCCCCCGCGCGGGCGTGGATTTCGCGGGGCCGGGTCCGCTCCGAGCCCTCCAGCGACCAGGTCCGGACCAGGTCGCCGTCCATCGTCGCGGTCAGGCCGGCCAGGCCCTCGAGGGAGCCCAGGTCGATCCGGCCGCGGGCGTCGCTCCGGAGGGATGCCTCGACCGGTGCGGCGAAGCCCCGTCGCCGGAAGGCCAGCCGGACCGCCTCGTCGGGCACGGGCTCACCGTTGCGCCCGAGCACCTCGATCCGGTGCCGGTCGCCCTCGCGCCGGAGGAACGCATCCCGGAGATGCCGGGTCCGTTCGATGCCGTTGAGGTTCCACCGGGCCGAGGCCTCCAGCCGGCGGCGTTCCCCCCCCGCCACGGGCTCGAACCACCCCTCGAGCCTCGCCTCGACCCGGGCGAGCTGCCCGGGCACCCGGAAGCCCTGGGTGATCACCCTCGCGGCGGAAAGGTTGGTCAGCGGCACCTCCAGCCGGGTGGCGACCTCGTCGAGGCGGACCGTCGTCAGGATCAAGCGCGGCTCGGCCAGCAGCCCCGGGGTCAGCGCCTGGCCTGCCAGCAGCAGCGAGGCCCGCACGGCCAGCACCGCCTCGGCGCCGGCCACGCACTGTTCGGGATCGAGGTGGAACCGGGCCTCGAGGGAGGCCGTCTCGGCGTGGTGCTCGAACTCGGCCAGCGAGGCCAGGCGCCCCCCGGCGTCGGACAGCACGATGGGCCGGCGCCCGGGCGATGTCGTGAACGGGATCTGGATCCGACCGTCCGCGGGGTCGGCCTCCCAACGGCGCCCGTCGAGCCAGGCGACGGCGTTCGTGACGACCCGGGAGCGCTCGTCGAGGACCCTCAGGAGGTCCCCGCCCGGGCCGGGCGACTGCAGCAGCGAGAATCCGCCGCGGCGGATCAGCGCCCGGGAGGAGCGCCCGCCGCCGATGACCTCGACGATCCATGCGCCCCGCCGTCCCCGGAGCTCCGGGAAGCCGAAGCGGCGTGTCGTGCGGAGGAAGGGTGACGACGGGTCGCCCGCGTGCCGCTGCTCCGCGTTGGCGACCCATCCCTCGAGCGGCAGGTCGGTGCCCAGCGGCCGCTTCTGCGCCAGGAACCAGCCGAGCGTGTCGATCTCGAAGAGCCGGACCAGCACCTGCGGGGTGTTCTTGAGGGTCACGGTCACGGCGACCTCCTCGTCCACCGGGATGGAGGGTGCGTTGGTGGCGGGGAACTCGATGTCCACCCGGTCCCTCAGGGCCTGGAAGGCGGCGGGGGACAGCAGCGGGGCCCAGTCCTCGGGTTTGCCGACGCCCCGCGTGACCTTGGCCTCGGCGAAGATCGGCTTCACGTAGGAGTCGCGCAGCCACTCGGTCCACGGTTCCCACGACGCGTCGGTCGTCGCGAAGTGCAGGAGGAATTCGCGCACCAGCGGCTCGTCGTTGCCCACCGGGGGCAGGCCGAGGCCGGCCTCGGGGAAGGTCGCGTTCAGGTCGGCGGCGTGGCGGTCGGCCTGCGAGGTCTCCAGCCACCGGGGGCTGAGGTAGGGTGCGGGCCGGGGCAGCCGGAGATATTCGAGGAAGCGCTCCCGGTCGTACACGCCGCGGGTCCGGTCATGGCGGAGGCGGGCGACGAGCACGTGGGCCTTGAGCGAGTTGAAGGACGCGGGGAGGCCCCGGGCGACGCCGCCGATGCGCTCCAGCCAGGCCTCGCGCTCGGCCGGGTCGCGCCCGGCGTCGGCGTCGGCCCCGGGGGACAGGCCCCGGAGGCGGGCCATCACGAAGGCCGGCTGCGATCCCAGCGCGGGCAGCGCCTTCTGGAGCGCGTCAAGCTGCTCCGGCAGCAGCGCCCGGTGGATCTGGAACTCGCCGAAGCCCCGGCTGCCCGCGGACTTCAGGTGCTCGACGATCCTCGGCACCAGCCCCGGGACGTCGGGCCGCGTGAGGCGCGCCAAGGCCGCCCGCAGCTGGGCCGGCCTCAGGGCCGTGCCGTCGCGCACGAGACGTTCGGTCTCGGCGACGTCCAGCCCCTCCAGCGCGTCCGAGGCCAGCGCCTTTGCCAGGAAGGCCTCCCGCGAGACCCGCGAGGCGTCGAGCGCGGTGGGAAGGTCGGGTGTCTGGTCCGGCAGCCGCCGGACATGATCCAGCCGCGGTTGCAGCCGATCCCGCAGGTGCCGCAGGGTTCGTTGGGGATCCTTGGCGTAGTCCAGCAGCGCCTGCCGGTTCTCGAGCATCCGGCGCTGCTCCGACTCGGGCACCCGTTCCGCCCAGCGTGCGAGGGTCTCGGCGAACTTCGCGTCCTGCCCGGAGGACTGGTAGTGCAGGGCATGGAAGAACTCGTGTTCCTCGGTGCCCGGCACCAGCTGGCCCAGCGTGGCCTCCCGGTCGTCGGCCAGCGCGAACGTCTCGAGGAAACCGATGTCCGTGTCCGCGGCGGCGGCCGCGCCGGCCGTGGGGATGGCCAGCTGCCCGGCCAGGCGGGCCATCAGGACTGGCAAGATCAGGAGCCGGAGCGGGAGGGCGGTGGGGCGTCGGACGGTGGGGGAGGTCATGGGCGGAAGCCGGATGGGGCGCGTCGGTGGATCCCGGGCGGCCCGGGTCTGCTACCCCGACAACGCGCCAGGCCATGGGATCTTAGGCCGGTGGGCGGCGCGAGGACGAGTCCGTCCCGGGTCCACCCCGGGCCGGTTCCGGGCCCGGGTCTCCAGGAGGAGCGCACCCGCCGGGGGCACGGCCTCCTTGACAGGGACGGCATTTCGCGCGGAATACCCGCCCAACATGAAGTCCGGCCACCCATCCCCCGCCGCCGCGGCCGCCGTCGCCTGTGTCGCGGCCGCCGGGCTTCCGCTTCCCCGCCGCCGCTGAATCGCCCCCACGAGCGGGCCGGTGGCGGACCCGTGGGCAGGGGACCAGCATCCCCTTCCCGTCGGTCCCCCGGGCCCGCATCCCTCTCCCCAGACGCCCATGTCCTCCGTCCACCGCAATTTCGTCGCCCACCATGTCGCGGGCATCCCGCGCTCGGGCATCCGCGACTTCTTCGAGCTGGTCCAGAACACCACCGGCGTGATCTCGCTCGGCGTGGGCGAGCCCGACTTCGCCACCCCGTGGCACATCCGCGAGGCGGCGATCTACGCGCTGGAGCGGGGGCGCACCCAATACACTTCCAACCTAGGCCTGCTCAAGCTGCGGGAGTGCATCTCCGGCTACGTCGAGCAGCACTTCGGCGTGCGCTACGACCCGAAGACCGAGGTGCTGGTGGCCGTGGGCGTGAGCGAGGCCCTCGACCTGGCCCTCCGGGCGGTGCTCAACCCGGGCGACGAGGTGATCTACCACGAGCCCTGCTACGTCAGCTACGCGCCCAGCGTCGTGCTGGCCCATGCGGTGCCGGTGCCGGTGGCCTGCCGCGCCGAGGACGGCTTCGCCGTGACGGCCCAGGCCATCGAGGCGGTGGTCACGCCGAAGTCCAAGGTGCTGATGCTGTCGTTCCCCACCAACCCGACGGGTGGCACCATGACCCGCCAGCAGCTGCTGGAGATCGCCGAGGTGGCCAAGCGGCACGACCTGCTGGTGCTCACCGACGAGATCTACTCCGAGCTCACCTTCGAGGGGGAGCATGTCTCCATCGCCGCCCTCCCGGGCATGGCCGAGCGCACGATCTTCCTGCATGGCTTCTCCAAGGCCTATGCGATGACCGGCTTCCGCATCGGCTACGCCTGCGGGCCGGCCCCGCTCATCGACGCCATGATGAAGGTGCACCAGTACGCGATCATGTGCGCGAGCATCATCGCCCAGGAGGCGGCCATCGAGGCGCTCACCCACGGCGCCGCCGCCACGGCCGAGATGCGCGACCAGTACCGGTTGCGGCGCAATTTCATCGTGAAGGCCCTCAACGACATGGGCCTGAAGTGCCACCTGCCGCGGGGTTCCTTCTACGCCTTCCCCGACATCACGAGCACCGGCCTTTCTTCCAAGGAGTTCGCCGTCCGGCTGCTCAACGAGGAGAAGGTGGCCTGCGTGCCCGGTGGCGCCTTCGGCCCGAGCGGCGAGGGGTTCGTGCGCTGCTGCTTCGCCACGGCCTTCGACCAGATCCAGGTCGCCATGGACAAGACGGCCCGCTTCGTCGGACGGCTCAAGTGAGCCCGAGCCGGTCGGGGCGACGGGGCGCTGCCTGGACCGTGGCTCCGGACGCTTGCGGTGCGCTCAAAAGCCGCTCTCTTGAGGTGTGATTCCTGACTCGGCCCGGATCGGCTCCGTCCCCTATCTCAACGCGGTGCCGCTGACCTGCGGACTCGAGGGGCGGTGTTCGTTCCTGACGCCCTCGGCCCTCGCGGTCGAGCTGCGTGCCGGCCGGATCGATGCCGCGCTGCTCAGTGTCACCGAAGCCCTGTTCGCCCCTGGCTACCCCATCGTGGACGGGGTGGCCATCGCGTCCGACGGCCCGGTCTTCAGCGTCTTCCTGGCCCATCAGGATCCGCTCGACGAGCGGCTGACCGAGGTGCACCTCGACCCGGCGTCCTGCACCAGCGTGAACCTGTTGCGCGTGCTCTTGGCCGCCCGGGGCCTGTCGCCTCGTTTCATTCCCCTGACCGGCTACGAACCCCACCGGATGCCCCGCAATGCGCTGCTCATCGGCGACCCGGCCATCCGCTTCGCCCTGGGCCCGCACGGGCACCGGATCTGGGATCTGGGGGCGGCCTGGAAGGAATGGACCGGCCTGCCCTTCGTGTTCGCCGTCTGGGCCGTCCGTGAGGTCGCGGCCACCCGGGTCCTGGCCGACGGTCTCCGTGCGGCCCGGGAGTCGGGCCTGAGGCGCCTTGCCGAATGGGTGGAGGCGCGGCCGGAATTCACCCGGGCATTCCGCGAGGCCTACCTCGGCGGGCACATCCGCTACGGACTGGGCGAGCGTGAGAAGGCCGGCATCGAGCGCTTCTGCCGGGAACTGGACACCCACATCCGGCCTCGCCGGCCCTCGGTGGCCCCACGCTACTTCTGACCGGTCTTGCGCCGGAGTTCCCCCGCCGGCCGCCCGTGGCCGTCAGTGCCGCCACGTCAGGCCGAGGAAGGGCACGTAGTCCGGTGCCGATCGGGTGATTCCGAAGTAGCATCCGAAGTCGAGCTGGAGGTTCTCGTGGGCCTGCCAGGTGAAGCCGAGGTCGAACTGGCCCTGCCACCCGAGGCCTGATTCCGGGGCGACCCGGGCGGCCAGTTCGATGAATCCGGCCCACCGCTCGGTGAGGTCGTGGCCCAGGGTCACCGTGTTGGCCCATTCGAAGCCATGACCGGACGGGTCGTAGTGGACCCAGTCGACCTGGGTCTGGCCACCCAACGACCAACCCGGCGCCAGGTCGAAGGCGACCGGTGCGATCAGGCCGGCCTCGGCGTGGCCATTGCGCACCTGGGATGCCGACAAAGGCCACTTCACATAAGGCATCAGGGCCAGGGCGGAGGGTCCGCCGTCATTGCCCCAGAGGTTGACCTTCAGGCGGGTCTGGAGGTCGCCCGCACCGGTCCGCTGTTCGACGCCTCCGGTGATCTCCGACCGTTTCCAGGAGACCACCTGACCATCGTAGACCCACTGCAGGTCGGACCGGGGCGTCAGCCCGACCTTGGCATTGACCCCGCCGACCACCAGTTCCCGGCCCGATCGGTCGCCGTCGGCGGAGACCGTCCCGAAGGTCGCCTTGGCCGCCTCGAACTCGAACTGGACGTGCCCGGCGTCGACCGAATAGGCGCTTTCCGTCTGGTCCGGACGGTCGGTGCTCAGGGGCCTCATGGCCGGTCGTGGCACCGGATCGAGGAGGCAATACCGCTCCGTCCGGGGAGGATCCGAGGCCAGGGCTCCCTCGGGAACCATCCATCCCAGGGCCAGGGCCCATCCCGCCAGGCACGCAGCCACCCCGGGCCCTTGGTGCCGGGGAATCACGGGCGACTTGGATGTGCGGACCCGCCTCGGGTTCATGGAGGAAGGGTGATGCCGCAGCGATCCGCACATGGCAACCACAATGTGTTAGGCATAAAACAAACCGTCGACTGAGTGCAGGCCGCGCAAGGCCGGGTGCCCAGCCATCGGACGGGCGGATTCCCGGCGGCCAGGATCCTTGGGAGATTCCCGAAGGTGGTCCTGAGGGTTCGGGATGGTCCGCTGACGCGATCCCGGGCTCCAGCCCATCCTGTCGGATGCGCGCGGAACACCTCGCAATCGATCCCCGCGGCTGCCGGACGGAATCATTCCACCGGAACCGTCGTGCGGGCCGTGCCAGCCTTCCTCGCCCAGGTGTCGTTGATCACCCGCCACAGGCTTCCAACCGAACCGGCTCGCCCTCCGTCCACCGCCGGGGAAGGATCTTCTGCGTGGCCTCTGCTTTCGGGCCGACTCACTCCCGATCAGCGCGCGAGGCAGCTCCGGAAGCCCGCCACCAGCGCTTCCCGGTCGAGGTTGCGTCCGATGAAGACCAGGCGGTTGAGGCGGGTCTCCCCGGGCTGCCAGTGCCGGTCCGCGTTTGATTCGAGGAGCATGTGGACGCCCTGGAACACGACCCGCTTCGGGGAGCCCCGGAAATTCAGGATGCCCTTGCAGCGGAAGAGATCCTCGCCCCGGGTCTGAAGCAGGTCGCCCAGCCAGGCGTTCAGTCGCCTGGGATCGAGCTCGGCCGCGTCCTCGATGCCGACGCTCGACACGGACGCATCGTGCTCGTGGCCAGGACCGCCGAAGTCCTGGGAGGCCACCGGTTCGAGGGGCCCGCCGCCGAAACCACCGAGGGTCGCACCGAACTCCTCCGGCCGGTGCTGGGTGTAGAGCAGGAGGTCCGTCGGCTCGGGCACGCGCACCGGGAAGCGCGACGGGCCGGATTCGCCCAGCGCCAGCCGGTACCGGTGGGGCCCGGGCAGGAGGCTTCCTCCGTTCTGCAGCCTCACCGGCGGCAGGGCGAAACGCTTGAGGGCCTCGAGGCGGGATCCGTGGAGCGCGTCCGGACCCGCCGTCCCAGGGGCCATGGCGAGGGCCACCAGATCCATCGTGGGATCGGGACCGGGGTGCAGCACCAGTTCCCCGATCCCTGCGGGCAGCCGATAGAGACCCGCCCACTCGAAGGGCAGCTCCTCGACCAGGAAGTCGGCGTCCTGCGCCAGCTTGGACGACAGGTCGAAGGCGTGGATCCGCAGGATCTGGTCGATCGGGAGCACCGCGCGCTCCGTGCGGTGGATGCGGGCGGCCGCGTTCATCGCGCGCAGACGCCGTTCGAGCGCCTCCAGACCACCGCCGGTGCACAGGTCGGTCTTGTTGAGCAGGATCACGTCGGCGAAGGCCACCTGCTTGCGGCACTCCTCCGACGTCTCGAGGTGCCGGTCCAAGTGGTAGGCGTCCACCAGGGTCACGATGCCGTCAAGGCGGAACGCCTCCTTCACCTCGTCGTCGACGATGAAGGTCTGCGCCACGGGACCGGGGTCGGCCAAGCCGGTGGTCTCGACGAGGATGTAGTCGAAGCGGTCCCGCCGCTTCAGCAGCTGGCCGAGGATGCGGATGAGGTCGCCCCGGACGGTGCAGCAGATGCATCCGTTGTTCATCTCGAAGACCTCCTCGTCGGCGTTGATGACCAGTTCGTTGTCCACGCCCACCTCCCCGAACTCGTTCTCGATGACGGCGATGCGGCGACCGTGGTTCTCGGAGAGGATGCGGTTGAGCAGGGTGGTCTTGCCCGAGCCGAGGAAGCCGGTCAGGACGGTGACGGGGATGCGGGAGTCCATGGGGAAGGAGGGGATGGGTTCAGGATTCGGAGATGGTTCGGGAGAAGGGCACACGGGCGGGGCGGGTCATCGCAGCAGCCGCGAGATGTCGGTTCGGCGCACTTGGCACAATGGCTTGGCGACCCTGAGGGTCCGCCACGATCCTCCGGGGTTCGGAATGCCGATGACCGTCTCGATGTCCGGGCAGCCCGGGTCGGCGCAGCGCAGTTCGGTCACCGACACCATCATGCCCTCGTCAAGGCCGAGGAGTCCGCGGGTCCACCGCTTGACCCGGCGCGCGCAGTCGCCCCCTCCCTCGGAGCGGGACCGCAGGGGGGGTCCCGGTGGGCCGAGCAGGTTGGGGATCCGGGGGCGCATGGGATGGAATGGAATGGAACCGCCCGGTCAGGGACGGTCGTGCCAGTAGGCGAGGCTGCGGTTGAGTTGGTGGGCCACCCAGACGAGCACGCACCCGCCTGCGGTGAAGAACGTCTCGGCGATTTCCCCGGGACTGCCGGGCGATCCGCCGCGGGCCAGCAGCAGCAGTCCCCACCCGGGCAGGGCCCAGGTCCAGGGGCGGAGGGAATGGTGTCGGCTCCAGCCGCGCAGCAGGGCAGGCGCCCCTGGCACCACCACGGAGAGTGCCGCGACCCGGTGGGCGGTCTCTCCGGCGAGCGCGGGGATCACCGACGCCAGCCAGAAGACCTGCAGGCAATGTAGGGCGCACCCGAGGGCCAGGCCGGCGCAGAGTCGGTCCCAGAGGTTGGAGTCATCGGGTCCGGTGATCATGAATGGGGTGGGTGAATCGGTCCGGAGGGACCTTGATGCAAAGAATTTGCAAAATTAGGTCACGTCGAAGTGGTCGGGTGGTGCGTCAACGGTTCAGCGGGTGCGGAAGAAGCGGGTCGGTGACGCCACCGGGGCGGGCAGCGTGAGGACGACCGGGTCGAAGTCGGCGGTCACCGGGCCGAGTGATTCCCACTCGACCAGGTTGGTCGAGGTCTCGAGCCGGGTGGTGTGGCCCGGGGTGCCGGTCAGGGTCACCTCGAGGGAATCGGCGGAGACCCGGCGGGGTGTTCCCAGGCGAAACGGGGTTTCGGGCACAGGTTCGACCGAGAACAGGATGGGTGTCTCCGGGCTCCAGGCGTTGGTTCCTCCGACCGTGGCTCTGGCCTGCAACCAGACCGTGGTCACTCCGCTGGCCGAGAGCCCCAGATTGTGATGGGCATGGGACCCGACGGGAAGCTGCAGGCGGTCGGATTCCGTCAGACCATCCCGGCTTTGCACGCTCAGCGAGAGGCCGCCCGCGCCGTCGAACTGCCAGATGCAGAGGTGGGCAGGGCCGTCGATGCGCCGGACGAAGAGGTCGAGGGTCTGGGAGGGCAATGCCAGGCCTTCGGTGCTGAGTCCCAGGTAGAGGAGTCGAGGATCCTGACTGGCCGGAAGCACCCAGAGGTCCGATCCGGCGGGTCCAAGGCTCTCGAACCCTTCCGGGATGGAAAGGCGGGCGGCCTCCGGCACCCGGATCGCCGTCTGCAGCACGGCGCGATTCGTCGACCGCAGGTGGTCCCGGATCACCAGTTGCAGGAGATTCGTGCCTTCCGGTGCCAACGCCAGCTTCAGGTCGACATGCTCGTTGGAGAGCATGTGGCGCGGCTCGCCCACCCGGAGGACCGGCGGTGCTCCGACGGCCGGGAGCGACAGCACGCCGAGGACGGCAGCCACGAGGGACCTCCAGCCGGTGGCCACTCCGGGGCGCCGTGTTGCCGCCGGCGGAGGGGGCCGAAGCCCCTGGCGGGAAGCCTGGGTTCCTGGGGTCATGGCGTGTCGGTTCTGGAGGCGGTGGTGGCCGGATCATCACGCCCACCGCCCGGGGGGGTCCCGGGACGGCGGGGTCTTGAAGGCTTCGGCGCCGGGGCGAGGATGGCCCGGGGTGGATCGACGGTGTCAATCCCGCGAGGTCCGGGACCCGGAGGTCTTGGATCGGACCACGGTCAGGGCCAGCGCCCCGGCACCCGCCACGGCCAAGGCCCAGGTCGACGGTTCAGGAATCACCTGGAAGCGGTAGGTCGCCGGATCGCTGGTGCGCAGGCCATCGATGAGATGGGTGCCCGAGGCCTCGAGGGTGACGAGGTAATCCCCGGGCGCCGAGAAGCCGACGTTGAAGTGCCCGTGGCTGCCCGGCACCAGCGCCAGCCGATCATCGGCCGAGATGCCGTTGGCCGTGGACATCCTCACCTCCGGGGCCCCGAATCCATTCAGGCTCCACACCGAGAAATTGCCCGGGCCGCTCACCGCCTTGAGGCTCAGGCTGATGTTCCCCGACCAATCGGCCGCCGTGAGTTCCTCCGTGCCGAAGCCCAGGTAGGGCAGGCTCTCGTTCTCCGTGGTCGGCAACGTCCAGATCGGCGTGCCGGCCGGCCCAAGGAACGCCGAGAAGGCCCCGCCCGGCGAAACCCCGGCAGCCGCCGAACCCAAGGCGAAGACCGCCTCACCCGGGGCGAACTCCTGTTCGGTGGGTTCTTCCTGATGCACATGCAGGTCAAACGCCTGGTCTTCGTATCCGATACCGATATCGACATGGCCAAAACCAATGAATGTCTGGGCTTGGGTGCAGAGGGTGGCGGTCAGTCCAGCAATGATCCAAGAGGGTTTCATGAAGCAGGGA
>Ga0068872_10001039_pt1 | contig 22572 bp, 24 predicted proteins | sample NOAtaG_7_FD_66441 | JGI IMG/M metagenome (GOLD analysis project Ga0068872, IMG submission 66441) | Freshwater lake microbial communities from Lake Erie, under a cyanobacterial bloom - NOAA_Erie_Diel1S_2200h metaG | ecosystem: Environmental > Aquatic > Freshwater > Lake | place: USA: Ohio, Lake...
TATTTGCGGGCGTAGATAAAGAAGCCGTGGCCAAAGCGCGCGAGTACACCTTACCTTACCCACCCTCCTCGCCTGCCATCGCACTCTTCAAGGACGGTGAGCTGGTGCACTTCATCGAACGACACCACATTGAGGGGCGCAATGCCCAAATGATCGGCCAGCACCTGGTGGAAGTCTTTGATGAATTTTGTTAGGCAAACACCAAATCAAATGAAAGCCCCTCCAGGGGCTTTTTTATTGCTCCAGTTGCAGTCGTGTTTCCTCTAAATCCAGCTCGTAGGATAATTTTCGGGCCACTTCCTCGCTAATCTGCCCATCCTTTCTGCGCTGAACCACCCACGCGCGCTCAATCTTGATAAGTTCGCGCTGCACATCGTGAAAGGCCTGCACCTGCTCATCATTCAACCGACTTTGCACACTATCCTTACGCGCGCGCTGCAAACGGATTTCATATTTGGTCTTGATCTGATTGAGAATATCACTGTTCAGCAACGCATAATTCTCCTCAATATGTTCGATGGCCGCAGCCGTGAGCTTAAGACGCGCGTGGTGCTCTTCATGTACTTCTTCGTCTGTCGCTTTGATACCCAACCACTTGATAAGTTTCGGCAGCGTAAGCCCCTGCAACACCAGCGTAGCGAAGATGACGCAGAACGTCAGGAAGATGATGAGGTCGCGGTTGGGGAAAGGCTGACCGTCCGCAAACGTGAGGGGCAGCGCCAGCGCGGCAGCGAGCGAAACAATACCCCGCATGCCTGACCACGAAACCACCGCCACAAATCGAATGTTAGCAGGGTCCTCCCTGCGAATGCGCCTGGAAAGCCAGCGCGGCACATAGGCGCCTGGAAACACCCACAGAATCCGAACCACAATAGTTGTCAGGCTGATCAGCGCGCCATACCCGATCAATGTCCAAATTGGATACTCGCTGATGTTATCCAGGATCATGGGCAATTGCAGACCTATCAAAATAAAAATGATACCGTTGAGCAGGAAGATCAACGTGTCCCACACGGCCCATGCCTGAATGCGGGTTTGATGTTTGAATATCTGATCGGAATTCCAGCTCAGGAAAAGCCCGCTAACGACCACCGCCAGCACACCGGAGGCGTGAAACTCCTCAGCCACCAGGTAAGACATGTAGGGTGTGATCAGCGTGAACGCGGTGTCGGTCGTTGGATTGTCGGGGGTGATCTTATGCACCCACAAAAAGATGTACCCGATGGCAAAGCCGATGAGGATGCCTAAGCCGGCAACATAGAAAAAGTTAATGCTGGCCAGCCAGAAAATGAACGTACCGGTGGCCGTGGCAGCGATCGCATACCGATAAGCAATCAGTCCGGTTGCATCGTTAACGAGGCTTTCACCTTCCAAAATGGTAATAATACGTCTCGGCAAGTTCAGTCCTTTTGTGGCTGCTGTTGCCGCCACGGCATCCGGAGGCGAAATAATGGCACCCAGCACGAACGCCTCGCCCCAGCCGAAGTTGGGTATGATCGAATGCGCCACAAAAGCTACCAGCGTGGTCGTAAACAAGACACACCCCACGGCCAGCAAGGTGATCGGCCTTCGGTTGGCCTTAAAGTCGGGCCAGGAGGTAACCCATGCCGCTCCATATAACACCGGAGGCAGGAAGACGAGAAACACGAGGTCGGGACTCACCACCACAGCCGGAAGATTGGGGATGAAACTAATCGCCATGCCGGTCACCACCAGAAGAATGGGATACGGAACGCGAATCTTATCCGTAACCTGTGCCAGCCCGGTAACAATGGCCAGTAAAATGACAACAATACCTAACTGCTCCATAAGTGAATTGCGATGATACAATTATTTAATACATAATCGCAATTAGCGCCCGGAACCTTTTTTAGCCACATTTGTTGTTCCACTATGAAAATCGCAGTCTCGCGCAAGGAACATTTCAATGCGGCTCATCGGCTGTTTAACCCGGCATGGCCCGATGAAAAGAATGTGCAGGTGTTTGGTAAGTGCGCCAATCCCAATTACCACGGGCACAACTACGAACTTATAGTAACGGTTGTGGGCCAACCGGACCCGTCTACCGGCTATGTCATAGACATGAAAGTGCTTAGCGATTTAATCAAAGAACAGGTGCTGATGCCATTTGATCATAAAAACCTTAATTTAGACACCGCTTATTTCAAGAATCTTAACCCTACGGCCGAAAACATAGCCGTTGTGATCTGGCGGATTCTCCGGCAGCACATCGACAGCCAGTTTGAACTTCGGGTAAAACTTTATGAAACCGAGCGAAACTTTGTCGAGTACCCCGTGTTATAAAGGAAAGCAACATGAGACAAAAAGAAATCGCCCTGAACCTCCGCCCACTCAAACCCCTTGACGTGGATGATGAGGACCATTTTTTCACCACCTGGGACACGCCCATGCGTGACGATGCGTTTGAGTTGAGTGATGAGGAAAAGGTCGAAAAAATTGAAAAACATTTCCGTGAAATCATGACGATTTTAGGTCTTGATCTGACAGACGACAGTCTGCAGGGCACTCCCAAGCGCGTGGCCAAGATGTATGTGAAAGAAGTGTTTAGCGGATTGAATCCGAAGAATCGCCCGTTGGTCAAGTTGTTCGATAACAAGTACAACTACGATCAGATGCTGGTCGAGAAAGATATCACGTTCTACTCTCATTGCGAGCATCACTTTGTTCCGATCTACGGTAAAGTACATGTCGCGTATGTTTCCAGCGGCAATGTGATCGGCTTATCGAAGATCAATCGAATCGTACAATTTTTCGCCAAGCGGCCACAGGTGCAAGAGCGCCTGACGGTGCAGATCGGCAAAGAGATGCAACGGGTATTGAATACCGAGCACGTGGGTGTGGTTGTTGATGCTAACCACATGTGTGTGGCCTCTCGTGGGGTTGGCGACACCAATTCCAAAACCGGCACAGCCTACTTCAATGGGAAGTTTAAGGACGAATACACCAAACGCGAGTTTCTCAATTACATCAATTCAAAATAAAGAAGGGCCCCTAAGGGCCTTTTTTGTGTGTTGCTGCCCGGCAAAGGCCATTCGAAAATCCCAATTTTCTATTGTAGTTTAGCACCTTAACTAGTTTATACAATTATGGTATTTGACCTGGACATGATCAAGGCTTTGTACAGCCAGATTCCCGGACGCATCGCGAAAGCCCGCAAGGCAGTGGGTCGCCCCCTCACCCTTTCGGAAAAAATACTTTACAGCCACCTTCATGGCGATCAAAAGTTGGAGAATTTTGGTCGGGGTAAGTCGTATGTCGACTTTGCCCCCGACCGGGTAGCCATGCAGGATGCTACCGCACAAATGGCGCTGTTACAGTTTATGTCGGCCGGCCGGCCAAAAGTTGCCGTGCCGAGTACCGTACACTGCGATCACCTGATCGTGGCTAAATCCGGAGCAAAGGAAGATTTGACAGCCGCTAACCTGGAGAGCCGTGAGGTATTTGATTTCCTGGCCTCGGTATCCAACAAATATGGCATCGGTTTCTGGAAGCCGGGAGCCGGCATTATTCACCAGGTAGTGCTGGAAAATTACGCCTTCCCCGGGGGTATGATGATTGGAACAGACTCCCATACGGTTAACGCGGGTGGTCTGGGAATGGTCGCTATTGGCGTTGGCGGTGCCGATGCGGTTGACGTGATGGCTGGCATGGCTTGGGAACTGAAGTTTCCGAAACTGATTGGCGTGAAACTTACCGGCAAAATGAGCGGCTGGACATCAGCCAAAGATGTGATCTTGAAAGTGGCCGGAATCCTCACCGTTAAGGGTGGAACAGGCGCTATTGTCGAGTACTTTGGAGAAGGCGCTACCTCAATGAGTTGTACAGGAAAAGGCACGATTTGTAACATGGGTGCCGAGATCGGAGCAACAACGTCCACGTTCGGATATGATGCCTCGATGGAGCGATACCTTATCGCAACCGGCCGTGCTGAAGTAGCCCAGATGGCTAACAAAATCAAGGAACACCTTACAGCCGACCCGGAAGTGTATGCGAATCCTGAAAAGTATTTTGATCAAATTGTCGAGATCAATCTGAGTGAGTTGGAGCCGCACCTCAACGGTCCGTTTACTCCGGACCTTGCCACACCGATCAGCAAGATGAAAGATGAAGCCGCCCGCAACGGCTGGCCCACACGTGTCGAAGTAGGTCTGATCGGCTCCTGTACCAACTCCTCGTACGAGGACATTGCCCGTGCTGCCAGTCTGGCCAAACAGGTCGCGAACAAAGGTTTGAAAACCAAAGCAGAATTCACCATCACCCCCGGCTCTGAGCAGGTGCGCTACACCATTGAGCGAGACGGTTTTATCAATACGTTCGATAAGATTGGCGCTAAAGTGTTCGCCAATGCGTGCGGTCCTTGCATTGGTATGTGGAACCGCTACGGATCGGACAAAAAGGAAAAGAACACGATTGTACACTCGTTCAACCGCAACTTCCAGAGCCGCAACGATGGCAACCCCAATACATTTGCATTCGTAGGTTCTCCGGAACTGGTAACGGCCATTGCGATTGCCGGTGACCTCACCTTCAACCCGCTTACCGATTACCTGACTAACGAAAAAGGTGAGCAGGTAAAATTAGACCCACCGGTAGGTGATGAATTGCCCAAAATGGGCTTTGACGTGAAAGACCCGGGCTACCAGGCCCCCGCCAAAGACGGAAGCAAAGTATCAGTTAAAATTGACCCGAAATCAGATCGTTTGCAGGCATTAGCTCCGTTTGCTCCCTGGGATGGCAAAAACTTCACCGGGCTGAAGTTGCTGATCAAGGCGAAGGGTAAGTGCACGACCGACCACATTTCCATGGCCGGCAAGTGGTTGAAGTACCGCGGGCACCTCGACAACATCAGCAACAACCTGCTGATTGGTGCCACAAATTATTTCAACGAGAAACAGAACAGCGTGAAGAACCAACTCACGGGCAGCTATGATGAAGTACCCAAGGTTCAACGCGCCTACAAAGCATCCAAAATAGGCTCTATTGTGGTGGGTGACGAAAACTACGGTGAAGGTTCATCCCGCGAGCACGCTGCGATGGAGCCCCGCCACCTTGGCGTCAAAGTCATTCTGGTAAAATCATTTGCCCGCATTCACGAAACCAACCTCAAGAAGCAAGGCATGCTGGCGGTCACGTTTGCCAATAAGGACGACTACAATAAGATTAAAGAAGATGATACGTTTGATATCATCGACCTGGCATCCTTTGCTCCGGAGAAACCCCTGACGCTGGTCGTGAAGCACAGTGATGGCACGCAGGACACGGTGAAACTAAATCATACCTACAACGCCAACCAAATCTTGTGGTTCCGTGCAGGCTCTGCCCTCAACGCTATGCAGAAGCCAACCGCGAAAACTGCGGCCAAACCGGCAGCGAAGAAAGTGGCCAAGAAAAAGCAAAAGCCGGCTGCCCGCAAGAAGGCCCGGCCCGTAGCAAAAAAGAAAGCGCCAGCGGCCAGAAAAAAGACGGCCAAGAAATCGGCAAAAAAGGCTGTCCGTAAGGTGGCCCGCAAAGCTGCTAAAAAGAAGAAGTAATTGGACGCTGAGCGCAGCCCCCGGGGTTGCGCACAGCGTTACATAACAACTCGTATCGATTTCCTGTTTTGTAAGAAATAGTCATTCCTGTTTTTATGAAGAAAAGTGCTAACAACCCAGCTCGTTCGCTCTCAAAAGAGACCGAAGCCCTGTTGAACAACCAAATCATGATGGAGGGCAAGTCCTCCGCGCAATATTTATCGATGGCATCTTGGTGCGAATCAAAGGGATATGAGATTTCCAGCCAGTTCCTGTATAAGCACTCCGAAGAAGAACGCATGCACATGCTGAAGCTCTTTGGTTACGTTAACGGTGCCGGAGGCCATGCCCTGCAACCTGAAATCAAGGGCATTCAACACACGTTCAAAAGCCTTCGCGAAGTGTTTGATCACGTGCTGCAACATGAACTGGCGGTGACGGCCTCCATTAACAACCTGGTTGACCACACCTTAAAAAATAAGGACTTCGCTACCTTTAACTTCCTGCAATGGTATGTGAACGAACAGCGCGAGGAAGAGATCATCGCCCGCAGAGCTGTCGAATTGTTTGAACTGATTGGCGAGGACGGTGTGGGATTGTTTATGATCGATCAAGAGATTGGAAAACTGGAACAGTTCGGCCAAAAGATGTCGGGCGAGGGAGCCGCGTAGTCAGCGAATATCCCGCGTCACGAGCCTAAGCTCATTGAGCATCATGGCCGTGGCGCCCCAGACAACCTCCCCTTCAATTTCGAAATGAGGTGCCCGCATCGGGAATACCCGGGCCGCCATAATATCCCGCACCCGAACAGCATCATCGGGTAGCAGCGCATTCAGGCTACCATGCAAAATACGTTCGACTTCAATCGGGTCCGGTGACAAGGTGATGGGTTGACGGGCAACCGCTACGAAAGGTGTGACCAAAAAATTACTGGGAATCACAAAAAAATCGGAAAGCCTGCCGATCACTTCCAGCGCACTTCGGTCAACGCCAATCTCTTCCCACGCTTCCCGAAGCGCAGTATCCACCAACTCCTCGCCCGGCTCGGCTTTGCCACCGGGCAAACTTACCTGACCGCTATGCGCTCCGGGGTACTCGGGTCGCTTAATGAGCGGAAAAAGGATTTGATCTTGACTGGGATAGAGCAGGATAAGCACGCTCCCAGGCTTTGGCGGTACGTGGTGCTGAAAATTCGGTCGCACCGCACCTGTAGGAACTGCCCGCAGTGGCTCATGGGCAGACGCCCCGGGTAGCGGTTCGTGAAGCCGCTCGCGTAGGCACCCGGCAAATGACTCGAACTCCCCTAGCGACATGTTCTTAATTGATCGGCTGTCAATACTCCGTCTCCCCGTTTCTCCGATTCACGAAAAAACGCACATGCCTCTGCTTTTTTACCGGACTCCCGGCAGGCCGACCCGAGGTAGAAATACAAACGGTCAATAGACGGGTCTATTTCCATAGCCTGGCGGAGCACCCGCTCGGCTGAACTGTAGTCCTTCTTGTTCAGATAGAGAATACCCTTGTTGCGATAGGCCCACCCATTGTAGGGATCTATGAAAAGGCTCTCATTGATATCCGCCTCGGCCTCATCCAGCCGGTTTTGCAGCAACCGAATGTAACCGCGGTTATTCAGGAAGTACGCGTCTTTTGGGCTGATCTGGAGCGCCACTTCGATCAACGTTACCGCATCGGATATCCTGCCCTCATCAGCGGCAATCAGCGCCTGCATGTTGTAAATATTCGGCTCGTTAGCATCAACCCGCGAGGCCGCAGTAAGTTCTGCTCGTGCACCTTCAAAATCTTTCTGATAGTACTTTACCGTAGCATGATTTACATGAAACTCGACATTGGTGCTGTCCAGCGCGATGGCCTTTTCAAATGCTTCGATTGCCTGCGGGTACTCCCGTAAACGGGTGTGCACAATACCCCTTGCAAAATAGACGACAGCGGTATCCGGCTTTTGCCGAATGGCCCGGTCCAGGTCGGCTGCTGCGGTGAAATATTCCTTCAGGTCGATAGCGGTATTCGCCCGATTCAGCAAAGCGTTCAAAAAATCCGGCCGGCATTCCAAAGCCTTCGTGTAGCTCTCCATCGCTTTTACCTTGTCTCCCGCCCGGTAGTGAAGGGTACCGATATTGTTCAGCGCATCGGCAAAGCACGCGTCAAGCGCAAGTGCCTGCTGGTAGTAGTATAGCGCCCGGTCTGTATCGGACTGTTCCAGGGCCAGGTTTCCCTTCAGCAGAAACCGTTGAACTTTTGTCTCCCGACTGTCACAGGAAACGAAAACGAACATCACGAGAATACTGGCAACACGAATCATATCGCAAGGTTCAAAAGGTAGGCCCATCCCGGCAACGGATTTCAGAGAAATTTTGCCAACTCAACCTTTTGAGGCGCATCCGGTAGCACCAAACATGGTTTAATCTCCGCCAATCGTTAAACAATTCTTGGAAATTCGGGGATAATTGAATTCCTTCGCACCGTCATGAACAATTCTTTCAGCGTACACGGACATCACCACCACACCCTGTGGGCTGGCAAGTCTGTGTCCTGACGGATACCTGAAAAGGAGAAAAAGGCTTGCCACATTCTGGCAGGCCTTTTTTGTTTGTGTAGCGTTAATGTTTAGATGGTGAAATCAATTTTATGGACTCATTGTTACGAATTGCAATTCAAAAATCCGGCAGGTTGCAGGAAGGCTCGCTGCAGTTGTTGAAAGACTGCGGGCTGAGCATCAGCGACGGCCGTGACCAGCTCAAAAGCCAGGCTCGCAACTTTCCTGTGGAAGTATTGTTTTTGCGCGATGACGACATCCCGCAGTATGTGGAAGACCGGGTGGCTGATGTGGGCGTTGTGGGTGAAAACGTATGGGTAGAGAAGCAACGCAACAACACGCTGGTCAGGCGGCTTGACTTTGCCAAGTGCCGGCTGTCCATTGCCGTGCCCCGTGGGGAAACGTACACCGGCACCGGCTGGTTAAAGGGCAAAAATATTGCTACATCCTACCCTACTATCGTTCGCCATTTTTTACAAAAGCAGGGTGTTGAAGCCGGTATCCATGAAATCAGCGGCTCGGTAGAAATTGCTCCGGGTATTGGTTTGGCTGATGCCGTGTGTGACATTGTGAGCACGGGCAGCACCTTGATGAGCAATGGCCTCAAAGAAGTCGAAACCGTGATGAACTCAGAAGCGGTACTGATCGGTTCACCGGACCTTGAGGAAAGCAAAAACTACATCCTCGAAAAACTGTTGTTCCGAATTGAAGCGGTACAGTCGGCCCGCAACAACAAATACATTCTGCTCAACTGTCCGAATGAAAGTATCCCAAAAATTCAATCCATCATCCCCGGCATGAACAGCCCCACCATTATGCCGTTGGGCAAACCGGGCTGGTCTTCCCTGCACTCGGTGGTAAACGAAAATGATTTTTGGGAGAAAATCGATTTGTTAAAGTCTTTGGGGGCACAGGGGATTTTGGTTGTGCCTATCGAAAAAATGATCGCCTGACATGAACCTTCACGAATATCCCAAGCGCCACGCGTGGGGGCAACTTTGCAGACGCCCCGAGCTTGAACTGACCTTTCTGGAAAGCACAGTCCGAAACATCCTTACGCGGGTGCGCCAGGCGGGTGACGAAGCCCTGAAGGAATTCAGCCTGAAATTTGACCACTTCCAACTCACTTCACTGGAACTCACGTCAGAAGCCTGGAAATCGGGTGCCCAGCGCGTGGATGCCGGAGTTCGGGCCGCCATTGAACTGGCCGCCACCAACATCAGGACTTTTCATGCCGCTCAAAAACCCGTTGACATTCGCGTTGAAACGATGCCGGGTGTGGTCTGCTGGCGCAGGTCTGTTCCCTTACAAAACGTAGGCATTTACATACCCGGGGGTAGCGCACCCCTTTTCTCTACCGTTCTTATGCTAGCCATACCCGCCCGTCTTGCCGGGTGCCACGAAGTGTTGCTCTGCACACCACCGCAGGCCGATGGCACGATACATCCCGCCATACTCTTTGCCGCCCAGCTAGCTGGAGTTACCCGCGTGTTTAAAGTGGGCGGAGCACAGGCAATTGGTGCACTGGCGTACGGCACTGCCAGTATACCACGGGTGGATAAGATCTTTGGGCCGGGCAACCAATACGTAACGGCTGCCAAGCAGATGGTAAGTCAGCAAGGAGTAGCTATTGACATGCCGGCCGGTCCGTCTGAGGTGCTGATCATTGCTGATGACGAAGCACGACCCGATTTTGTCGCGGCTGATCTGCTGGCTCAGGCCGAACACGGAGCCGACAGCCAGGTGATGCTCGTGACCACTTCGCGCGACCTGACTGAGGCGGTGCAGCAGGAAATCGAAAAGCAAGTGCGATCGTTACCCCGAAAGGATGTAGCCGTTCAGGCACTCAAACACAGCCACCTGGTGATGCTAAAAACAGAAGCTGAAATTATTGACTTCACCAACGCCTATGCACCCGAGCATTTGATCATCAACACGGCACACCCACAAAAGATAGCCGATCGCATCTTGAACGCAGGCTCGGTCTTTCTGGGGGCCTATACGCCCGAGTCGGCCGGAGACTATGCATCGGGTACCAACCACACGCTGCCGACCAATGGCTATGCGCGGGCCTGGAGCGGAGTAACGCTCGAGAGTTTTATGAAAACCATTACGTACCAGCACATAACCCGCGAGGGGCTCCAAAAGCTGGGGCCGGCCGTAGAAATAATGGCAGAAGCCGAATCATTACAAGCACACAAAAACGCGGTCACCATCCGACTGAACGCATGACCTTTGACCTTGGTAAACTCGTTCGCGCGAACGTGCGAAGAATGAAGCCTTACTCATCTGCTCGGGATGACTTCCAGGGAAAAGCCTCCGTTTACCTGGATGCAAATGAAAATCCTTTTTCGCACCTGTTCAGCCGTTACCCTGATCCGCACCAGACCGAACTTAAAGCGAAGATTTCGGCCCTTAAGGGGACTCAAGCGGCTAACCTGTTCATTGGCAATGGAAGCGATGAAGCCATTGATCTTTTGATCCGCGCTTTTTGCGAACCCGGCCGCGATAATGTGGTGATACCACAACCGACCTATGGCATGTACACGGTTTCAGCTGAAACGAATGCGGTTGAGATTCGACCGGTTAGCCTCACATCTTCCTTCGACTTGAATGCAGGTGCGGTACTCGCCACATGCGACAGTCACACCAAACTGATCTTCCTGTGCAGCCCGAATAATCCATCCGGCAATCTGTTAAGCACTGAAGCAATTGAGCGGTTGCTAACCGGATTCCCGGGCCTGGTCGTGGTGGATGAAGCTTACATCGACTTCACGGGAATGCCGGGATGGGTACCCCAACTGCGGGAATATTCAAATCTGGTCATTCTTCAAACCCTAAGCAAGGCGTGGGGCCTTGCCGGCCTGCGCGTGGGGCTGTGCCTGGCCTCCCCCGCTATCATCCAGGTGCTCAACAAGATCAAGCCCCCTTACAACATCAATGCAGCTACGCAACAACTTACCCTGGAGGCGCTAAACTACCCGGAAAACATGATGCGTGAGGTCAGTGAACTTCGCGGTGAGCGCGAGAAATTAGCCGCTTCGTTACAGCATTTGCCGGGTGTCAATCGGGTGTTCCCTTCCGATGCGAACTTCCTGCTCATTCAGGTTCCGAATGCCCGCTCCGTTTACGAGCGACTGATTTCCGTGGGCATCGTGGTGCGCCTTCGGCCTGCATTATTGTTATATGGCGACTGCCTTCGCATTACGGTTGGCACTCCGGAAGAGAACCAAAATGTACTGCGCGCACTTTCCGAAATTCTAAGCCCATCAGCATGAAGAAACGAGTTTTGTTTATTGATCGGGATGGAACCCTGATCATCGAGCCTCCGGATGAGCAAATTGACAGCCTGGAGGAACTCGAATTCCTTCCCGGCATTTTCGGAGCGTTACGCGAAATAGCCGGACTAAACCTGTACGAATTGGTTATGGTAACCAATCAGGACGGTCTGGGCACCGCGCGCTTCCCGGAGGACACTTTTTGGCCAGCGCACAACAAATTGATGACCGCGTTGGAAAACGAAGGGATTCATTTTGCAGCCGTGCACATCGATCGTTCGCTCCCGGCTGAGAACAAGCCCACCCGAAAGCCAGGCACCGGCATGTTAACAGGCTATTTTTCGGAGGAATATGACTTGAGTAATTCGTATGTGATTGGTGATCGCGTGACGGATATTGAACTGGCGAAAAATCTTGGCGCAAAAGGCATCCTGATCAACAATGGTTCGTTGCGGGCAACCCTTAAAGAAAAGGAGTTGCTGCCCTGGTGCACACAAATCACCACTTCGTGGCATGACATCGTGACCGAACTAACGCCCAAACGAACGGCCTTCGTTCATCGGCAAACCAAAGAGACCGATATCCGCATCCACGTAAACCTGGATGGCACCGGACAGTCGAAGTTAGCCACAGGTTTGGGCTTTTTCGACCACATGCTCGAGCAGGTAGCGCGGCACGGACACGTTGACCTTGACGTTCACGTAAAAGGAGATCTTCACGTTGATGAACATCACACCATCGAGGATACCGCGCTTGCGCTGGGCGATGCGTTTTCGCGTGCGTTGGGTAATAAACGGGGCATTGCCCGCTACGGGTTCCTGCTGCCGATGGACGACTGCCTGGCACAAGTGGCCGTTGATTTTGGCGGGCGACCCTGGCTGGTTTGGAATGTCGAGTTTAAGCGCGAAAAGATTGGTGACATGCCAACTGAAATGTTCTATCACTTTTTCAAGTCCTTCGCGGATGCCGCGCACTGCAACCTCAACATACAGGCCGAGGGAACAAACGAGCACCACAAGATCGAATCCATATTCAAGGCCTTCGCGCGGTCGATTCAGATGGCGGTGAAAAAACAAGGAAATGAGCTACCCTCAACCAAGGGAACACTGTAACGAACCATGAGAATAGCAGTCATCCGATATAATGCGGGAAACATCCAGTCGGTATCCTATGCCTTGGAGCGCCTTGGCGCAAGCTTTGAGGTTACTTCTGACCCGGAGAAGATACAAACGGCAGATAAGGTGATTTTCCCGGGTGTGGGCGAAGCCAGCACAACTATGAGATTTCTTCAAGAAAAAGGTCTTAATCATCTAATAATGAGCCTTCAACAGCCTGTTTTGGGCGTGTGCCTTGGTATGCAACTGCTGTGCCGATTTTCGGAGGAGAACGATACGACCTGCCTGGGTGTTTTTCCTGTGGACGTCAGGAAATTCGGTTTAAACGACAATTTGAAAGTACCGCACATGGGCTGGAACAGTCTGGACAAAATTTCAGGTTGGCTGCCAGCCGCCATTCAAGGTAAATTTACTTATTTTGTGCACAGTTTTTATGTACCTGTTAATGCCTGGACGGTGGCCGAGACCCAATACGGCATCCCCTTCAGCGCGGCTATGAGAAAGGACAATTTTTTTGCCGTGCAGTTCCACCCTGAGAAATCCGCCCAGACTGGAGAGAAAATACTACAAGCTTTTTTGAACGTATGAGAATTATTCCCGCAATCGACATCCTGGATGGTAAATGCGTGAGGCTTTCGCAGGGCGATTACAACAAGAAAAAGGTCTACCGCGAAGACCCGGTGGACGTTGCCCTGGAGATTCAGGATGCCGATCTTGAATACCTGCATTTGGTTGATCTTGACGGAGCCCGCGAAGGCGAAGTGGTCAACTGGAAGGTGATTGAGAAAATCCAGGAGCGGACCGCCCTGAAAGTTGACTTTGGCGGTGGTGTAAAGACCACCAACGAAGTGGACTACCTGCTGGAACTCGGTATCAACCAGATCAACATTGGCAGCATGGCCGTGAAGGAACCCTCAAAGTTTCAGGAGTGGATTGAACGTTTTGGCAGTGAGAATTTCATACTCAGTGCCGATGTGAACAAAGAGAAGGTGCAGGTGCGCGGATGGACAGAAGACTCAAACGTAGATATTTTCGACCTGGTGAAGTCTTTTGAAGAAGGTGGACTCGAGTATGTCTGCTGCACTGATATACAATCAGACGGTATGCTGCAAGGGCCCAACTTCGGTTTGTACAAAAAGCTGAAAAAGCGATTCCCCGATCTGAAATTGATCGCCAGCGGTGGCATCAGTTCTTTGGAGGACCTGCAGGAACTCTCATACGCCAAAGTGGAGGCCGTCATCATCGGCAAAGCACTTTACGAAGGCAAAATCAAACTCGAAGAACTTAAGTCGTTACACGTTTAAACCGTGCTCACGAAACGCATTATTCCGTGCCTGGACATCAAAGACGGGCGCACGGTTAAGGGCATTAACTTCATTTCGCTGCGCGATGCCGGTGACCCCGTAGAGTTGGCGGCCGCCTATGCCGAACAAGGAGCTGACGAACTCGTCTTTCTGGATATCACCGCCACCACCGAGGATCGTAAGACCTTCGCCAAACTGGTCAAAGAAATCGCGCAGCACGTGAACATACCGTTTACCGTGGGTGGCGGTATCAGCTCCGTAGCCGATGTGGGGCCCCTGCTTGAAGCCGGTGCCGACAAAGTGAGTATCAACTCGGCCGCAGTGCGTCAGCCCCAACTTATCGATGAACTCGCCAAAGCGTTTGGCACGCAGTGTATTGTGCTGGCCGTTGATGCCCGCAAAGTCAACAACAGTTGGATGGTGCATACGCACGGTGGCTCGCGCCCCACCGAACTCAAGCTGTTTTCCTGGGCCCGGGAGGGCCAGAACCGTGGCGCAGGTGAAATTCTGTTCACCAGCATGGATCACGATGGCACCAAGAGCGGATTTGCCATTGACCCCTTGCAGAAATTAAATGAACTCTTGACCATTCCGGTGATTGCCTCCGGAGGTGCCGGAAATGCCATGCATTTTGCCGAGGCCTTTATTCTCGGCAAGTGTGATGGAGCCCTGGCCGCCAGTGTATTTCATTTTGGTGAAATCAAAATCCCGGAATTGAAGACGTATCTTAGAGCCGCAAATATTCCGATACGCTAATGGAGTCTATTACTATTCCGCGAGCCGACCAGCAGAACCGTCTCTATCGATACGCCTTCGGGCTTGCGTTGTTTACCATTGTATATAATGTAGCCGAAGGCTTGCTTGCCACATATCTCGGGTATGAGGATGAGAGCCTTGCCCTGTTTGGTTTTGGCGTGGACAGTTTCATTGAAGTAATCTCCGGCATTGGCATTGCGCATATGATTGTGCGCATCTGGCACAAGCCGGGCTCACCGCGCGATGATTTCGAGCGCACGGCCCTGCGCATCACGGGGTTTGCCTTTTATGGGTTAACAGGCGGGCTTACCGCGGGCGGGTTGTATAACCTGTTTTCGGGTCACGAACCAGCCACCACGTTTTGGGGCGTTGTCATTTCGGCCATCTCGATAACGTTGATGTGGCTGATGATCATGGGAAAGACCTACGTGGGCCGCCAACTGGGTAGCCAGGCCATCCTGGCCGATGCCGAATGTTCCCGCGTATGTATTTACATGTCGGTTCTCCTGCTCCTTTCCAGCGGCATTTATGAACTAACCGGCTTTGCTTATGTGGATGCCTTGGGCACGCTGGGCCTGGCTTGGTTGTCGTTTCGCGAGGGTCGCGAATGCTTTCAAAAAGCAAAGTCAAACAACCTTTGCGCCTGCGGCCACGACTAACCATGAATATCTCCACTCTAAAATTTGATGCTCAAGGACTTCTCCCCTGCATCGCTCAGGACGCCCGGACCCGAAAGGTGCTCATGCTGGGTTTCATGAATGCCGAGGCTGTTGCCGTGACATTGGCTAAAAAACGTCTCACCTTTTTTAGCCGAAGTAAAGGGCGACTGTGGACCAAGGGGGAAACATCCGGGAATTTTCTGGATCTGGTTGAGCTAAAAAAAGATTGCGACTCCGACACCGTGTTGGCATTGGTAACGCCTCACGGCCCGGCCTGCCACACCGGTGCCGATACCTGCTTTGACGAGCGCAATCTGGCCGAGGGGCTTGGCTTTTTGGAAACCATCATTGCGCATCGAAAAGTAAATCCGAAGGCGGGCTCTTATACCACCGAATTGTTCGAAAAGGGTATCAACAAGATTGCACAAAAAGTTGGTGAGGAAGCGGTGGAACTTGTTATTGAGTCCAAGGACAATAATGCCGAGTTGTTTCTCAATGAAGCGGCCGACCTGATGTACCACTACCTGGTGCTGCTGCAGGCGAAGGGTTATCAGTTGCAGGATGTTGCAGAAGTGTTGCGCGCGCGACATAAAGGGTAAAATTATTTTCTTCGGTCAGTCCACCGTTTGAGTCTTTTCCCATCTTTGTTCCATGACTGAAGATGTGACACTCCTTAACGGCTTTCCGTTTATCCCCTACCGCATGCGGCCCATTTCCCCTGATGAAATGTCGAGGCTGGCCGAGGAATTATTGAAGACATTCAGGACCAGACGCTCGGTGCGTGAGTTTTCACGTGAGCCTGTTGATCGTGCGGTAATTATGAATTGTCTTGAGGCTGCGTCTACAGCCCCTTCCGGGGCCAACAAGCAGCCTTATACATTCTGTTTGGTGAGCGACCCGCACCTCAAAAAGCAAATTCGCGAAGCAGCCGAAAAAGAAGAATACGAGAGCTATACCAAACGCATGAGTGACGAGTGGCTGGATGACATACGCCCTTTACAAACCGATTGGCATAAACCCTTTCTGGAAACGGCCCCCTATCTTATCGTGGTTTTCAAAAAAGCATTTGACTTCACAGGCAAAGCAAAAAAGAACAACTACTACGTGACCGAGTCAGTAGGTCTCGCCTGCGGATTTTTATTGGCTGCGTTGCATCAGGTTGGCTTGGCGGCCCTTACGCATACCCCCAGCCCGATGAATTTTCTAAGCTCCATTCTGCAACGCCCGGAAAATGAGCGGCCGTTCTTACTTATTCCGGTTGGCTATGCCGCGCCAGATGCGTTGGTGCCGGATATCAAACGGAAGGAGATACGTGATTTGGTGGTGGAGTACTGAACTGGTCGCTTTGGTCCGGCCCCAAGACTTATCGCTTTACCACCGGCTTTTCCTCTGCCGCGCTGGACGGATAAATCCGCAAATAGGTAAGCTTGGTGCGAATCGTGCGCTTGCCTCGGGTCTCGGTGGCAATACCCTCAAATAAATCCTGGTCCGGGTTGGCGAACGTGAACACCCAGTCACTTTCGCGGGGCCGGAAATGCTTGTAGATAAAACCAAAATCATCGGACAATACGTTGAACTCCCCCGTAATGGGGTAATTCACGCTCGGCTTGCCGGTGAGCGATACTTCAATGAACTCGCGCTTGCTGTTGGTGTAATATTTCAAAATGGCCACTTTTCCATAGTTCTCTTTTTTTCGTACCACCTTTTCGCGGTGCGGGTTGGCCAGAAATCCACCCTGCCGGGTGACCGTACACGAAACCAGGTAAATGCCTTCCACCGAATTCAACGGCCGGGCGTCCTTGCCCAAAAAAAGCCTAACCAAGCCTTCAAAATCAATTTCCTCAAAGTTCGATTTAGTCAAGGGCCTGTTCTTGAATTGGGCCTGGGCCGAGAGGGCAAAAAGTACCAGAACTAATACCGACAGCGTTTTCATAACGATAAAGCTACTTTAAAAAACGATATTCTTGTAAACCCCGTTCCGGCAGACACGGCAGGTAATTCTGCCAGTTAGCGCATCCGGCTTGAAAAGCGATTTGCCCAGTAACATGCGAACACATTCCTGAATTCCTTCGGTTATGGACGGATGCGGGTGGACGCACTCCGCCAGTTCGGCAATGCCTTTATCCATGGAAATCAAAAGAGCAACCGCCCGTATGGCGCTGGAAGCATGAAGCCCAATTACCTTCATCCCCAGTATCTTCATGTCAGCATCATTAGTGACCAACAACTTGATGAGCCCTTGCGTATTGCGCTTAGCAACCGCCCGGGGTATGGTACTGTAGTCAAGTGTTACGACTTTGTAGTCAAGGCCTTTTTCGCGCGCTTGTATTTCGTTTAGACCCACACCGGCTACCTCGGGGCTCAGGAACATAATCGTGCTGATGTTTTCATACACCAGCCTGCGCTCGGGTTTGCCAAAGATCTTCTCCACGGCATAACGGCCTTCCAACTCACCCACGTTCACCAGCGAGATATCAGCCGTGAGGTCGCCCACGGCATAGATGTTCGGCACATTGGTTTGCGTGTCATTGTCTTCAATACCTCGCTTGGTGATGTTGATCCCCACGGCATCCTCCCACAGGTTTTCGATGTTGGGTACGCGCCCAACCGAGACCAACGCCTTCTCCACATGGAAGACTTCGCGCGAGTGATCGTTATACTCCAGCTCATACTCTACCCGACCGTTTTTTATCTCCATTCGGATCAACCGGGAATTGCGGTGAATCAACACCCCGTTGTTTTCCATGTTTCGCTCAATGATGCGCACCACGTCCTCATCCTCGAACGGCAGAATGCGATCTCCCTTGTCAATCAGGTTTACCTTGGTCTTTGCAAAACCCGAAAATATGGTGGCGTACTCGCAACCGATAACCCCTGCCCCCACAATCACCATGCTCTCGGGGAAATCCAACATATTTTCAATTGCCTCACTAGTCATCACCACCTTCTCGTCAATGGGTAATTCGGGAAGGTAACGGGGGCAGCTACCGGTGGCCAGAATCACGTAATCGGTTTCAACAATCTATTTTTGTTCTCCCGCGAGAATTTCAATCCGGTTGGGGGTACGCAGTTTGGCCTGGCCGTACTTGAGATCCAACAGTTGATCATTGCGACTGCGCTGCAACTGGTGGATGTGCTCCTCAAGCATCGCCTTGCGCTCGTTTACGTCTCTGCATACCTCGCCCTGCACATCGGCATAGGCAACCTGCGGGGCATGAATATTATACCGGTTCAGACTTTTGCGAAATGAAGCCGTCTCGCGAGACAACTCCCACCAGGTCTTGGACGACAGCGCTCCGTTGGTAATCCCAGCTCCGCCCAGCCGGTTGCGTTCAATCAGTAGGGTTTTCTTCTTAAAGTCCACGGCACGCATGGCCGCGGCATACCCAGCCGGGCCAGCTCCGATAACCACCAGATCGTACTTGTTCATAAGATTAAAGGCTGCGCGGGCAAGATAGCAAATGGAGGTTTCCGGCTAACTTAAATTCTTCCCGGCAGGTGGTTACCTGCCACCATGCATCGGATTCCCCCTCCCCCCACCTGCTCGATGGTTGGTATGTTCACCGTCAGCAAATCTGCATGTTTGGTCAGTTCATTAACCTGGCCCGGCACCAAAGATTGCAGGGCCGTCTCCGACATCAGGAAATACCTGTCGCCCTTGCGGCTGGTGATCTCCAATACGTTTCCGGCAAAGGCTGCCATCTGCTCGAAACTGATGGACACCAGCCGATGATGGGCGCCCAGGGTACTGATTACCTGTTCATGGTCGTGCTCGGGAATGGCGTCTAGACAAACAACCGCAACACGCTCACCGATCCACATCACCACGTTGGTATGGTATATGGGTTGACGGTGTGCATCCAGTGCAGAAAAAAGGCAAGGCGTAAAGTTCAAGTGCCGGCACCACGCCTCAACCAGCTCCGGTGAGGTGCGCGGTGAGCGGTTGGCATAGGCAACCTTATTAACATGGTCGAGTACCAGACTGCCCGTACCTTCTAAAAAAGACCCTTGCTGTTCATACCCTGAAAAATCCACCACGCGCGACACCTGGTAGTTGGCTTCCAGCCAGGCGACCAGATCACTCCTCCGTTCCACTCTTCGGTTGTCTGCGAGCATGGGGTACAACACAACCTCGCCCGAGGCGTGAGTGGAAAACCAATTATTGAGGAACAAGGCATCCGGAGTGCCCACGGTGTCTTCAAACACGTGCACAGCAACATCATGCCGGCCAAGCTTCTCGATCACGCGGTCGAATTCCGACAGCGCGCGGCCAGGAGCATCAGGATCGGCAATCTTTTGAAACGAATTGCTCGCTACCGTTTGCGCGTTAAAGGCAAATCCGCCCGGGCGAATCATCAACAACTGGTGGGGCGTTTGTCGGCTAAGCATTGGGATCAAAACACGTACCTTTAAAGGCAAAGATTACGAAATGGATTCGATTCTGGACATGGACCGCGAGCTGTTTCTGTTCCTCAACGGTCTGCACACCGAGTGGCTCGATCCGCTTATGATGCTATTCACGCAAACGCAGTTCTGGGTGCCGCTTTATCTGTTTCTGATTTACCTGATCTTCAAAAACTACGGAACCGAAGGGTGGTTTGTACTGGCCGGAGTGGTGGTGACCATCCTGCTGGCTGACCAAATTACCTCAGCGCTGATGAAGCCATTCTTCGCCCGGCTAAGACCATCGCATGAGCCTTCGCTGGCGGGGCTGGTTCATCTGGTTGACGGCTATGCCGGTGGCCGGTACGGCTTTCCTTCAAGTCATGCCGCCAATACCTTTGGCACCGCCTGGTTTATTTGGAAGCTGTTCGGAACCCGTTATCGCTGGATAGGGCTGATGTTTGTCTGGTGCACCCTGATGACCTACACGCGGGTATACCTGGGTGTGCACTACCCCGGAGATGTGATAGTGGGCGCGCTGGTGGGTATTGGTTCCGGGGCAATCGGCTGGCAACTTCACCAGGCGCTACGGAAAAAACTCAGGGCTCAAGATCTAACGGTCGACAACTCTGACCCTACATCCTGAGCCCTGAACGATTAAATCGAACGGGGTCTATCGCTTCTTGGCAAAAATTCCGCCCAGCACACCGCCAATACTGTTCAGGGGATTTTGCTTGCCACTACCACCGGCTACCTGACCCAGAAGGCTGCGGAGATCACGGTTGTTGTTTCCGCTCATGTTGCGCATCATGTCCGTGAGGTCAAACGATGAGTCCTTCGGATCATTTGTTTTTTGTACCAACTGATTCATCACGGTGGGGATAAGGCTGGACACCACGCTGCTGGCCGCTTGCGGAGATACGCCAAACTTGGATGCCAGACTCTGTGCCACCGATGAAATAATCTGATTCACCATGGGGTTGTTGGCCAAGGCATTCTTGTTACCACCCTGAAACATCGCCACCACTTGTTGCATGTTGCCTTGTGACACTTGTCCTTTCATGGCATTAAAAATTCCGCCTGCCACTTCCTGAATGGCTGCGTTGTTGAATTGATTGGCAATGGCATCATTTTGAACGATGGCCTTTCCGGCATTCGCCTCGACAAGCCGGGTAAGTTGATCTTTCATAGACAAGGGGTTTAGTAGTAGTCAGATGTACACAATATAACCACCCCGGTGTTCTATCGGTTCAACAGCGTTTTTACGTATTTGCCGATGATATCGAACTCCAGGTTAACTGCGTGCCCAGGCACTAATTGAAAAAAATTGGTATGCTCAAAAGTGTAGGGAATAATCGCTACCTCAAACTTCCCGGGTGAGGAATGAAAACAGGTTAAACTAACGCCATTCACACAAATGGATCCCTTTTCTACGGTAAGATTGCCCAGCGTAGGATCAAATTCAAAACGAAATAGCCAACTGCCCTGATGATCCTCACGGCCGGTGCAACGGCCTACCTGGTCCACATGCCCCTGCACGATGTGCCCGTCAAATCGCCCGCTCGCGGCCATGCTTCGCTCCAGGTTTACCCGGCCGCCCATCGTCCAACTCCCCAGCGTGGATTTTTTGAGCGTCTCGTCCACTGCTGTAACCCAATGCCGGCCGTGTGCTACGCGTGTCACGGTCAGGCACACACCATCGTGGGCCAGGCTTTGATCTACGCGTAGTTCATGACTCACCGGACTCTCAATCTCAAAATGTCTGTTTGTGCCTTCGGGGGTGATGCTTTGAATCACTCCCATTGCTTCAATAATGCCGGTGAACATGGCGCTATCTTCCTCTATTTTTTTGATTTCTAATCTAGTTTCTGAATGGCCTCGCGCTGCTCAGGCTTAAGAGTTGGGTAAACAATACCGAGTTGGTCTAAATAAGTTTTGTATTTGGCGGGATTGTAATAGAGGGGTTTCAGCCTGGGTGTAAACTCATCGCTGATCTTCTTGTTCAAATAGATGGCGGGGTTATCCTTTTCGCCAATCAGCGGAATGTATTTCTGATCTTTTGTTTGCTCTTCGCGGTAGTACGTCCACGCATTGGCAATGATCTCCGGCTTCAGCATCATGTCCAGCAAGGTCATGACTTCCGCTTTGGCGCCATACACAATTCCTTTATGGGCAATCGGAGTGGCCATTGAGATGGCATTGCTCCAGTGGTGGCCCGGCAATCCGGGAATGTTGGACGGATAGCGCAACACCACCGTGGGCAGCGACCAACTGATGTCGGCAATATCGTCAGAGCCCCCGCCCATCGACATCAATTGACGGCCCATCACATTCACCGAGCCGGTGGGAGCCGGCAAACCGATGGTGTCCAGTTTGGTGGCGAGTCCTTCAATCTTCGGAGCTTTCAATTCAATTTGTGTCGCCTTGGCCAGCAACTGATCATCGGCACTCCAGGTGGGCATGCCTACCTTCTGGATGTTGGCATACATGGCTTCCGCAATGGGCTTATTGAAATGTCCTGGCCAGGCCGAACCCAGGATTTCGTATTTAAACTTCGTGTCCGTCATCAGCGCAGCACCCTCTGCAATCTTCAAACCGGTATCGAACAACTTTTTGATATCCGGGTAAGTGCGCTCGCGGAAGTAATACCACACCGCGGCCTTCGATGGCACCACGTTGGGTTGATCGCCCCCATCGGGAATAACGTAGTGCGAGCGTTGCGTGAGTTCCAAATGCTCGCGTCTGAAGTTCCAGCCGATGTTCATCAACTCCACGGCATCCAGCGCACTGCGGCCACGCCACGGAGCGCCCGCAGCATGCGCAGCGGAACCTTCGAAATTGAAACGCACGGATACCAATCCATTGTAACCGGCATCGCCATAGCCAACGCCAAGGTTATTTGCCACGTGAGTGAAGATGCACGCATCTACATCTTTAAAGTACCCGGCCCGAATATAGAATGCTTTTGTTCCCACCAATTCCTCGGCAATAC